>Ga0315543_1004496_pt1 | contig 11601 bp, 10 predicted proteins | sample SalMarSW160210MG_2_FD_203098 | JGI IMG/M metagenome (GOLD analysis project Ga0315543, IMG submission 203098) | Salt marsh sediment microbial communities from the Plum Island Ecosystem LTER, Massachusetts, United States - Salt Marsh Sediment SW1601-210 ...
GGTCCTCAGGTGGACGAGCAACCAGCTGGCCGCCTTCGAGCTGAGGATCCCAGGGTCTGCGTTGACTAGGGAGAACAGCCTTCAGATGGCCCGGGACGCCGTGGAGAGCATCAAGGCCACGGGCGTCAAGGCCATAATCACGACAGTGGAGGATTGAATAAGTTGAGCAAGTTTGAGCCAATCCGGAAGAACCCCGGCGACATACTCCGGTCAGAGGACTGGAACCAGATGCAGGAAGACATGAAGTCTGAGATGGAGCGCCTGCTAGAGGAGATCATGGTGCTCCGGAAGTACATCGACACCATGGCCAAGAGCGTCACCCTGACCAACATGGAGAGCCCCATAGGCGCGTCATACGCGTTGAACGACGCCTCGGTAGGCGACTACGCAACCACGGTCCTCGGCTACATATCGCGGCAGTACATCGTCGGCGAGGGCAACACCGGCGAGATATGCAAGTTCGGCGTCCTGGACTTCTTCGATCTGCTCTACTACTGGGCGGGGGCGCTCCAGAGCGATAAAGAGTGTCTGGAGATGACCCTGGAGTACGTTGACGGCACCATCCACATACAGCCGGACCTGTTCCTGCACAACTACACCCAGCTGCAGGTCAAAGGCGACAGGAACCCTTACCACGAGTACCTCCTCTCCCCCAACGAGAGGGTGTGGTACAAGTACGCCATAAGGAACCCCTACCCCGACAAGGAGGTCAGGTACGTCAGCTTCAAGGACACCGACGAAGACAACGCGCCCAGGATAGCTAACGTGATACAGCACCTAGCCAGGGTTAGGCCGGTATAAGAAAGAAAAAAGGGAAAAAGAGGGCTAGACGTCTTCGCCTAGTTTCTCCGCCGCCACGTCGGGTTGACCGGCGCCGCACTCGCCGCAGAACTTGGCGACCACCGGTATGACCTCGCCGCAGTTCCTGCACTCCTTCACGTCCACGCCTGAGGGCGGCATCCTTCCGCACTTGGGGCACAGGTTTTCGCCTGTGCTCATCTGGGCGCCGCAGTGCATGCAGTACCGTTTCTTCTCCACCACCGAGAATCTCCCGGACCCAGCCCTGAGTCCCTCGGCCTCGGCTTTCACGGTGGCTGCCCCAAGCTCGAACCCGGCGGTCAGCGTCGCCCTGCCCTCGGACTTGCCCTCGACGATTGTCAGGGGGCTCTTGACGGTTCCGAGGGTCGTGGAGAGGCTCACCACGGTGTGTTTATCCACGGCTATCGGGGCGCCGGCGTCGTCCAGCACCTCCACCTTGACCTGTGCGGTGGACCTCCCGTCTCCCGGGACATCGGACGGGTCCACCTTGACGCGGAGAGCCGTCGCCTTGACCACCGGCTCCTTCTTCTTCATCACGAGGAAGTAGTAGCCGCCAGCCGCGCCGCCGACCACCACGAGGGCGCCTACCAGAAGAATGATCGGGAAAGGCTTGGGCTCAACGGTGACTGTGAAGGTAGCGGTGTCTGTGCCTTCTCTGTCGTCGGTGACAGTCAGGGTCACGGTGTATGTGCCCTCCTCGGCGTAGGTGTGGGCGGGGTTGGCTTCGTGAGAGACGGGGCTACCGTCCCCGAAGTCCCATGTGTACCCCACTATCTCGCCGTCGGTATCCACTGCACCCGAGGAGCTGAAGGTCATGGATGACTCCGCGGTCCCCTCCGTGGGGGCCGAGATGTCCGCCTCGGGCAGTACGTTGGGGGGCAGCTCTATGATGCAGTAGGTGGTGGCTGTGCCTGTTAGACCCTCGTTGTCCTCCAAGGTCAACGTGATGGTGAAGTTGCCCACCTCGGTGAAGACGTGGCCCGGGTTCTCTTCCATGAACACCCCGGACCCGTCGCCTAGGTTCCACCGGTACTCCACGATGTCTCCGTCGATGTCGTAGGAGCCCGAGGAGCTGAACGGGATCGTTTCGCCTGTTATGCCGGCGTAGGGGCCATTAGCGTTCGGTACGGGGGGTCTTGGAGCGATGTCACACCATGTGGTGTCCGTGTCGGTCACGTTGTCGTCGTCGGTGACCGTGAGGGTCACAGTGTAGTTCCCCTGCAGCGTGTAAACGTGGCTCGGGTCAGCCTCGAAGCTGTGCTCGCTTTCGTCGCCGAAGTCCCACTCGTACTGTGTTATGGTGCCGTCAGGGTCGTGGGAGCCCTCGGAGCTGAAATCGATGGGGTCGGTGGCTCCCCCTATGTACGGGCCGTTGGCGTCTGCTATCGGCGGTTTTGGTGAAATGGTGGCTGACGTTGTTGCTGTATGCGAATCACCAGAGTCATCGGTTACTTTGAGAGACACGGTATACGTTCCAGGCTCGGTGTATGCGTGTGAGGGATTAGCGTCCGTTGAGTTGGTTCCGTCGCCGAAGTCCCAGAAGTTCTGGACAATGAAACCATCGGGGTCAGTTGAGCCCGAGGAGCTGAAGCTGATGGAGTCGGTGGCCTCCGCGGAGTACGGGCCGTTCACGTTTGCTGTGGGGTAGTGGTTAATCACTATGTTGAGATAGTTTGGGGTTAGTGTAGCTTGGTAACCATAGAGAAACACATACTTGACGCTCGCCGTGAAGTCGGCTCTGCCATTCACGTAACCAGTCTTACTCGCGATGACGTAGTAAGAACTAGTGGTGAATGTAGCTCTCAACGAGAACGTACCAGATGCGCTGGTGGTGCCTGAAGCCTTTACGCCGTACAGGTTGACGGTGGCGCCCGCGACGGGGTTTCCGTTACTGTCTTTAACGATACCAGATATGGTGGCTGAAGCGGTTTGAGCGTGGCACATCGGAGTGAGCCAAGTCAGAGAGAGTAATACTATTAGCAGTATAGCTGCTTTTTTCTTGAAACTATACATATTGTAACACTAGAAGTAGTCTCTGTTCTATCATAATAATTGTCTTTCGGGTGCTGAAAAGAAATGATTGTAGCTAAATGATTCTAAACAACGCCTCGGGGAACTGTATACATCAGTATTTTATGTCCCTTTATTGGTGACTCGTACATGAAATCTCCAAAATATTTTATCACTAGAGGACAAAGTCCTATGCACAGGTGCACCGGATGTTCGCCGAGATCGAGGAAGCCATCATAAAGACTCTGCAGGAGAACCTGAAAGACGTCAAGAAGGGAAACATCGGCAGTTCGAAGGTGACCCCCAAGACGGGGCTACCATACGTTCAGGTGACGAACAGCGGCTTCAAGCCGGCGGACTCGGGCATCGGCAGGCCTGTGGTGCCGGACGACAAGGTCCTGGACGTCTTCGACGGCGACGGCGAGGAGAAGGTCTTCACCCTGTCGGAGAAGCCCGTCAGGCCGCTCCTCGGCGTGGAGGTGGACGGCATGAAGGCCAGCGCCCGGGCGTACACGGTGGACTACAGGGAGGGGACCGTGGCCCTCGGGAAGCCGCCTAAGAAGGGGGAAGGCAACGTCAAGGTCACTTATCTTAAACCCTATGTGACGCTGGGGCAGAGGCTGAGCCTCGTCTACGAGGTGAACGTCTGGGGCAAGGACGAGGCGCAGAGGGACAGCCTGGCGGAGGACGCGATGATGGCGCTACTCAAAGAAGAAGAGGCCCTGAATAAGCAGGGGCTGTTCCTGAATCTTCTTGATGGCGCCAACATGGAGGAACCGGGCATTGATGCTATGGGGAAGCGGGTTCTGTACGAGGTCGAGGCAGACCTTGTCGTGAAGATAGACGTAGGCCGCATGGAAGAGATCGACGTAAGGAAGCCTGAAAGGATCTAGATATTCACTTCCTCGCCGGGCTGTCTAAAATTGATCGGATATTTATAAATGATCGATCAATCGATTGATCGGTTATTTATAAAGTAAAGATTAGACGTCCACTTCCTCACCCTGCTGCCCCGGCCTCCAGCCCTTGACGTGGTCGAAGGCCGCGTTCACACCGTTCCTGAGGTAGGCTGTGTCGCTGTTCAAGGCGCAGAACAGGAAGCCTCTCTCTATAGCTTCATTGATGTTCGTGGGGCCAGGCGTCGTGAAGCAGTGCATCCCCGGCGCGACGCCGTGGTCCCTGCCCGCCTCCACGATCCTGTCCAGGGTCTTCAGGAACTTGGGGTTCGTGAACTGATGGTGTATCCCCATGTCTAGGCTAAGGTCGCTGGGCCCCACGAAGCAGGCGTCCACTCCCTCTACGCTGAATATCTCGTCGATGTTCTCGACGCCCTTCACGGTCTCGATCATCACGACCACCAGTGTCTCCTCGTTGGCCGACGCGAAGTAGTCGGGGTCCCTGAACGCTGCGAGCCTGGGGCCGGCGCCCCGCTCACCCCACGGCGGGTACTTCATGAGCCGCACCATCTCCTCGGCCTGCTCCTTGGTCTCTATGCGCGGCGACACGATCCCCGTTGCGCCGGCGTCCATGACCTTCTTTATCCAGATGAGGTCGGTCCACGGTATCCTGCACATGGGCATGCACCGCTCCCGGGCGTAGAGCATGCCCTGCACCATGAAGTGGTATGTCTCGGGGCCGTAGGGGCTGTGCTCCATGTCGCATACCAGCCAGTCCCACCCCATGTCTGCCAGGTACATCGTCACGTCGGGGTGTCCTATGGATACCCATGTGCCCAGCGCGGGCTTACCCGCCTTCAGCTTACGCTTAACGAGATTCTTCATGGGAATCAACTTGATGCCTACGGCATAAAACGGTATCGAGGATTGTGTCAGTGGGCTAGGTCGTCTGCGACGTGTCCCAGCCCAAGGTTTTCAAGCGTCTCCCTGAGGGGGACCCCCGTCTCAGGGTCCCATCCCATCAGCGTGTAGTAGTTTATCAGCATCTCGTCCCAGTGAGGCATTATCCCTACGCCTTTGATGGGGCCGTCCACGGGGGTAGAGCCGTAGCGTGCTGATGGTCTGTCGTGTTCTGCGGTGAGCCCTGCCTGTAGGTTGAAGGCCCTTAGCAGGTTCACCGTCCTGCGGCCCACGTCCCACGCCTCCTCTGCGTTCATGTCCCACCCGGTGGCGGCGGAGACGGCCCTAGCGATCCTCTCGGCGTTCATGCGCGTGTTGAACCTACAGGTGCCGACGCTGTCCTCAAGCTGCATGAGGCCCTTTGTACGAGCGACCTCGCCGCTGACCTCCATGGGGTTCCCCGGCCCTTGGGCGCCGGGGCTCATGACGCTCATATGGGTCTCTATGGTGCCCGTGTTGCTGACGCAGGTGTCGAACATCTCGGCCCACCTGTACCTGTGGTCGTGGCCCCGCGGCGAGTTCCCCTTCATGGTGTAGACTGCGGACTGTGCGGCCTCCCCACCGATCTTCATGGAGGCTCGTCTCACGCCCTCCGCTAGGGTGCCGCCGAAGCCTTCACGGCCCGCCACCATCCTGAGAATCTTGGCAGCGCCCTCGGCGTCGCCGAAGCCGGTCCTGAACCCGACCTGCTCCTCCGAGAGGATGCCCTTCTCCATGCACTCCATGATCCAGCCCACCATCCAGCCCGCCTCGTTGTTGTCCAGCCCAAGCCTGTCGGTGAGGCCGCTGAGCATGAACGCGGCCTCCACGTCCGTATTCCCTATGACGGGGCCCCACGCCGCCATCTGCTCGTACTCGGGCTCCTCGACCATCCCGGCGTACCTGCCCTCCTTCACCTCGAACATGGTGCTGTGGAGGAGCCTGCAGCCCCAGCACTGCATCCTCTCCTTCTGGTAGTTGTCCCGGACGCTCTTGGCGTTGAACCTTTCAAGCTCCACGGGCTTTATGCCCCAGTCGTAGGTGCTGTAGTTCTTGATGGGGAGGTCACCGGCTCCGCCCTTGTACATCTGCTCGACGCCGCCTATGGTGCCCTTGAAGTACTCCACATCCTCGTACATCTCCTGGGAGACCTCCCGCAGCGCCTCGGGGTCGTAGACATCGACGCGGGTGCTGCCCCTGAACGCTATTATCGCCTTAAGTTTCTTGGAGCCGAGGACTGCCCCCGGGCCGTTGTGGCTGGCGCTGTGGCCGTGATCCACGAAGACACCTGCCCAGCGGATGAGGTTCTCCCCGGCGGGGCCGATGGAGAGTACGCTGGCGCCTCTCCCCGCGACGCCGTGCTCCTCGCGGAGGGCGTCGGTCACCTCGTAGGTGTCGAGTCCATGGAACTTGGATGCATCCTTGAGTTCAGCTCGTCCGTCCCTTAAGACCAGGTACTTCCATTCGTCAGCGGCCCCGGACAGTATGACGCCGTCGTAGCCGCTGAACTTCATGTAGGCGCCGAAGAGGCCGTTGGCCTGCACCGAGGTGGCTCCCCCGGTTAGGGCGCCCTTGGTCACCACGCTTATGGTGCCTGAGCCACCTACGGCGGTGCCGCCCAGGGGGCCGCTGGCTATCACAGCCACGTTCCTGGGGTCGCTGAACTCGATGTCCCTGGGCACCTCCTCGTAGAGGACCTTGGCACCCATCCCCGTGCCTCCCAGGCATCTCCTCAGCGTAGCCTCGTCGAATACCTCGTCCACGAGGCTGCAGTCAGATAGATCGACCCTGAGATACTTCCCCGCGTATCCTTTCACAGGCATAAAACTCATTTAATACGATCACTCTGGAACCAATAACGTTATCGAGGGTGGCCGGGTTGAAGGTGGAGTTGAGGTACTACGCCATGGTCAGGGACGCCGCAGGGAAGAGAGACGAGACCCTTGCCCTGCCTGACGGCGCCACCGTCAAGGACCTGATCAACCACATCGTCGCCCTCTACGGCGACAGGTTCCGGGGATACGTGTACGATGACGAGGGAAGGCTCCTCGACTACCTGATGTTCTCGGTCAACGAGGTGGACATAAGGAGCCTGGACGGCTTCGACACCGTTCTGAGGGACGGCGACAGGGTCCTCGTGATGCCCCCAATCGGCGGCGGCTAAGCGACCACCGAGAAGACGTCGAACCCTAAGAGTATCTTCAGGACGTAGAGCACGACGACCGCGGCGGCGTTCTGGACCGCGTACCTGTAGTAGTCTGGGTCCTCCCGAGCCAGATACAGGCTTCCCAGGATTGGCGGAGCCGCCGTGACGAACCAGAGGCTCCAGTAGAGCAGGAAGACCATGTTGATCAAGGAGACCACCGTGAACTCTAGGATGCTCTCCGTCACGGGCAGCAGGGTCTTGGTGACATACAGGATGGCCGCGGAGACTATGGACAGGCCAGTCAGGCAGAGGTTCATGAGGGTCCAGTGAGGCAGGACACGGGTGAAAACAGTTTTAACGTTCAAGCAGGCACCGGGGACCTTGTTCTACTCTGCTTCATTCTCCTGAGGCTCCGGGTCCACCCAGCTGAACTTCTTCTCCAGCGTCGACGAGTAGTAGTTGCGCCAGTCGTATTCCACGTCGCGGCCCCACTCATAGTAGACCCGGGGGTCGACGTAGCTCTTGAGGCTCGTGCCCAGGTTGTAGTCCCGGGTCAGCTCCTTCGCCTCGATCTGGAGCATGGCTTTCTCGATCATCTGCTCGTCCCTCCTGCGCCGCGTCTCCATCCGCTCCTTTAGCTTCTCGACCCGCTCCCTGTGCTTGTCCCTCGTGTTCTTAATGCGTTCCCTGCCGTTCCTGATGACGCTTCTCTTGGATGCGATGCGTTTCTTTATCCCCTTCGTGGACTTGCCCGCCTCCTCACGCGTCTTGAGCTCCTGCTTGTACTCGTCGAGCTTCTTCTTGTCCTCCTCCAGCTTCGCCTCGTACCCGGCGATCCTTTCCTCGTACTTGGCGACGGCGTCCCTGATGCGTTCACGGTAGTTACGCATGTTCTCCCTGGCCCTCCTTTTGCGGGCCGCCAGCCTCTCCTTCTGCCGCGTGAGGCTCTGCTCCCAGGTCTTGGGTATGGTGCGTTTGTGGTTGCATGTGATGGCCGCCTCCAGGTTGGCGAGGGTGGCCACGTGCTTCTTCCTGTAGTCGGGGGCGTCTCTCTCTATGGGCAGCTCCTTGAGCCTGGACTCGACGGCCTCCGTCGCGTAGCAGGTCCTGAAAACCTTGGCGGTGATGCCCTCCATGACCTCGTCGAGGAACTGGCTCACCACGCTGCTGTTCACCTCGTCGAATAGGGTGCCGCCGTGGTTCTCCTCCGCGAAGGCCCTCAGGTTCTCCTTGACCCTGTCGTCGATCCTCGCCGTGAGGAGGAGTCTGACGCTGTCCTTGCCCAGGAAGTCGAAGGTGACGGTGCCGTCGTCGTTGAAGCAGATGTGCTCGGGGCGGAGGCTGGACGCCCCGACGGTGTCAGCCTCTTCGTCCTCGTCCTTCTCGTCGCCGACCCTGAACTTGAGTTCGTCTATGAGGTAGCAGACGGTGGCCGTCTTGCGGCGCCTCGCGTCGTCGCTGGCGAGGTTCTCCGCTATGAACCGTTTGACCCTGTCCAGGTTCTCCCTGAGCTCGATGGCCTTGTCGTACTTCTCGATGTCTTTCTTCTGCTTGATGGGGCTGCTGTCGTGGGGCCACACGTACTTCATCTTGTCGGTGAGCTTGTCCTTCCAGCGGGCGATCCACATGCTCTCCGGGTCCCAGAGGATATCCTTCCAGTCACCCGGCGGCCGGGGCGCGTCGGGGCTCAGGTTGAGTTCCACGTCCTCGTGGCGGGGCCCCTCCTTCCACCTGCCTCGGAAGGGGTGCTCGCCGCGGCCCATGAAGATGCTGCTGGGCTCCACCATGTAGTTGCCCAGCTCGCAGCGCTCACCGTCGATGAACGCGTAGCCGTACCTCTCCTTGTTCTCCTCCCGGACCGCCTTACGCTCCTCGGCGAGCCGCTTCCTCTCCTCCTTGCCGAGGCTCTTCTTGCACTCCCGCTCCGCCTCCACCAACCGGTATATGTCTGAGTAGTCCACGTCGCCCGGCAGAACCTTGAACCCTAAGAGCTCGCTGAAGGCCTCATGGAAGTTCTCGGCGAAGACGGGGTCCTCGACGTAGGGGGTGCCAATCTTCTTGGCCCACGCCACCGCCCGCTCCTCCTGTCTCGGTGTCAGCCTGTGCTCCTCCCCCTTGATCTTCACCGACAGCCTCTGGGCCTCGTACCTCGGCGGGACCATGACGCCGTTGTGGATCAGCTGCTCCATACGTGGTTCTCCGAATTAGCAACCATAACCCGCAGGGTTTTTTATAGATTATGTCGTTTTCTCTCGTTTTTCGTTAAAGTCCATGGGCTACGGCTTCAGGTAATGACGACGCAGCGCCTCAGCCCTCCTCACGTCGTCGACGCTGTAAGTGTTGAACACCTCTCCGCCCCTCTGGAGGTAGCCCACCTTCCCGGGGTCCACGTCTATTAGGCCGCAGGTGACGGCGTCCAGCTCCAAGAGGTTGGGGCCATGGGCCACGAGCCCGTGGCCTGGCTTCACCCCGTACCTGCCCCAGGGCGCCTCGACCTCTCCCTCGGGGTCCGTTGTCACGAGGGTCTTCACGGCTTCGTTCACTCCGTAGAGTTTGAAGTACGAGGCGTAGAGCTTGGTGATGTCTATGATGCTCTGGTCGAGCCTGGCGTTGTCGGGGCCGTGCCACCACACCCTCAACGGGTCTGGGATGAGGCCGAACATGTTCTTCAGCGAGAGGCTCGGGTACTCTCCCCCGTAGCCCTTGACGCGGCCCAGGCTGATCATGGGGAACCCCATGTGGGCTGCGAGACGCCTGGGCATGAAGCCGTAGATCTCCTCTGTGAAAGCGGCGGGGTAACGTTCCTCGACCCGTTTCTTCGCTTTACGGCTCTCCACAGTGTTCCCCCTCCATATCTCCTCGGTCACGTTGACGTACTCGGCTCCATGCTCCGCGAAGAGGTCGGTGAAGCCGTGTTCGTCCCTGAACCACTGGTCCTGGGAGCGGATCTGGTTCCAGCGGCCCTTTTCCTTCACCCACTCCCAGCCGGGGTTACGTATGAGCCAGCCCCAGTCCACCTTCTCGCCGTCCACCGTTAAGCTCATCGAGCCGTCCTGCCTGTCCAGGCTGTAGCCCTCGACAACTATCACCTTGGCGTCGACGGCCTCCATGATCATGCGGAGGGCGTCCGCGTCGGTGTAGTTGCTGGGGTGGGGGCTGTACCAGTTGGGCTTAATGAGCAGTACCTCGGACTCGGGTAGCCGTCCCTCCAAGCTCTTCCTCAGATCCCTGCCGGTCTTCACCCGGTCCACGGTGACCGAGCCCAGTCTATGCAACTTGGTTCACGGTGTCATTAGGGTGTGAAGACAGGTATAACGTGAACGTATCGCAAGGCGTCGATAACAACTATATTCAGCGGCTTCCCATCCTTTTGGAGATGGCTAAACCTAGGCCCATAGATAGGGGCGACATAGTGAGCGCGCTGACGCTGGTGCTCATCTTCATGTCCATCATGGCGGGGCGGGAGATGGGCAGCTTCTACGCGAGCTACGATGAGCTCAAGAGCCTCAAGGTGCTCTTCAGGGTCAGCGAGGAGGATATGTCGGTTTACCTCAGGGACGTGCTCTCAGGCGGGGCCCCCGACCTGGGCTTCGGGCTGGCGATCACCCTCCCCGCCATAGACGACGAGACCAAGCTGGTGACCGAGACGCCGGACTACGCCAGGCGGTGGATCATAAGCGTCACCCTGAGCGCCGTCGTTGTGCGCCAGCCCTCCGTCTCCGACGTGGAGCTTGAGCTGCTGGTGGAGAACGAGGCCTTCATCCAGGAGACGTTCACCTTTCCTAAAGAGAAGGTTTCCTACCTGGGCCTGGTGGACCGTGGGGTGGAGCTCAGGGTCGGCGACACCCAGTCCCTCCGTTCCACGATAATGGAGGCCGCTGGGCGGTACTCTGGCGAGGTGAAGATGGAGGTCAGGGGGAGAGTCAGGGCCCACCTCTGGTTCCTGGAGACGTGGCTGCCGTTCTCGACGACCCGGTACCCCCTGGTGGAGGCGCCTCACATCCTGTACGGTTCCTCGGAGTGGAGAGGCCTGGACGGGGCTGCCGTGAGCAGCGTCTCGACCGGGCAGCCGGTCATGGCGTCCGTCTCGTTCGGAAACCCGACGCGCGTCCACAGCCTCAGTGAGAACGTGACGTGCACGATCCACAGGGATGGCGTGCCAGTGGCGAGCGTCACGAAGGAGGTGAACGTCGCCCCTGACAGCGAGGCGGTGTACGTCTTCCAGTACACACCCGACGAGCCCGGGGACTACGGCTACATGCTCACGTTAGATGGTACGCCTCTGAAAGCCGACGAATCGTCTCCCACGCTGAAAGTCCAATGAGCCGGGGGAGACAAGCTAACATAAAGAATTTCTACTTGAAGTCATAATGTGAGGACAGTAACTAGAGACGTGTGGGTGACTCCGTCTTGCAGCGCCTATCCCTAGAGGTCCTCCAGAGGCTGAACCGAGCCGAGACCCCAGAAGAGGCCATCGAGCAGATACTGACCGCGGTCAAGGAGTTCACGGGCGTCTCGGCGGTGGGGATCAGGCTCAGGGACGGCGACGACTACCCCTACTTCTACTACGACGGGTTCAGCGACGTCCACGTGGAGATGGAGAGCAACCTCTGCGGCTACGACGACGAGGGAAACCTGATCAGGGACCGCGAGGGGAACCCGGTCCTGGAGTGCATGTGCGGCCTCGTGATACAGGGACGCACGGACGGCTCCAAGCCGTTCTTCACGGAGGGCGGCAGCTTCCACTCGAACAACACGTCGGAGCTGCTGCGCGCCACCACAGACGATGAC
>Ga0315543_1004497_pt1 | contig 11600 bp, 20 predicted proteins | sample SalMarSW160210MG_2_FD_203098 | JGI IMG/M metagenome (GOLD analysis project Ga0315543, IMG submission 203098) | Salt marsh sediment microbial communities from the Plum Island Ecosystem LTER, Massachusetts, United States - Salt Marsh Sediment SW1601-210 ...
CAGAACTGTGGACGCGGGTTCGCAACGGCGGCTGGTCGGAGCAAGAGAAAACTGCGTGGGACAAATGGATTGAAACGCAGCCCAGCCTTCCTAAAGCGTGCTGGAAGCATGTCGCTGGTACTGAAATCGCAACAGTGGCGCACAGAGCTGTGTTAGAGGCGCTCGATTATTGGATCGCGCTCCACGGCCACGAGACGGTGGAGGTAACTGAATGACCGATGCACAAAGCGAACTTGCGGACACCATGGCTCATGAGCGCATTCCCTCGTGCCCTTGCTGCAAAACAAACCAGCACGTTCAGCTGTTGACTCTTAAGTACGGCAATACATGGCTTGCGAAATTAAGGTGTCTACGCTGCCAGCGTGATAGCGTTGCCACACGCAAGGCGACCGAGGCCGAGGCAGTACGCGAAGCGTGGCGAGCGTGGGTTGAGGTGACTTTAGATTGAGTCCAATATTTCATGGTGAAGTATTGTCAACGCACAAAACAGAAAGGAACATAATGATTAGTGGACAAGACGAACTGGCTGAAGACCAGGAACGTGAGCGCATTCCAGATTGCCCTTGCTGCAAAACAAACCAGCACGTGCGGCTGTTTACTCGCAGTGCCGGCAACGGTTGGCTTGCGATCTTAAAGTGTCTACGCTGCCAGCGTGGTATAGTTGCCACACGCAAGGCGACCGGGGCCGAAGCAGTACGCGAAGTGCGGCGAGCGTGGACAGAAATGAAAAGCAAGTGATGCCGTGCGATTACTGAGCCTATTTACCGGCAGCGGAATCGGAGACCTGGCGGCAACCGCGGCCGGGATGCAAGTGGTCGCGCAGTGCGAAAGCGATCCATGCTGCAATGAAAACCGAATCGAACTCAGGAGAAATCTAATGAGCGTTGAAATTGTGAGACACGATGACGACGGGACGATTCCCATGTGTGACTTGAAGCCAGGCCAGCTTGCGGAAATTGTGAAGTGGAGTCCCTGCGGACACATAGCCATCGGACATGTGGTTCAAAGGGTTGGCACGAGCCTCGGCCTTGTTTCGATCGGTTCACGTAGAAGCTGGTGTTCAACATATTTGGAAAGTGTCTCGTCAAAGACCCAACGCGTCCGCGTGCTGCAAGACGGAGAGATGCTGCGTGTGATGGGGCAAAAAATAAAGTCTCAATACGACGGAGATTGAAATGAAAACCGAATCGAACTCAGGAGAAATCTAATGAGAGTTAAAATCGTAAGGGGCGACGAGGGGACGATTTCCTTGTCTGACTTGAGACCCGGCCAGCTCGCGGAAATTGTGAGGTGGGATCCTCCCGCATTTAGCGCTGTCGGGCGTGTCATCCAAAGGGTTGGCATTGACATTGGCCTGGTCGCGATCGGCACAAGTATCACCTGGATCCCAGAGTACGTGCAAAATGCGTCGCCAGAAACACACCGCGTCCGATTGTTGAAAAACGGTGATATGCTGCGCGTGATGGGGCAAATCTAACGGTCATAAAATGACTGACGCGGAATCACACACAAAAGACAAAGCGCCGCGCATTTTGCGTTTTGTGCCTGTGTCCGTGCGCGGACAGCTTGGCTACTACTCTGGCCCCATGGGCTACGTCGAGAGTAACTCCTTGCCAGCACCCCTGGTGTTAGATATGAGACAGGAGGCATGTCATGTCGAAACGGATTTCCGAAAAGAAGGCGCGGGAAATCAGAAAATCATTCATGGAGGTGAAGAACTTTCGTAAAATTGCCAAACTACACAACGTATCGCGTTGGATCGCTCGGCGCGTCGTAATGCGCGAGGGCCCGTATGGAACAGCGTCATGGACAAGTGGGAGGTCGGAAACCATGTTTCGCCCGGTTTCTCCGAGACCATGTTTGGCGTGTTCGCGATTCCATGGCCGCGTTATCGAAGTAGCCGTCAGCCCGTGCCCAGCCTGCGCCGCGCGTCGCGCCAAACAACGCCACGAGCGGCGAGCCGCTGGTGGTATTCAATGCGACAAAAAACAACGATGGCCTCAACAAGCGGACGGAGAGCCGCTAAATGATGTTCCTGAATACGTGGTTGATTGGATTCACGAAATGGCGGCAAGCATGGTTTCCAAAAGTGGCCACCCCCTCGAAGCACGAGAGGCAGTCGAGCAATTTGTTGATCGCTTTTACTGGCTGGCGCAGTCTATTTTTCTCACCACGGCGGAAATACGCCGTCGAGCACACGTAAAAGAGGGGGTGGACACAAGCCAGTCTTGACAGAAAACTTTGATTCTGCGCTCATCATGGCAGACGATCTAGGCCACACACGGCGGGGAGCCGGCTCCCAAATCGTCATGGATCGTCGCCCCCGGTGGACCGGGGAACAGGGACGCAAACAGGCATGGAGCCAGGGCGGAGAAGAGGCACTCTTTTGTTTTCTGAATTGCGAATTCGCGAAGCCAAGGGCCAAGAGTGCCGACGGCAACTCTGGAAGCTTGAGGCACCGCTGACCTATTCGCAACCGGTCAACGGCAATCGGAACAGCGGAACCACGATCACTGTGCCCGCTGGATTCGTGACGGACTTCGCGTCCGTTCCATGGCCGCTCTGGCCACTTGTTCCGCCAACCGGGCCGTGGAACAAAGCGAGTGTGATTCACGACTACCTTTGCAAGCATCCGAAGGTTTCGCGGTTTTGGGCAGACGCTACTTTTCGCGAGTGCATGTATCGGCTCGGTGTTCCCGCATGGCGTCGTGTGCTAATGTACTACGCGGTTCGTTGCTACGGTGCCTTGTTTGTGAGAAAACCATGAAACGTTTCAGCATTTGTTGCGGGCTCACGCATGTGGACCCGGCCGCTTACGACGGCTGGGACGGAAATTGTCCCGGCTGCGATCGGGACGCGGCCATGGCGGCGACCGCGTTTCACGATGGCGGTTTCGACGGGGAGAGTGTGCTTATCAACAGGTTTGCCGACACGATTTTCATGGAGCCGGCGTTTCGCGGCATTTGCGGCGTTCTTGAGCCCGACGATTTGCTGGTCCTCTACGTGAGCGGGCATGGTGGCCAGATGCCCGACACGGACGGCGACGAGTGGGACGGACGCGATGAAACGCTGTGCTTATGGAGCGGCGAAGTTCGCGACGACACGATCAGCGAATATTTGCAAATGGTCCCGAGCACGGCCCGCGTGCTGCTCATCACCGACACGTGCAACTCGGGCACGATGGCGCGGGGCCGTCATCGCGCGCGGTCAACGCCCGTCTCGATCGAGCGATTGAAACCAAAGAAAACGGGCGGCTGTTCCGTGCTTCACGTTGGCGGATGCGCCGACGGCCGCAGCAGTTTCGGGTCCGACGAGGGTGGCGTGTTCACGCGTTCCTTCTTCGGTGTGCTGAGCGCAGCACACAAGACGCTGACTTACCGTGAATGGATCAATCGCACAATCGAGCGAGTCCAAAGCGAGCCTGGAAGCGAACAGGTGCCGACGTTTGGCGAGCTTGGCGACTCGTTTCTTGACCGCGAGGCGCTGAGATGAAACTGCTCACCGGAATCTGTGCATGCGGTCAGCGATGGTGGTACACTGGCGACTTGGAGACGATGCCGCCGTGTGGCAGGTGTGGCCGCGAGGGAACGCGTGACGACGTGCGAAGAAAGCGGGCCGAACGGGAAGGCCAAGAGGCCACGCAATGATTACGCATGACCTGCAAATCAGCAAGTCAGCCCACAAGCGTATTGCGATGCTGGCACGACGTGACGGCGTGAGCGTCAACCATTGGTGCGTGCAAGCAATCGGAAAAGCAACTGGCAGTTTTGATCGGCAGCGTGCGGAGGCGGGAGAGGAACGGCTCCGACGGATGTTTCGGGACGCGATTCCAACGGCTAGTACGCACAACAAGGTTTACGCATGGAGTCCTCAATGAGTAAACGAGAATGGGCCATAATCATCGCCGTGTTTATCACTTTGCTCGTGCTTGCGCTGCTGGTCGACGCGGGATATACGTGAGGGGGCGAGGGTTGCGCTGGTGGCCAGTGCTATCAGTTCCCCCAGAATCAGCCAATCCAAGTTCAGCGGCCCGTTCAGCGCCGCATGACGGCGGTTCCGCATGAGGCCGTGTGTCGCGTGATGGTGCCCGAGGCGCGTGGCGTTCGCAGTTGGGGCTCCGGTGTCCTGGTCCACAAGGCGGCCGACTACGCGCACATCCTCACCGCCGCGCACAATGTTCGCGATTGGGACAAGCGGCAGTGGCCGGTGGTCATCATGGCCGATGGGTCGCAATTCCATGCGAAGGTGGTTGCCGTCAACACGAATCTGGATGTTGCTTTGCTTGCGATTCGTCCACCGACAGCCGAGCCGGTGAGCGTGTTTAACGGATGTACACTTAAGGGCGTTGCCTTGACGATTCACGGTTATGGGTCCGGTCAATATCGCGTCGTCAAGGGCAGCGTCGTCAAATATTGCTCGGTATCATCGAAAGAACCGATCGAGTGGAACGCCGTGCGAATTGGAAGCCAAGTTCGACCTGGTGACAGTGGCGGACCGATGTTGGACAGCCAGGGCAGGCTGCGCGCGATTGTGTGGGGAAGCAACGCAGACGGAGCGTGTGGCACGACGACGCAGTTCATCAATGCTTGGCTGAGACGACTTGGAACTGGTCACCAGGCGAAGAAGACTCGATGGCGGCAGGGCAGCCAGCAAAACCCAGCGACGTGCCGGCCGAAGCCCGTTCGATTTCCGACCGCCAAGCCGGTAATAACCACGCCGCAACAGCCTTCGCAAACCAACGACCAGCTTGTGACGCTGCTGGAGCTATGCAAGCAGAATGCGTTAGCGATCGCCTCGTTGAATCTCAAGGTAGCTGAAAATACGGAAGCGATCCAGACAAACCACGAGCCAGTGTCTCACGATGTGGTAGCGGACCTTGAGCGCCGTATTGCGGCGCTTGAGGCCGCTGCCATCACCGTGACGTTCGAGGCCGGAGACGAGCCTGACGAGCCACCGCGCGTGGTATCAGTTCCGATCGCCGGTGGCACGTTATCAATTCCGCCCGTGAAACTTCGGATGCGCAACGTGATGACGGCCGGAGAGACAATGACTGAAATTGGGGAGCCGATGACGGATGTTGCGCCGCTCGGTCAGCCCTTGAAATGTCGCAACGTCATCGGGGACACGTCGGATCATGACTGAGATTGAAATCGCACATCCGGCTGACCCTCAAGTTGAGGAGAGTGAAACGATGGCTATTGATCCTGCGGTATTGGGTCATTTCCAGGAGAGGCTCATTGCGGATCGCGACCGGCACTCGTCGAACGCGACGAGCTTGGAGAAGCTCCTGGAGCTGGACTACTCACGCACACAGACGTTCCGTGATGCCAACGCGGCCCGGATTGTGATGGAAGCCGGAAGTGGTCGGACCCGTGCGGAAACCAACTTGCCCGCCGCGACGTCCGCGTCCGGCAACTCCTGATTGAGGAGAGGGCACAGTGAGCAGTATCGTGGACACACTAACTGAGCTTGCGGCGATGGATGAGCAATCCATCAGCCGCGAGCATCAGTTAGAGACGGCGATTGTCAAGGAAGATTGGGATGCAATGGACGCCTTAATATATCAGTGGTTTGAAGAAGAGAAAGCGAGGTTCCAAGATGTCGTCATCGGAGACACAGACGGCGGAAGTGGAGAACTCGGAAGAGAGGAAGCTGTTGCTCGGACATCGAATGGTGATGCTGGATCACATCAAGAGTCTGATGGCGAACAACCGAAAGCATCTGGATCAGTATCGGTCGCGGATGCTCAGCCAAGGAATCGGGACGGAATCGGAGACGAGTCAGTCCAACCAGGAAGCACAGGACGATGATTCGATGTTTGTTCTTGGCGACATAACGATCACCGAACAAGCTGCCACGAGCCAGGCCACTAACACAACCCAACAGGCAGCACAACAGGAAACACAACCGGAAGCCAAGAGCAGCGTCCCAGATTGGTTGAAAAACGCAGCGATCGTCGCGGCACTGCTTGGAACCGGCGCGGGAGGTGCAACGGTGATATCGTCGGTGTTGAAAGACGACCACGTGGCTCCGGCGGCGACCATGGTGGACACGGACACACGTAGTTGGCTCGAAATCGACAAGGATGAGTGAGCATGAAGCACAGCCCGACAATCATCTTCTACTGCTGTGGCGTGGCGGTCATTTGTGCAATCGCCTGTGTTTTTGGTGCCGCGCCCGAGTCGGCGACATCCGATCCTTATATCGAAGCGCCCGTAACGTCGTGCCGCGTCATCGACGGTGATACGGTCGAGGTGTCGGTCACGTTGACGCTTCCGCTTCGGTTGCGAGGCGTCGATGCGCCCGAGTTACGGGTTGCCGAGCAGAAGACGGCGGGCGTGGTGGCGAAACAAGAAACGCAACGGTGGGTCGACGCGGCAACGGGCGATGGTCATAAGTTGCTGATTCGTGCTTACCGACTTGGGCAATTCGGACGAATGGAAGGTGACCTGCGCGACCGCCACGGCCACTGGCTCTCGGAACATTTGCTTGCACGCGGCGTCGTCGTCACGTCTGGCGAGTCGAGGCACAAGTGGACCAAGGATGAACTTACGAAAATCGAGGGAACGAAATGACAACAGGCGATTGGTTCGGACTGGCGGCAATCGCCTGCTCCATTATTGTATCGCTCGTTACCGTCGCCTGGAAACTCGGCGGCGTCAAGGTAGCCGTGACCAACCTCTCGCGCGAGATGACGAAGGTGTTCGAGCTATTCGGCAATTTGCCGTGCCCGGTCAGGCTAGAGCGCATTGCGAAGGTTGAGGAGCGAGTCGAAGGACACGAGCAGAGAATCACGCGGATGGAACAGGAGTGACGACTGAATGAGAACAGAAGCACTGCTCAACATTCCACACGTCTGCTACTTCGCGACGGCCGGCACTCCAGACGCGGCGGTCGTGACCTACTCACACACGGCCGACACCGTGGCCACCTCGGCGATCATCCAACACGGCGCGACGGGCCATTATCAGGTTCACTTCACGCCGACGCGAATCGGCACCTGGATGATTTCGGTTATCGATGCTGGTGGCGCCGTGCTTCATTCCGAGCAAATCGAGTGCGTCAACTCACTCTCCTATCAACGCAAGTTTGGTGCTGAACCGGCTCAGCATGATCTCGCGGTAATTTTTCCGCCGAACCTTCACGATTCATCCGGCACCCAACAGGCCATCAGCCTCTACACGGGCGCAACGACGAAGAAGGTACTCCATTTTGAAAGATATTGCTGGCGTGTCCCCTATCGCGGATGGATCTATGGAATCACGTTTTACGCCGACGAGGACATCAACGAACTGGACAACTGTCAGTTTGTGACGCTCCACAACACGGCTGGAAACATCTTCCACGTTCGTGCGGCGAGCGAGAACATTGTGGGGTCGAAAACGTGGAGCACTGCGTGGCACACGATTTATTTTGACAAGCCGGTGTGGGGCGAGCCGGGTGATTGCTTTGGGTTTTGGGGCGAAAATGAATCTGGAACGAGGCGAACAGTTACGTATGCGCGCACACCATACGCCGGAACACAAGATATCTGCGAAATTTGGCAGATTCACTCGTTGCTTTCGATGACTGGAGACAATACGGCACTCTCATGGGGAACAGTACGCAAGTTGCCGGAAATCATGCTTGTCATGGCCCCGCCAGATTTGGTAATCACTGGCGATTCCGTCATGGCCGGTTACAACTCTGGCGGCACCCACACGGCCACCATCTTCGAGGCGATTGGTGCCCCGTATAACCCCGCCGACGATATCGCTGCCATGATTTCTAATCGCTCGCAACTCGTCGCGTGTAACTGTGCAGACGGTGGAACGGCAATTGTGTCGTGGGTTGGTTCGACTGGCCTGTTCGTGAAGAACGTCCTGCCACTGCATCCGTCGCTCGTCTCCTATACCGTGTCATGTAACGATGCAGTGAGTGGCACGGTCACCGTGGACAATTATCATTTATACCTCACGCGATTTCAGCGGCATTGCTTTTCAATCGGATCTCGCATGGTCTTGTGCGAGCCTCCACCGTGTTTGTATTTGCACGAACTCGACGATGGCACCGCGGAAAAGCTCGACTCGCTGATGGCAATCGCACGCGCGTGGTCGGAGCAAAACGGCGTGATGTTCGTGGCCGCGCACCACGCACTGGGCGTTCACTCCGGCGATGACGAACATGCGGCGCTTCGGCACAGCCAATCGGTTGGGCTATCTGGAATTGACGCCTATTACAACGACACCGACACTACGCACATGAGCCGTGCGGGGCGCACGGCATTCGCGGTGTGCCTGTCGTCCGCTCTCCAGGTTGGCGGGCTTCCGGCTCGCATGATTGCTCCGGCGAGTGACGACGACAATGTGGTGTATGAATCGACGGTTGCGACGGGCGAGGCGGCTACCTCGGCTGAAGTGGCCGCCGCGCATGCAACGACGGACACCTTGGTGAACAGCTTGAATAATTTGTCTGACTCAGACGTGGCTTTTGCGCTGGATACATATGATGCCGCAAAAGCTAGCGACATCACGAGTGCGTTCACGGAAATCAAAGGCGCGACCTGGTCGAGCGATACCGACACGCTGGAAGATGTTCGGAATGCGGTAGATGGCACGGGTACGGGCGCACGCGCGGTGACCATAACGGTCGACGACGGTAGCGACCCGCTCGAAGGGGCGCGGGTGCGTGTGGCGAAGGGCGCTGAGTCGTATGTTTCAACCACCGATGTCAGTGGCCAGGTTGCATTCTCGCTCGACGATGGAACGTGGACGGTGTCCATCACGCTGGCTGTTTATCAGTTCACGCCTGAAACGCTGGTTGTGGACGGTGATGAGACACCGACCTATAGCATGTCGGCGCTGTCACTTCCGGAGAGTGAACCAGGATTTGTAACAGGCTATTTGTATTGCTACGACGACGACGGTGTCGCCGCCGAGGGCGTTACTGTCTACGTGAAAATTTATGGGTTCGAGGGAACCAATACGGGCGTAGTCATGGATCGCACGGTACGCACCAGCACGAGCAGCGCAACGGGGTTGGTGACGTTAGCAAACATGCTACCCGGGGGAGTATATCAGGTGTCGGCGACGTCGGACGAAGCGGACTGGAAAATCGTTTCCATCGCGGCCGACGCGGAATCGCCGGTTGCGCTGGGGAGCATTGTTGGGACATTTTCAACTGAGTGAGGAACAAAAGATATGCACAAAAAGCACTTTAGTTTCGACCGTGGCCAGACGGTTCAAACGCCGGAGGGCGAGGGTGTGGTAACGCAGCGGGCCTGTTTGCCAGACGGCACACAAATGTTCGGCGTGCGTGTCGGACACGTAACTAGGTCCTACGACAAAAAACAATTGAGCGTTGTGACAGATGCCAAGCAAGGCAAGACGGTTGTGCCCACGGCCAGGCTGTCCGGGGACGACTGACGGTGTGACGTGTACGGTGTGTGGGCCATGCACGAGGAAGCGGCGACCAGACAAACGAGCAAGCGCGCATAAACGAGGATATGGAGGCAAGCGGTGGAAACGATTGCGATTAGCGTGTTTTTTAAGCGACAACTACACGTGCCAGCAATGTGGCGCATTGTGCATCGAAGGCGGCGAGCCATGGCGTCGGCCACATGCGGACCATGTGATACCGAAGAGTCAAGGCGGCCAAGACTCGCTCGATAACCTCCAAACATTGTGTGGATCATGTCACACGCGAAAAACCAATCGGGAACAGATGGTCATCCCGCGCTAGACGAGCGACGTGGTGAGCCTGCGGAGATCATCAAAACACCGCTTCGTCCGCTGGACAAGTGCCGATCGTGCGGAGAAAACGTGTTGATTGTATCGAGCGACCTGAAAGAGAATGTCGATCAAACAACCGGAACTAAACTGTACGAAGTAGTAGCGGTTCGGAATGAACCATGCGGTTGTACGTTCGCAGTCGGGGAAAGGACGCTACGCGATGAGTAGTAGGTCGAAAGAAAACCTACGCATGCACCAATCTAGGAAGCCTGCAAAAAGGAGGTATAAGGTGGTGCAGCGGATCGATTACGATGGCAGCGAGACAGTGCGGATTGTGACCGATGAAGAGCTGAGGCACATGCAGAATATTGTCTCCTTGACAGATGTGACACCCGTTGTGCGACAACTGGTGGTATACGACAAGCTGAACGATGAGGAACTGCCAATCGTGTCATGCCAATCCACAAGCAGCATATACGAGGACAGCACCGTAACCTTAACTGTTAATTTAGGTCCGAACGGCGTCTATTACGGCACAGATGAAGATTGAGATGAGTTACCAGAAGAAATCCACCGATGCGTTGCGGAATCCATACGTGGATTACACGGCGACTGAGAGCTACCCCCTTTGTCCGCGCGTCATTTTGCCTAGCTGGTGGCCAGATATCACAATCGAGTTGCAGGCAATCGCGTCGCTTCCTGGCAGGTGGGATTCGCATGGTGCTCCTTCGCCGGACGTTAACAAAGTGGAGGCCGCAGCAGGATTGCTCTTCTGTCTCTGTCAGAACACGGACTTGCCAAAACCGCATGTTAATCCAACACGCAACGGTGGCGTTCAATTCGAGTGGGAAGTTGGTGAGCGCTACTTCGAGATTGAAGTGGTGGCGGAACGAGCAGCGACCTACCTCTATTGTGACGACGCAGCTCATATGGAAGAAACCGGCGATATCTTTGAGGACGAAGATCCGCTGGAACCGGTACGCGATTACATTCGCAAAGTGATTGCCTTATCCGCGTGCTGTGCGTTAAATTACCCAGTTTCCGTGTCGGAGAGGCAAGGGTGAGATGATTGATTACGAGCAGAAGATTCGAGACCTGAGGACCACTTGCTGGAGCTGTGGCGGCGGTGTGGACTCGACCGCGATCGCCGTGCTGATCTGCACCGGCAAGCTACCCAAACCGGATTTGGCCATCATGGTTGACGTTGGTTACGAGAAGAAATCTACGTGGGAACACGTGCTTGGCACGCTGGTGCCGCGCCTCGACGAGGTGGGTGTAAAACTCGAAATCGTCGAGACGAGGAAGTATACCGACAATGGGCTCATTGATCCACAGGGACGTGTGGCTATACCAGCCTATCGCAAGAATGTTGACGGAAGCGTTAGCAAGATGCACACCTGGTGTAATGGCAAGTGGAAAGCACAGGTCACCAGGCGATGGCTCAGAGAGCAGGGTGTGAGGCGAGTAGAGCAGTGGCTCGGCATGGCAGCAGATGAGACGCGACGGGCACGCCCATCAGATCGAGCGTGGATCGTTCATCGTTGGCCGCTGATTGAGATGGGTTTGACAAGGGAAGGGTGCTGCCACGCTATCGGCTGCGCCGGCTGGCCCATGCCACCAAGGACATCGTGTTATCTGTGTCCACAGCAGAGCAATCGCGAGTGGCAGCAGATGGCAGAGCATGAGGCGGAGGAGTTTGCTAAAGCCCAAGAAGCAGAGCGTTGGATTCAAGAGAGGCACAAAAACGTGTTCTTACACAGCAAATGCGAGCCGATTGGCACGCTATTTCGTTCCAAACCACTAACAGCGGGTGTTGTGCGTTAAATTACCCATTGTCCGTTAGGCAACTTAGGTGCGGGGGGTGTGACAAAACAAGGGCGTTTTTGCATG
>Ga0315543_1004501_pt1 | contig 11595 bp, 17 predicted proteins | sample SalMarSW160210MG_2_FD_203098 | JGI IMG/M metagenome (GOLD analysis project Ga0315543, IMG submission 203098) | Salt marsh sediment microbial communities from the Plum Island Ecosystem LTER, Massachusetts, United States - Salt Marsh Sediment SW1601-210 ...
CAACTTGTACCTCCGCTGAAATGTAGTCCAGCAATAAACCATGCAAAAACGATGTCAACAAAAAATTCTGTAACCAAAGCTATTTTGGATGGGAGTCTAACAATGTAGGAATCCAAACTCAAAGTCATGTAAATTGGCATGTTAACTACGAGAACAAACAATGTTAATCCCAGTGGAATGCCGAAGCTTTCCATAAAGTCTCTAGCGTACAAATTGGCTTCTTGATAGGGAGCTTGGCAAAAAATGAGTGTTACGAAATAGTCGAAAAAAATGAAAGCAAAAACTAGGAAGGTTCGGTTCAGCCAATGATTATTTTTAGGAAAAAACAAAAATTTTAGATTAAACTGGATTTTTGGCTTCTGCACTTCTCCTTCCCCCTCGGCTTCTCCAACCTGAAACTATTGACTATAATTTGGATCATTGTTGCTTTAAGTCTTAGGGTATGTATTTTCAATTCATATTTCAGTTTCAGAAGTATAAAATATAGCGTAAGTCAGAATCGGGTTCTGTCTCAGAGTTGGAATCTTAGAATAAAGGAGCAATGCTGCAAAAAAAGGGGTTAACATGGAATTATCAGTTGAAAAGCCTAAAAGCATCGAAAAACTGTATGATGAAAATAGCGGATTATGGAAATTCGTAAGGATAGATAAGGGACCAACCAAATCTGTGGAAATCATCTAAAAAATAAAGCTTAAAAATACCAATTATTCACTTTGAACGGCTGGCGATGGACTGCCAACTTACATTTTGGAGGATGATGGACAACTGCTTTTGCTGATTAGAACAAATAACTGGAAGAAAAAGGTGGCAACGTTGTGGACAAACTATGATGCGTTCATAAAGGCTTTGAAGGTGCTTTTCCTTGAGTTATGGAGTAATGAGGCCTAAGTTATTACTCCTTCGACTTTGAATTTGATTTCTTGCCACATGGAATGAACTAGCAATCTTGCTTCCTTGTCAATTACCATTAACAATGTTAGATAAATAATTCCGCCTATTGCGGTTGCAATTAAAGTCAAGTATATTCTTGTTGGATGCGGGATAATGAATAGAACAGTTGCCATGACAGCTGAAGCAAAAACGTATTTTGCAATATTCTTCCATGGAATGTCTATCTTGACCATTTTGCGTACGATAGCATATAATGCAAGAAACATTCCAAAACCGGCTAATGAAATAATAGCGCTCACATAAATCGCCGCTTGTAATGGTTGATTTTGGGAATAATTTACTAAGATGTAGAATGCTGTAGGCAGGGTTATTGCGGAATGAAAATATGGCAGAGAAAACACGATGAACAGTCGGCTTTTAATCAGTTCTCTGAATGATATTTTTGCCTTTTCATCAACTCTTTCAACTCCAAAAAGCACAGAGCTGAAAAACCCTGACATAGTTGCGACAAAGGAATTTACTGCTAACATAACCAAAACGGGCCAAGCGTCTTTGTATACAATGTTAATAATTGTCATGTAGGAATCCGCGAACGTCATTGCTCCAGCAGTCATGGGTATGGCGAACATTAAAACCATTTTCAAAGAAGTTGTTATGTCTTCACTGCTTTTTTCAGCTAGGAGTTTTGGATATAACGCGAAAGCAAGAAAAGAAGCGTAGGTGATTACGCTTGCTATTTGTGCTGCAGCACCATAGTTGCTTCGAGCTTCTCCTCCGCCATAAATAAAAAGCATTATGAATATGAAGGCTGCTATTTGGTTGCCTACAACGTTATAGATGTTTGCTACGGAGCCTTTAAGCCATTCTTTTACATATTGCCATTTAGCTCTCTGTTTTAGTTCTTCTAAAAGTAGTTTGAAGTAATAGGCTATTTGAATGGTAAAGGCTACTATGAGGCTGAGTAAAGCTCCTAGAAGGGGCTGCTGGAAATTGATGATGAGTATATATCCCAAAATGACTTTGCAGGCTTCTGCAACTAGTAGTCCATAGCCTATCGCCTGCGGCATTCTGGCTCGCAGACAAGCCTCCAACGCGTTGAGAGAGTATAGTTCTATTATTTGTGCCGCGACTACAAAGTATAGGAGAAGGTATTCTTGGCCTATACCGAGTGATGATGTTATTAATGGAACTAGTGGAAGGTAGATAATTGTGGCTATTGCTGAAATTGTTAAGTTTGCGAGGATTCCTGTTTTGGCTGCTCCTTCTTTGTCTCTTGCTACAAATCGCATGGTCCAAAATGGGAGGGCTGTGGCGAGGAGTGTGAAGTATGCTAATATGTCGTTGATGTTGAACCATAGGCCATATTCCAGTTCTGTGGTTGTGCGTGCTATCATAAGTTGAAAGGCTAAGCCTGTTGCGACGCTGAGCATTTTTGCTGCGAAAACGATGAAGCCTGAATATTGTAGCCTAATTTCGTTTTTAGCCAAAGCTTCACCTTTGCGGGAGTGTTAACGGTATAGTTTAGGATGCGTATATTTTAGTTTGATTGAGTTTTATGTTGTGTGCAGGTGATGTTTGGTTGAGGGTGATGTTCGAGATAAGGCTGATGTTAAAAGGATTTATGGAACGAAACTTTCACGGAGAATGTTTAAGTTTAGCGCCGATAAATCTATTGTTGATGAAATAGCATCTTTCGTCGGGTGGTGAGATGATGTTGGAGAAAGAAATTAAGAAGGTGTTGGAAGGGCACAAGGAGGTGCTTGTAGCCTATCTTTATGGCTCAATGGCTAAGGGCTATGCGGGGAAGAGGAGTGACATAGATGTGGGGTTGCTGCTTAGGAAGAACTTCAAGGCTGAGGCTTTATATCCAGCTCGGATTGCGAGGGAGATAGAGGAGAAATGCCGCCTTAGTCGGGAGGTGGACGTTAGAATTTTGAACGGGAGGTCTCACCGTTTTCTTTATCAAGTGATCAAGGGTGGGCGGGTTATCCTATTTACTGATGAGAAGGAAAAGGTGAAATTTGAAACTTCTGTCACGGACAGATACATCGATTTCAAGCCTTTTTACAAACAGTACGATGAAAAAAGGAGGGAGAGGCTGCTAGAATGCGTCTAGAGAGGGAGGTAATAGAGGGAAAATTCGATATAATTGGATATAATTGATCGTAACCTGAGTTTTCTGGGGGAAATTAAGCGTCTCAGCTTGGAACAGTTTTTAGAAAGCTACAGGGACGTTCAGGCTGCGAAGTATTCTCTATTGGAGATCGTGGAAGCTTGCATTGATATCGCCAACTACATAATCTCTGTGAGGGGGTTTAGAAGAGCTGAAGAGTATAGCGAGATGTTTAAGGTTTTGAAGGAGGAAGGGGTTATAGGAAAAGGGCTTGCCACAAAACTTGAGGATATGGCTAGGTTTAGAAATTTGTTGGTGCATAGGTATGGAGAGGTTGACAACCGAAGGGTTCTGGAGATAATAAAGTACAACCTCAAGGATATCGAGGAATTTGAAATAGATATCGGGGAATTCGTGAGAAGAGAGGTTGAATGAAAATTATTTGAAAGATGCTAAATCTGTGGTGAGTGGTGAAGAATATTTGGTTCAACCCGTCGTCACCTTTGTAAGACGTTGAAGGATATATATTAGTTTGATTGAGTTTTATGTTATGTGTAAGTGTATGGTTTCAAAAAGGTGATATTTGGCTGGTTGATCGGGTTTTGGTTACTGGTGGGCTGGTTTTATTGGTAGTCATTTAGTGGATGGGTTGATGAGTGAGGGCTCTAATGTGGTTGTTTTGGATGATTTGTCTATAGTAAGCGCGCGCGAGAGTACCATTAATACCAAATCTAAAAGAGCTTGTATGGTTAATTGAGCGCGTCTTTCTAACCCTCGATAATTGCTTTCATATTGGGGTTCTTTCCTCAACTCTTTCACAACGTCGGTCTGCTGTTTGATTCTTTTCAAAATTTTCATGGCAGCAACTCGTTAGTAATAAAATATGTGTTTTCCTTAAATACGTAATGTTTTGTTGAATGGTTTTAGCGAAGTTTCGCCTTTACAATAGGAGGTGTAAGTTTCAATAGCAGTTTGAAACTGATTAGCGTAGGAAGGTTTAAGTAAATGGAATAGTTACCACCATTTGGTGATAAGCATGGAGCAAATTATTAGAATTGACAAGCAGGGGAGATTAGTGTTGCCAGCGTCTGTCAGGGAGAGTATGGGCTTAAAGGATGGAGGAAAGGTTTCCGTTAGGCTTGACGGTTTTAGGGTGATAATTGAGCCGGTCTTTATGGATTTGGAAAAGAGCGTTAAGACTTGGAGAGAATCGACTTTAGAGCTTCATGTAAACCCTTTTACAGAAGATATTACAGAGAGCTGGAAGTGGATGAGCCGTGACTACGCTAGAAGAAAACTTGGTATCAGTTGAAGGAGTTGCCGATGTAAGCGTAATCGTCCCAATATGTTTTGATAACCCCTTGAGGCAACATGCAGTAGACTTCCTGTCGGATATACTTTCTCAAAGAAGACGAGCAATTATTCCAGTTACAAGTGTGATAGGTGCATATCACATAGCGACGAGGTATCTCAAGGCATCAAGATTGATTGTGAAAAAGATTCTGGGGGGTCTTTTAAGAACTAGATCGCCGTCCCTTTTCCCTCATATAACTATCGAGTTAGCTGTAGATGCTCTCGACTACGCCACGGTATATAACGTTGAATCTTGGGACGGATACCTGATATCTCTAGCTAGAAGTTTGGGCGCCGCGGTTATATACTCGTTGGATAAAGAGTTGTCCAAGATAAAAGAGGTGACTGTGATAAATCCGTTTCCAGAAGAGAAAGTTCATGAATATCATAAATTCGTTAAAAGTTTGGTGGAACTTGAGAAATCTTAGGATAGCCTACAGAAAAAAGGAAGTACCGCGAAGAAGAAGGTGTAATCAAGATTAGGGTACCAAGGAAAGGGAAAAGGAATACCAGAAAACTCGGCAACCCCCTCGGCTTAGAGGATATCGAGCGGTCTATTGAGAGAGGGTTGAATGATTGTCTGCGGTCGTAGATACAAACGTTCTGATATTTGACACTTTTGAAGACAGCGAGTTCCACACAGAAGCCATGAAACTGCTTGATTCCCTAAAGAAGTGGATACTGCCATCAATCGCCTTCCGTGAGTATGCATGGTTCTTATAGATTATTGAAAGCGTAAGGTTTATATTATGTTTAGGCATTTTTTTGTTTAGGTGTTTGTATGCTTAAACGTACAACTGTGTTGCTTGAAGAGAGTGTGTATAAGAGGCTTGTGGAGGAAAGTTTGAGAAGGTATGGAACGGTTAAAGCCATATCAAAAGTTTTGAATGAGTTGCTAAAGGATGCCCTGAAAGGTAAGAAGGAGGTTATGCGTCTAATCTACTCGGAGAAGGTTGCAAGAACTACTGCTAAGGAATTTGAGGAATTCCGTAGGAAGCTGTCGCGAAGGTTGGAAGCTTGATTCTAGACACTACATATCTTTTACCGCTTGCCCGAATCAACGTAGACACTGACTTGCTGAGGGCTATCGCCGACAGAAAAGTGAGTTGGAAACTTGAAGATGTAACTGTGAGCATGATTTCAATTTTTGAGATTCAGGCAAAAGCCGCGAAACTTATGGTGCCCACTGAATTCGTTGTTGATGCTGTTAAAGCTATATTTGGGGCTTTTAACGTTGAACCTTTCCATAGACCTGGAATAATTAAAGTTGCTTATAAGGTGAAAAAGTTGATTCCGGACTACGTAGACTGTGTGATAGTGGCTACCGCGGTTGTGTTGAAGGAGGGATTGGCTACAGAAGATTCGCAAATCTTGTCTAATAAGGAACTAGTGGAAGAGGAGTATGGAATAAGTATATCGAGTTATAAAGAATTGGTTAGGAAATAACTCACCAGAATTTTAAATATCTTTGTTACTGCTCTAAATATAGCTGCAGAAATGATGAAGCCTGATTTGGTTATTAACTGATGCTTAGAGTTTTGAAGCATAACTTGCAATTTTATTTTAGGTCGCAAAGATAAGACTTGCTTAAGGATTGATAGGAGAATTAAGCAGGTTTTTGGTATGTTCTCTTTAGGAGGGTTTCAACAACTTCTTTTTTCTCATGTGCGAGATCTGTTAGGCTTTTAAGTAATCCCCTTTTTGAAGCGTCCCATATTTCAAGTGCAACGAGTTCGTTGTTCACGTCGTATCCTAAGGCAACATCAGTGTCTAGAAGCTTCTCGTTTTTTATAGCTCCTTCTTTAAGCTTTATTGCTAAGATGTCTGCTTTGGATCGTATTTTAGGATTAGATCCATCTTCCGCTCCCCTCGCGCTTTTGTTATTTTGGCTAAAGGGTGTTTAGCCATTTTACTTTAATGTCTTTTATAGTTTTGAAGTGGTCATCGTCTGTGACTACTACGCCTTTGGTGTGAATAAGGGCTGTGGCAGCTACTGTGGCGTCGGCTATAGGAATTTTGGGTGTGTTCAGAGTTATTTTTCCGGCAAGTTCGGCTATGTTCTCTGTTACTGGAATTATGTTTATATTTGAGCTTTTAGCTGAGGCAATTCTTATTTTTATGGCGTCTGTTCCGAGTATTCTTCCCATGGTGTTGTAAAGTTCTGTGATGGTGATTGTTAATGAAGCTGCTTTAATTTGTCCTTTGGATATTTTTTGGATGATGTGTTTACTCCAATCGGCTATTTTTTTGTTTTCAGGATTGTAATATGAAAAGTAAAATCTGGTGTCTAAGATGACTTTTAACGCCATTCCTCTCGTACTCGGTCTAGTGATTTTTTCAGTTCTTTTGTGTCGTATTTTCCAGCGTCGATTCCAGCTTGTTCCTCTAGGTGTATGATGGGCCTGAGAAAGATACCCCTTTCAGCATCTTCAATTAGCATCTTTGTTCCTTCGTTTATCCCATACTTCCTTCTATACTTCACTGGAATTGTAACCTGCCCTTTTCTTGTTACCGAAACCTCTTCCAACTTGGTCACCGTAGTACTTTTTGTAAAATGTAGTACTTAAAGCTTTTTGTACTACCAAAAGTTTCTGGATGGATTTTTCATTTTTGAGTTTGTTCGCAATTCATTCAGTTATTTATAGCGATTCTATTAATGATGAAAAATGTATTCCGTATTCCTGGTTTTGTGGTTGTGCAGGCTGTCACGAGTTGGAAGGTTAGACCTGTGGCTATGCTGAGTATTGTAGCTGCGAAAACGATGAAGCCCTGAATATTGTAGTCTAATTTCTTTTTTGGTCAAAGCTTCACCTTTGTGGAAGTGTCAACGGTATAGTTTTGGATGCATATATTTTAATTTGGTTAGTTTTATGTTATGTGTAGTAAGAGAGTGTTTCAGAAGAGAGGGATTGGATTGGTTGACAGGGTTTTGGTTACTGGCGGAGCAGGTTTTATTGGTAGTCATTTAGTGGATGGGTTGATGAGTGGGGGCTTTGATGTTGTTGTTTTGGATGATTTGTCTAGTGGTAGGCGTGAGAATTTGAGCGTGCATTTTGGTAAGCCTAATTTTTGTTTGGTTGAGGGTGATGTTAAAGATAAAGCTGATGTTGAGAAGGCTTTGGAAGGTGTGGACGTGGTTTTTCATCTTGCTGCAATTGTTAGTGTTGATTTTTCCGTGAAGAATCCGCTTCTGGTTAATGAAGTGAATGTTGGTGGGACTTTGAATGTTTTGAGGGAAAGCCTAAGCGCGGGTGTTAAACGGTTTGTTTATGCTTCTTCCTGCGCTGTTTATGGTGAACCTGTTAATCTGCCCATCAGTGAGGAGCATCCTACTAAACCTATGTCTCCTTATGGCGTTTCGAAACTTGCAGCTGAGTGTTATTGCAGGGTTTTCTATGGGGTTTATGGGGTTGAGACTGTTTGTTTGAGGTTTTTTAATGTTTACGGGTCCAGGCAAGTGATCGGGCCGTATAGTGGGGTGATAATGAAGTTTATTGATAGGTTGAAACGTGGAGAAGCGCCAATCATTTATGGGGATGGGGAGCAGACTAGGGATTTTGTTTTTGTTAAGGATGTTGTGGCTGCTTGTCTACGCGCGATGAATTGTAAAAATTGCGTTGGCGAAGTTATTAACGTTGGTTCTGGCGTGGAAACGCCTGTTAATGAGCTTGCTGATGTTTTAGTTGAGCTTTTTGGTTTACATGGTGTTAAACCTGTTTATGCTGAAACAAGGGCTGGCGATATTAAGCGAAGCTGTGCAGATTTAGGTAAGGCTGAAAAGTTGATTGGTTATAAACCGAAAACCTCTTTGAGAGAGGGATTAACTATGCTTCTTAGGGAGTTGGCGAGTAACCGTTCATGAAAATTGTGATGGTTAATGATTGTGCTTTTGTTGGAGAGACTTTAATTAAGTATTTTCCCTCCGATGTGGATGCTAAGCATTTGAAGCGTTCAAGAGGGTTTTTTGATAAAACTTTTGGGGTTGCTTGGAAAATTTTGAGAAGTAAGGGTGATTTGTATCATGTTCATTATTTGCTTCAAGACTGCTACTTGGCTAAGTCCCTAATTGAAACTTTAAGTAAGCTTTGTTTTCCACTTGTTCTAAAGTATATATCTGATAGGTAGAGCCTTCGATTGTTATGTGTTGCATAAGTTTTTATTTAGTGCTATTTGGTTATCTTTTGGTAGTAGATGTGGCGGGTGGAATGGGTGACTGATAATGTTAGGTTGGCTTTTTTAGCGGATGGGGAAAGTGTCCATACTAAGAGGTGGTTAACGTATTTTGTGGGTAAAGGATATGATGTCCATCTGATAACTTCTACGGCGAAGCCTATCAAAGGTGTAAAAATTCATGAATTAAGATTTTCTCTTGCGCGCAATGCATATTTTCTCGCGCACGCTAGTTTTCCTTTAAGAGCATGGAAGATAAGGAAGATGGTTAGAAAAATCAATCCAGACGTCTTACACGCACATTACATAACGAATTACGGGCTATGCGGTGCTTTGTCTGGTTTCCATCCTCTTATTTTAAGCCCATGGGGAAGCGACATAACGACTGATCCTGAAAGATCACGAATCAAAAAACGTCTTATTAGGTTTGCGTTTGAAAGAGCTGACCTCGTTCAGATTAATACTAAAATAGGGAAAAAACGACTGATCGAGCTGGGCTGTGATCCGAGGAAGATATTTATGCAACAATGGGGAGTTGACACAAATCGGTTTTCACCGAAAGCTAGATCCCAATCTCTACGAAGAAAACTGGGAATAGACGACGCGTATTCAGTGCTTTGTGCTAGGTATTGGAGACCACTTTACAATGTAGAAGTTTTCGTCGAGGCTGTACCTTTAGTGTTAAAAAAAATAAAAAATGTGAAGTTCATTATGTTAGGAGGCGGCCCCCTCGAACCTAAATTGAAAAAGTTGGCTAGAAGATTAGAAGTTTACGAAAACATGGTTTTTATAGGGCGTGTTCCTGAAGCGGAGATGCCAGCGTACTTAGCAAGTGTCGATGTATATGTCGATACAGTTAGTGAATATAGATTTGATGCTTCAGGCGACGTTACGGTAGCACGAGGAGAGTCAGGATACGGTCAAACTACGAGACAAGTTATGGCATGTGGAACGCCTTATGTGCTCAGTGATATGCTAGGCGTGAGATCTGGTAGTTGGTTTCAAGGCCTAATGTACAAGCAACTGGATCATCGAGATTTGGCTGAAAAGATAGTTCAGTTTCTAAGGGATGAGAAACTTAGAAGGGAAATTGGAGAGAAATCAAGAAAAATTGCTTTGGAGATTTTTGATCTAGAAAAAACTATGGATAAATGGGAAACTGTCTACCATGAGCTAAAAGGTTCCGCTAGATAATTTTTCCTTTTCTTTACTAGTCCGAACGGTCACTATGTGGTTGAAGATTAAGGCTTACGCACCAAAGCGAAAAGGTTTTGAAATAGATCGCTTAAGTATTGATACGCCATGAAAAGAACAGTCGTTGATATAAAGAAATTGATAGGACACAAAAATTGCAGAGTAATTGGAGATGCCCAGAGAGGGTTTTGCGGTGTCCGGCCTATTCACAAGGCATTGGCTGGGGATTTGACTTTCTGCGTCAAGAAAGGTGAAGAGGCTATTTCACTTTTAGAAGAAACCAAAGCAAGCGTTATTATTTGCGATGTTAACGTCTTATCTCAAAACGTCATGTTTGATGACAAAACTTTGGTGGCTGTGAATAGACCTAGGTTATGGTTTATACGCTGTGTTGACGCTTTTTTTCCTCCCGAGACAAAGACAGGTATACACCCTACAGCAGTTATCGGCAAGAACTTCGAAATCGGCAAGGATGTTTACATTGGTCCATACTCGTTCATTGATGATGCCGTTGTCATAGGAAGTGGGACAAAGGTACATTGTGGTGTTCATATACATGATCGAGTGAGAATAGGAAAGAACGTTATTCTTCAATCAGGATGTGTTATCGGGGCAGATGGGTTTGGATATGAAAGGAATGAGGAAAGTGTACTTGAAAGATTTCCTCACGTTGGGAGAGTTATCATTGAAGATGATGTTGAGATTGGTGTAAACACTTGTGTGGACAGGGGGACCATTTCAGATACTATAATAGGAGAAGGAACAAAGATAGACAATCTTGTGCATGTAGCTCATAACGTTGTCATTGGAAAGCATTGTGTTATCATGGCTCTGGCAATGATTGGAGGCGGGGTTGAGATAGGTGATGGCGCTTGGATCGCTCCTACAGCATGTATTCGAGATGGTGTCACAATCGGTAAGCAAGCGCTTGTCGGGATGGGCGCTGTTGTCACTAAGAACGTGAATGATCAAGATGTCGTAATAGGAGTTCCAGCTAAGTCTATCAAGAAAGTTAAAAAGTAAGAAGGTTCTACGGTGATCAATGAGCTTAAAGACTTCACGTATGATATATATATATATTAAGTTTCTGAAAATCTTAAAACAGAAATACAAAATAGTACCGTTTTGTGAAGTTTCAAAAGAGGATGATTCTTTTCTGATTCTTCGTCATGATGTAGATGCCTCGCTCGAAGCTGCTCTTAAGATGGCGAGAGTAGAGAAGAATCTTGGGATAAGGTCTACCTACTTCGTATTGTTTTCTCACAAGCTTTAAAATCTTCTAGAGAAGGATGATTTAATTACGCTGAGGGAAATATTGAAACTTGGTCACGAGATAGGGCTGCATTATGATGTTGGAGTGTACGAGAGTTATGGTCGGGATTTGAAGGAGACGCTGAAAAACGAGATAAAGCTACTTTACAATCTTCTGAATAGAAAAGTTTTCAGCATCGCTTGCCATAACGTGTCTATTATGAGCAACGAGGATCCGTTTAAAGATATTACGGGCTACATCAATGCTTATGATCCTGAGCTTTGCGAGAATTACGTGTCAGACTCATGCAGAGCTTGGTATCTAGAAGACCTTTCACGATTGCTAGATTTCAATTATAATAAGGTGCAACTTCTTATTCATCCCTTCTTGTGGACAGAAGATGTTTGTAAGAGAGAACTTGTCCTAGAAAGATTGTTTCAAGAGACTGAAAAGAAAAACAAGGATTACAAGTTGAAATGGTTGGAACTCTGGCACAAAAACCCGAAAGTGAAGAATTACGATAAGCTAATCGAAAAACATAAACGAATTTAAGAACTAGAAAAGCTAAAAACAAGAGGGAAGTTATATGAAAGAAAATATAAAGGTTAAATATGAAAGGATT
>Ga0315543_1004503_pt1 | contig 11593 bp, 11 predicted proteins | sample SalMarSW160210MG_2_FD_203098 | JGI IMG/M metagenome (GOLD analysis project Ga0315543, IMG submission 203098) | Salt marsh sediment microbial communities from the Plum Island Ecosystem LTER, Massachusetts, United States - Salt Marsh Sediment SW1601-210 ...
TCAAAGCAAAGGAGATCCTGGGTGATACAGTGTGTCTCGCAGGAGGCCCATCTGCTCCACTATTGAATACAGGCTCGCCTCAGGAAGTCAAGGATTACTGCAAGAAGCTTATCGATGTCATTGGCGAGGGAGGAGGTTTCATCATGGACGTTGAAGTCCCATTGATTACTGCAAAGGTTGAAAACGTGAAGGCGATGACCGAGTTTACACAAGAATACGGTGTATACAAATAGATACTTAGCTTGATTAATGCCTATAATACCCTGAGCACGCAACCGCTGATACCATTTCCCGAAATGGCCAACGACCCCATCCGCAAGACGATGGATGCCGCAGTTTCTGAGGCATTAAGTCTGCCTAACTTGTCTATTCTGCAGAATCTTCTAGCACAAGAGCCGGTCGTCTGTCTCCGAGCCCTTTCGTAGTTGGTAATCTTGTGAAAACCAGTATGGATAACCTTTCCCAAACTGCACTGCACACTTCGTCAGAACGTTGCGCCTTCGCCATAGCGAGCAGAAAAATGTAAGAAATCACACCAAATACAACAATGAAGCGCTGTCACTTTTTGAGGAGTTTAACGAGAGCGAAAGCCCTCTCTCCATTTTGATTATTTTCACCTAATACTTTGATAAAAGTTGCCCGTAACCCTCGATCTTCTCGTTGACATTAGCCAGCCTCAATAGATTCCACATAGTCGCCTGATTGCTAGAGATAACCGGCTTTTTTAAATCATACTCTAGTGTCTCAATGACTTCTATGGTGTGCAGAGCAATGCAACTGATGAAAATAGCTTCGCTCTCTGGCTCATGAACCTCACTGGCCAAGCTATATACTGTTTCCTTGGGAACGCCGGCGATTTCAATCGCGTCTTGTAAATTGAGCCATTTTATATTCAGAACTTGTATCCCGTGGTCCTCGACAAATTTCTTCTCTGCCATGGCTACCTCTTCAAGATAGGGCACTGCCAATGATATTTTCCTTACTCCCAACTTATTAAAGGCCTCTATCATTGCGGTAGAGCTTGTGGTTGTTGGCACATTGCCGTTTTTCTCTTTCATCTTCTGTATCAACGTTTGATCGTAGCCGTACCCGCCAGCAAAGCTACCACCAGTGCAGCACATGGCTACTGCCGAGGGGCGAGCGTGCGAAATCAACTCAGCTGCATCTGGAACCAGCTGCTCTAACTTCTTGAGAGCTTCTATACCACCGCCAGTAAAAGCAAATTTCTGGTAGTGGCAAGATACCCCCTTCGGTGTCATTAACTTAAATTCGGGTTCAGTTACTATATTTGAGGAAGGCGTTATTATTCCCAGCCTAGCACGCCACCCATACATTTATTGACCTCCTTTGCATCCAGCCTTTATTCATGAATTGCAGATGCGTATTGTTTGCGATTTGTTGCCATATTCCTATAGTTAAGGGAACCTCGATACCTTGCATGTTTGCTAATACTCAATAGGGAATTGATAATCCAAGTTATTGGAGTAAAAGTGCAACTGGCAAATTTTTGCCTTTCATAGAACTCCTTTCCTCGCCTTCCCTGACGATTTACTACACTCTATCTCCCACCTGCCAGCACTAACCTTACTTGGAATTTCTCCCTCTTGAGGGAAGCTGTTATGGCTCAGACATTACGCCCTGGGCCATAACAGCGAGCCGCTCTGCCAGATTCCGGTCGCCCTGAACCGTGCCGGCGTGGTTCAGCTTGGCGGGCTTAATCCGGTGGCCGCGGCCGTCGAGGCCGGAGTGGAAATCGAAAATATCGCCGAAAGCGGCTTAATTGATTTCGAGCAGTTGCACAGCTTCCGGGAGCTTTAGCAAGCTTGGTCATTGGGAATTTCGGTCTTTCTCCATGAGCTGAATCACGTGTTTCCTGAATCTTCTTAAAATAGTCTGAAAAGACTCCGCTTCTTCTTGGTCCAGGCACTGCATAGCTTGAGAACCAATAGTGTGTCGAAGCGACATGGTCTGCTCCACCAGGTCTAAACCCCTCTCGGTTATGCTGACCTTTCTAAGTCGACGGTCTCGTTTTGTCCTGGCGCTCTTGGTCAGTCCCAGCATATCGAGGCTGTCAACAGCTTTAGTAGTAGCATGTTTAGAGCGCGTTATGCGGCGGCTCAATTCGGTCGGTGTCAGGGTACCACCACGTGCTATCAGAATATGCAGGATGCTCATTTGCGTCCGGTTAAGGCCGAATTCCCTCAACTCGTTATCCAGATATTTGTTAACTATCTCGAACGTGTAAATAAATGAGAGGAAGTTATCAAATCTCAAATCGTTGGCCTGAACCCTGAGGCGCTTGGCCAGTGAGTCCAGTCTTTCCGAGTGACTTCTCACAATAGCTCCTTCTGGAGAAAAATGTATTTTATACGACGATATTGTAACAAATATTAAACGAATATTCAAAGTAATAATATATAATAATTTAAAATGTACGATAGTAACACTTGACACTACTTTTTGGTATATGCTATAAAGTTACCAAACAATCCAAATTTTTTAAGTCTTTAGTCCGCTGGAGGAGTAAAAATGTCATTCATGATTGGCGTTGACACCGGGGGCACATTTACAGACGGTTTTCTTACCCGTAACGGAGACCTGAGGACAGTAAAAGTATTAACAACTCCTCACGACCTCACAGTCTGCTTGGTAGATTGCATAAAAGAAGGCGCCCAGCAATTCGGAGTCTCGGTACAAGAAATGCTGGCAGATACCGACATTATAAGGTATTCAACCACCATCAGTGTTAATACGATAATTCAGAGAACGGGAGCGAAAATCGGGCTACTTGTTAGTCAGGGTTTCAAAGACTCGCTGTATTCCAGTGATACAAGCGCAGTTGAGCCGATATACTCATTCATAGCCAGGGGTATGATTGCCGAGGTGATTGAGGAGATTGATGAAAAAGGTAAAATAATCAAGTCTGTAAATACCGAGGACCTGATTGTCAAGATGCAGAATATGATTGATATGGGTGCCCGTGCCATTGTCGTCAGTCTCAACAATTCACATATTAATCCCGAACATGAAAAACAGATAAGGGCTACAATAGCGGAGTAACCATTATAGCAGGCATCAAGCTTGTAATTGATGAAGGCTTTTCTGTAAAATAGGGAAATCATATGCCTCTCTGAAGATAGAGCGGGCAATAGATAGCTAGAACTTGGTTGAAGGGGGTGATCAAATGGCATGAGGAAAAACACATAGTAAATTGGAGGAAAGGAAACTATTAAATGAGGAGGTTTCCAATGAAAGGAAGGAAGTTACTAACACTACTGGTTAGCATCTGTCTGGTCGCACTACTGGCATCTTTCGCGGCCTCCTGCGGCGAAGAGACGGTGGAACCAGCCCCGGCACCAGCGCCGGCACCTGCACCGGAACCGGCGGTAAAAGATAAAGTGATTATCGGGAATGTCGATGCGTTTACAGGTATATTCGCGCCAGCCCCGCTACTTTGGGGAACTATCTGGATGGAAACACTTATTGCGGATTATAATGCTAATGGAGGACTCTACATTCCTGAATACGGCAAAAAACTGCCGATTGAGTTGATAAAGTACGATTCAAAAAGCGACACGGAAACGTTAATCAGGCTTACCGAGAAATGCATGGTTGAAGATAAAGCTGATTTGATGTTTGCTCCGTGGGGAACATCCCAGAACTTTGCCGTCCTTTCACTATATAAGAAATACGAATATCCTTTCATTGCCCATGCCATGGGCAGCGGCCAGATAACGGAACTTATACAAACCGGGGCAGAAAAATGGGCATTCCCGGTATTATGCCAGCCGCCTTTCGTAGCCTCGTATGTGGCCGACTTTTTCGAGTGGGCTGGTGCATCCAAGATAGGGATTATCGGCGTAAGCGACCTGCACGGCATAGAGTTTACGGGACGAGTGAAAGCGGAGCTAGCTGCAAGAGACATACCAGTCGCGGTGGGACCGGAACTCTATCCATTAACCGTTTCGGACCTATCGCCGATAATAAAGAAGCTTCAAGAGGCCGAAGTGGACACCTTATGGGCCTCCACCTATCCGGCGGATGGCGGACTACTAGTGAAGCAGTGCATGGACCTCGGTTATTCTCCGAAGATAATGATTATGGGTCCGGGCTCGCAGTATCCGCTGGTAATGTTACCTACTTTCGGTGTAGATGGTGTGACGGGAATCATGGAATACCACGGATTCGAGGTGGACTTTAACTCATCTCCCGAATTACTTGCGCTGGCTGAAAAATATAACGCGGCCGCTGGCGGATATCCTGGCTCTAACACTATAGCCGCCTATGTATGCTATGAGGCACTGTTTAAAGCCGTTGAAAAATACGGCCTCGACAGGGTGAAAGTCAGGGACGCCCTCGCCACCGAAACATTTGATACGGTGCTCGGGCCGGCGCATTGGAACTGGGAAGAGGTCTACCTAGATGTTCCCGGGGCCGGTTACCTTGCTCAGTGGCAGGGTGAGGAAATGCTGAAAGTAGTCTGGCCGTTAGATAGGGCCAGTGCTGATTGGATTCCGAAACCCGACTGGCCATAAAAACGGGTTACTGAAGATATCTTCTGAAAGTATCGTGGTACTCCACAGCCAGCTGTGGAGTACCACGGGGAAATGAGCCGCTTTAATCAGATTCGCGGTTGAGGCTAGCGTTATTCTGCCAGCCAGCCGGTGAATTCAGGGGAGGCTTATATATAGCAACGTAACGTGCTCTAAGCCTGAAGGAATACGTTCCCAGAGAAATTTCCCCCTTTCGCCCTGCGGGTTATCGGGGAAGATTCGAGCCACCAATACCTTGGAGAGGGCCTTTTGTGAGGTAAGACTGAAAATTCAGCAGATAATCTGACATGACTTGAAAGCGTGGAGTAAGTGCATGATTCTACACCTTACATTGGACATAATTATCGGAGGCGCAATTTTAGGAGCGGTTTATGCGCTCGTAGCTGTTGGCCTTAATCTGCAATATGGGGTTACACGGATACTTAATGTGGCCCACGGAGAATTTCTAATGCTCGGTGCCTACCTAACTTACTTCTGTTTTTTACTTTTCGGCCTGAATCCATATGCCTCCATTATTATTGTCGGGCCATTTATGTTTTTAATTGGATTTCTGGTCTATACATTGCTTCTTCGAAGGATGGTAAAGTCGTCGAGATCAGGAGAGGAACTTGAGTTTAGGTCCCTGCTGCTATGCTTTGGCCTTTCCTTTGTAATTCAGAACTTGGCCGTGGTTTTATGGACAGCAAACTACAGAGGCTACGAGGTACCCTCGTTAGGAATGGTCGACATTTTCGGTGTCAATTTTGAGACGAATAGAATTATCATTGCTTTGATATCCATTATTATCAACATATTCCTTTATCTATTTTTACGCTTCACGAAGGTAGGTGTAGCCATGAGAGCTACAGTTGACCAACCTATAGGCTCCCAGCTTGTTGGGATCAACATTTTTAACATCTGTGCTTTGTCGTTTAGTCTAGGTATTTTATTGGCTGCGTGGGCCGGCACTTTATTGAGTGTTTTATCTCCGACGATAAATCCGTTCATGGGTGCTCCTTATACTCTAATTGCCCTGGTGCTGGTGATTCTAGCTGGTATCGGCAGTTTCAAGGGTAATATTGTAGGAGGGTTTGTGTTTGGCTATCTTTCATACATTACCATGAGGGTAATACATCCAGCTTTAACGCTTGTCGTCGTCTACGCTGTTTTGATTTTAATACTTCTAATCAGGCCCAAAGGACTTTTCGCGAGGTGAATTTTTTCGAACTAACATGAAATTATCAACATTATTAAAACTTAGTCCTTTTATAGTTTTTATAATACTGGCGTTTGCTCCGCTCTTCGCAAAGACCTACCATTTGGCGTTGCTCATGAGCGTTTTGTGCTGGATTGGATTAGCCGTAAGTTGGCATTTCTTTAGTGGTACCACAAAATATATTTCATTGGGGTCCGCAGCCTTCTTCGGGGTAGGGGTATACGTCACAGCAATATTTAGCAAGTTATTACCTTTCCCTCTCGTTCTGCTTTTAGCTGCCGCAATTAGCTTCGTCTTTGCGTTGTGCGTTGGCCTTGTGACTCTGAGATTGAAAGGCATCTACTTCGCTATACTTACTTTTGGACTCGCTGAACTCCTGAATAATGCCATTTTATTTTGGGAGATGCAGGTAACCGAGACGCGCGGCAGGTTCGTTACCCCTATCGACGTTTATTATCCAATATTAATTATCACTTTTATAATAATTTTATCTGTCATCATCCTAAGGAGAACCAAGCTAGGCCTTGGGTTGAGGATGATAGGTGAAAGCGAGGATGCGGCTATTCATTTCGGCGTGAACACCACTCTATACAAGATATTGGGGTTTGCAGTTAGCAGCATGTTCATCGGTTTATTAGGTGCCGCATTTGCCCCCAGATGGGGATACATAGACTCAGGCATTGCCTTTAACTCGTTATATTCATTTATGCCGGCCATAATGACATTATTTGGCGGGGTAGGAAGGATCCTCGGGCCTATTGTGGGGGCTATAGTTATCTCATTGTTGGAAGAGTATTTGCTCACTACTTTTAAGGACTATTTTATGATAATCCTTGGGGGAATAATGATAATAATTATCCTTACTCTACCAGAGGGCATGACCGGAAAGCTTTTTAAGAAAAATACCTGATACCGAGAATTATGCAGATTACATGCTATACATATTGTATCCGACTATCCCGGGAGGTGTTGACATACTTTCAAAAGTAAAATACCATAAGCCTTGGGGCTGGTACTGCGAGGTACAACGTCGACCAGCCCTCTGACATACTAAAAAAATATATATTACAGAGTTAAACTTATGAAGCTACTTGAGGGAATAGAAATAACAAAGCATTTTGGGGGACTTGTTGCCCTTCAGAAAGTGGACTTTAACGTACGTGAGGGCGAAATTGTTGGTTTGATAGGTCCCAATGGAGCTGGAAAGACAACGCTTTTTAATATAATTGCCGGTACGTTTCCTTCAACCTCCGGCATGATTAAATTTGAGGAGGAGAATATCACTGGCCTTAAACCCTATAAAATTTGTAAGCTGGGAATAGCCAGGACTTTCCAGATACCTAAACCATTTCCCAGCATGAGTGTATATGAGAATATCCTTGCGGTCTCAATTTTTGGATGTGACAAAGATAAAGGGACTTCAAACGTAAAGTGGGACATCAATCAGATACTGGAAAAATTTGGGTTGGCGGACAAGAGGGAAACACAGGCCTCAAACCTGGCCGTATTCGAGCTAAGGATGCTCGAAATAGCCAGGGCGTTGGCCACGAAGCCCAGACTTTTGCTATTAGACGAGGTAATGGCTGGCTTAAATCCAAAAGAAACCGCGCAAATAATTGATATTACTAAAAGATTGCGTGATGACGGAATTACAATTCTTATGATTGAACATAATATGCGCGCAACGATGGGAGTATCAGACCGCGTTATTGTGCTCGATCAAGGGATGAAGATAGCTGACGGAAACCCTGAAGAAGTATGTAAAGACCCTCCCGTTGTTGAGGCTTACTTAGGAGAGGCTTATGTTGAAGATTGAGCATCTAAACGTAATCCGCGGGGGCTTACAGGTTCTCTGGGACGTTTCCATCAATGTAAAGAAAAACGAGATTGTGGCTTTGATAGGCTCCAACGGAGCCGGAAAGACAACATTTTTAAGCACCCTGGTTGGACTGCTTAAACCGTCATCAGGCACGATGCTTTTTCATGATAAAGAAATTTCCGGTTTACCTCCTTATAAAAACGTGAATTTAGGTATATCATTTGTGCCTGAAGATAGGAAATTGTTTACCAACTGCTCGGTGCGTGAAAATTTACTTCTGGGTGCCTACAGCTCCAGGGCGAAAAAGCATACAAAGGACATGCTCAATGCGGTTTATCAAACATTTCCGTTGTCGAAGGCAAGAGAAAACCAGCTAACTGTTACGTTGAGTGGTGGGGAACAAAGAATGTTAGCTATAGCACGGGGTCTCATGTCGAATCCTGAATTATTGATATTAGACGAACCTTCGCAAGGACTATCGCCGAGAATGGCTCTTGAGGTGTTTAAAACTTTGGAGAAGCTTAAAGAACGTGAAATCAGCATCTTGTTGGCTGAACAGAACGTTCATCATGCCTTGAGGTTTGCTGACCGTGCTTACATTATGGAAACAGGTAAGATAACTCTAGAGGGGAAAAGCTCGGAACTTCTGGGGAATGATTATGTCAGGGAAGCATTTTTAGGGATCTAACCAGTTCCTGAATCCGTGAAGGTATTAAATCCCCCGGTAGTTGTACCTGACCTTCCCCCGTAATTAGTAGCACCGCTGTCCAGGTACGGCTGTTATTTCAGCAAACCCCTTAGGGTTATTACCTTTAAACGCACTATGTGGCCTGACCTCAAGGACTTTCATAGCTTAGAATAAAGAGGGTAAAAAACATGAAATCACTAATGAAAACGGAGAGGGAGAAACTGGTCCATTTGTATCAGGTGATGTTGACCATCCGGCGCTTTGAGGAAAGAGTGATTATAGATTACCAAAGCGGGGATATCCCGGGTATAGTACACTCATACATCGGTCAGGAGGCAGTAGCTACCGGCGTCTGCACAAATCTGCGAAAGGATGATCGCATTATCAGCAATCATCGGGGGCACGGGCACTGTATCGCCAAGGGTGCCGACCTCAACCGCATGATGGCGGAGATATACGGTCGGAAAACTGGCTACTGCAAGGGGAAAGGCGGCTCGATGCATATCGCTGATTTCGGCATCGGGATGCTGGGGGCGAATGGGATTGTAGCCGGTGGTTTACCCATCGCGGGGGGGGCGGCGCTGGCAGCCCAGCTGGAAGGAGGCGATAAAGTGGTGGTGCTGTTTTTTGGTGACGGCGCTACCAATGAGGGTGAGTTTCATGAAGTACTCAACCTGGCCTCTATATGGAAGCTGCCGCTTGTCTTCGCTTGTGAGAACAATCTTTACAGCGTAAACACACCGGTACAGTATGCCACCGGCCTGGAACATATCTCCGAGAGAGCTACCGGTGGGTACGGCATACCCAGCGTCGTCATTGATGGTAACGATGTCATGGCTGTTTACGAGACGACGAAAAAGGCGCTGGCCGGGGTCAGGGCTGGTGAAGGACCCGTTTTTCTGGAATTTATGACCTACAGATGGCGTGGCCACTATGAAGCGCCCGGCATGCCAGACCTACGCCCGGTTGAAGAACTTGAAAACTGGAAACGGAAATGTCCCGTAGCCGGTTTTGAACGGGTGCTGCTGGAGAATGATATTATGTCAAAACAGGCGCTTGAGGAAATTAACGTTCAAGTGATGCAGCAGATTGAGAATGCGGTCAGCTACGCAATAGCGAGTCCATTCCCCGCACCCGAAGATGCCCTTGAAGACGTATATTCTTCCTGATTGAAATGATATTACACGAGGTATCGAAAGATGAGAAAAATAAGTTACGGACAAGCGGCCTCGGAGGCCTTGCTGGAGGAATTCCGCCGGGATGAAAAGACTGTCCACCTATCCACGGATATCCCCCCCGACTTGAGAAGCGAATTCGGCGAAGCCAGAATAAGGCAGACTCCTATTTCCGAATCATCCTTTGTCGGGGGAGCTATAGGCCTGGCCGGCTCGGGTTTCAGACCGGTAGTTGATATCAGGATGGCTACTTTTGGGTTCGTTGCCATGGACCAGTTCGTTAACCAGGCGGCTAAAATTACCTATATGTTCGGCGGACAGGCCAGATTCCCAATCGTATATCGCATGACCGTAGGTGCCAGCAAATCTTTCGCCGCCCAGCATTCAATCAGCCCTTACTCAATGTATATGAATGTACCGGGATTAAAAATTATTCTGCCATCCACCCCGTACGATGTTAAGGGACTGATGAAGACCGCCATCAGGGATAACAACCCGGTTATCTTCTTTGAGCATATGGCGCTGGAAACCATGGAGGGAGAAGTGCCGGAGGATGAATATACCGTTCCCTTCGGCCGGGCAGCTATCAGGCGGGAAGGAACGGATATAACCGTCGTAGCCCTGGCCAAGATGGTGCATGAGGTCCTGGCAATAGCTGAAGAGATGGAGCAGCAAGGGATATCTCTGGAGGTAATTGACCCGTGCACACTTGTCCCCCTGGACAGGGAAACCATCAAGGCTTCGGTGGCTAAGACGGGTAGGTTGGTGGTGATCGATGAAGCCTGTATTACCTGTGGGGCAGCCGCTGAAATCACCGCTCTGGTGGTTGAAGATGAGCGAATTTTCAGACGTCTAAAGTCCTCTCCTAAGCGGGTATGTGGCCTGGATGTACCAATCCCTTATAGTCCGCCCATGGAACAATATGCCCTGCCCGGCCCTGAGGATATTAAGACTGCTTTAAGGGAAGTTATGACTTAGCTTACGTCGGTGGATGACTCTTGGCTATGCTACGGTGGAGATTTTTCGTCAAAGCAGGTGCCCTTTTCTGGGTTGTTGGAGGGGTCAGTGGTTAAAATTGAGGCTATGGTGGGCGGTACCGTACAATAGACAGAACTTTTGAACTGGCTTTTACTCTTACATTTTAATAGGACCCGTAACACCAATTCAAGCTGTTGTTACCTAACAATATACTTTTTGTTAAATTAGGTGACACTATGGACTTCTGTTCATGCTGGTTGATTCTATATCCGTGTAGACCGTCAGCGATAATGGGACACACATAGGGCTACTAAAACCGTACACTTTAGACAGGGTGGCACGAGCTCCTGAGAGGTAGTAGACTGACCAAAGAGTGAAAGGAGCTAATGTGTCCCAGAAAATCGAAGATAAAGCTGATGCGGAAATCGCCCGACTCCAAAGCATCGCCCAGGTGGCTAAACAATCTCAGGAAACGGTGGCAGCAGCCAGAAAAGCCTTGGAAAAGCTGAGAGATATAAACCCAAAAACGGCGACTTTTCAGCAGAAGGCTGAGCTTGTAGCTCGGCTTGGCATCAAGATATACCCAAGCGAAGATTTGACCTATATACGCATGTATTGCGGACTAGATATTACGGAGCCCCGGAAGGTTTCATGTTACAAAACCAGCATCGCGTCGCCGATACTGATTATTCCAAGGGAATATGAAAAAACGCAAGCTTACTTAGAGGTCTCAGTTTCTTACTACAGTTGATTAGCCAACGTTACCAAACATATACAACCGCTAATTTAAATGGCAAGAGGTTCGAGACCTGTACGGCCTATATCTGAGGTCGGATGTCAAAAATAGACACCAAACCTTTCATACCGCCATCTGTCCGGCATAGAATTTCTGGGCATATGCCGCCGGTGACAGGAATCCCAGTCTTTCCTGTCTGCGCTGCCGGTTATAGAAGATCTCGATATACTCGGTAATGTCCTGAATCGCTTCCTGCCTGGTCCTGTACCGGCGATGATGGACAAGCTCCTGCTTAAGCGTTCCCCAGAAACTCTCCATCGGGGCATTATCAAAGCAGTTCCCCGTGCCGCTCATCGATGCCCTCAGGTTGAAATGGCTGAGCATCCGTTGATATTCATAGGCGCAGTACTGGCTGCCGCGGTCGGAGTGATGGATCAGCCCGCCCGCCG
>Ga0315543_1004504_pt1 | contig 11592 bp, 9 predicted proteins | sample SalMarSW160210MG_2_FD_203098 | JGI IMG/M metagenome (GOLD analysis project Ga0315543, IMG submission 203098) | Salt marsh sediment microbial communities from the Plum Island Ecosystem LTER, Massachusetts, United States - Salt Marsh Sediment SW1601-210 ...
GCTGTTTACTCATTTTAACCCGCATAAAATGGCTTATTTTAAGCCCATATAACGAATTTTCATTTTCCGGAATAAAAATCGCAGCCTGATAAAATGGAAAATTCTATGTACTTAACATTCATTTAAATGACTTTTATCCTTACATTTATTTTGCAAAAACGGGTTTTTACACAGACTCCCGTTGGGTGTTATTTTAAAATGAACGCACGAATAATAAGAGAACAATTAATAAAAAATCAGTTATGAAGTATATTTTAATAACTCCTTTACTGTTTTGTACAATAATTCTAAATTCACAGGCAGGGAAACCGTTATTGATCATCGCTGAGGATATTGGATTTAAGGAGTATACAATTCACGATGATGAACTTGGGACAATACAGTTTTATGTCAGTAAACAAAACATCAAAAAAAAGAAACCATTGGTAATTTTTGAACAGGGTTCAGGCGGTTACCCATCTGTTTTTCTCGTTCATTTCCCCGATACAACAGTAACAATCCCATTCATTGAAACGAAGGTGTTTGAAATAATGAAGGAAGATTTTCATTATGTTGATATTGCAAAACCAGGCACTCCTTTTTCAATGGAAGTCACCCTTGAGGACTATAATTTTATGCACTTTTTAGAATATTTCAAACCTTCAAAAGAATATGAAGAAAAATTGACACTTGAATGGCGGGTAAAAGCAAGCTCTCTGGTCATTGATTACATGTGCAATCACTTTCAAATAGATACATCCAAAATAATTGTATGGGGTGGTTCTGAAGGTGCCGATGTTGCACCTGCAGTAGCAAATTACAATAAGAAAGTTACACATGTTGTATCTATGAACGGATCAGGATTTAATTCTCTTCTGGATCCAATTATTAATATCCGGAATGATGAAATTAAAGGGGAAATATCAGGGCAAGAAGCTCAAAATCAGATAAATGATCTTTTTGAACAATATAAAGATATTTTTCAAAATCCTACATCAACAGATAAGTATTGTGAACAAATCTTTCATTGTTAAAGAATAAAGAATGAAAACTTATTGCTAAGGATGAGTCATTTGAAATGATAATAAAGTAAAAATTAAACAACACCCAACATCGTGTCAAACCGCATTAAAACGCGGCTTACACGAGGACCGTTATGGCTAATAAGTTAACTAAACAAGGAAAATAGCTTATCATGAAATTATTACAGAAAGTAATTACTTCACTTTTTATCTTATCAATTGTTGCACTGTCAGCATGTAATTCTACATTGGAACCTGGTTCAATGCAACCAATCGACGGTTATCCCTTTTTATCAAATCTGGAAGAGATACAAAGTACGTTAAAGTTCAAGTGTATTGATACTATTGATTTCAAAAAGGGTCAAGTAATTGCGGATATAGGAGCCGGAAATGGATACATTGAAGCTATGCTGTCTATGTTCCATGATAGTCTCACCTTTTATATTCAAGATATAGACTCAGCAGTATGTAATCAGGCAGCAGTAGATGAAGTTTTAGACTTTTATCAAGAAGTCAATGGCAAACCATTCACTAATAAATTTATTATTATCAATGGAACGGACACCGAGACAAATCTACCAGATAACAACTTTGATAAGATAATGATGTTATGGACATATTTATACCTTAAGAAACCCAAAGTATTCATTAAGGATATAAGGAATAACTTAAAAGATGATGGATTGTTTTATGTAATTAATCCCCAGCAAGAGGAAGATGAAAACCTGAAGTCACTAAGGCAAAAATACGGTTGGAACGCATCTCCACTTGAAAAACAGATAAATGATATAATCGATTGTGGTTTTAAACTAATAAGAATATCCAGGAATTATGATTCAGGTGAATACCATGATCCTTTCATAATGATTTTTAGAAAAACACTTACTAGGCCCTAACATATGTGTAGCAGCCATTTGAACGGCTTCTACACGCAATGTTATGTTGAATTTATATTAAATAGTATTTGAAAACAATCTCAGAGATTTAATTTGCCAGAGTATTGTACGGAGTGACCTGATATCCTTCTTTCTCAAGTAGTTCTATTAGATTGTCCGGACCAAAATAATGACCGCTACCAACAAGCATGAAATAGCTGCCAGGCTGGGTTTTGGATAAATCAATAAGTTTCTCTACCCATACTTTGTTTCGGTTGACAAAGACAAGGTCATAAATCACTTTTCTTTGAGGATTCTTAAGATCCAATAGTGTCAGGAATGCTTCCCTGAATGCCTCAGCGTCCTGATTGTAATACGCGTCGATGATGGCTTGGTCATTCCGGGCTTGCGTTTTTGCCTGTCCCAGTGCAGCTTCAATGATCTGCACCTGATTTTCAACTGGAGCGTCAAAGTCAAAGAGCTTTAGTTGAGTTTCCAACTGCTCCAGCCCATAGACAGGTTTCTGGTCGGCTAAAGCAAGATCGTGGAAGTATTTATCAACCGACAATTCCGGATCATAACCGATCAAATTATATTTCATGCCTGATATGGCCATGTTCAATAACCAGCCTTCATACTCGTAGTATCGTGACAGCTTTTCTTCTTTTCCTTTGAAAAGGACTGATAGTATTTCTTTGCTTTCCTGACTCAGATAATTATTCAGGTATTGTCCTTCTTCCAAAATGTCCTTTTTCGCATAAGTGAAGATCATTTCCTCCAGGGTTTCAGCATCATCCTTCAGTTCAAAAATCACATGATCTGCCTGCCTGTATGCTTTTGTATATACTTCAGGGAGGGGGTATAGGTCTTTCTGTCCTACATGAACGGATCCTGCCAGCCAGAAATTGGAACTGTCAATATTTACATGCCATAAGAAACCTACAGGTACTTCTGTTTGTGCCTGAATAGCAGGAAGACCTGCCATCAGAAGCAATGATAATAATTGTGTTTTCATTTTGTTTTTTTTGGTTTAGTCGTCTTCTTCTAGTTCGAAAAGTGTTTCCACAGTAACTCCAAAGCAGGTAGCTATCTTCATTGCAAGCAAAACCGATGGTTTGAATTTTCCTGCTTCGATAGAGTGTATGGTCAGACGCGTAACGCCTACCATTTCAGCAAGATCGGCCTGGGTAAGGCCTTTTTTGGCTCTTTCAACTTTAATAGTATTTTTCAATGTTTTAGATCAGATTTTAAAAGTGATGACTACGTAAATGATCCATCCTAATAAAAAGAGGATGGCAGTACCCATGACTATGAATCTTGACTTATTAGCAGGTGATTGTCGGAATATCCACGAAGGATCGGTCCGAAGGGATAAACGAAATGCGGCCAGGTAACCGAGCAATACTGCTTCAATAATATAAAGAATGATGTAGAAGGATCCATTAACACTCTCCAGGGAGGTCAGGGTCACATACAACATGATTCCGCAAATCATTAGGGCGAAGAAAAATTTCAGCATGGAATGTCTGATGAGTTTCACCCTTTCGTCGTCTTTGGTCTCACTGCTGTACATGATCATGACCATGCCAAAGACAATGATAAAATGATTGATCACAAAGATCCTGTCCTCCCAACCTTCTTCGTAGGAGTAATTGAGTACTTTTAATACTACAAATAGGATGAGACCTAGGCTGGAGAGGATAAGTCCGAAAAGTTTAAAGCGATGATTGGCGAGTGATGTACTTGTTAACATGATGATCAGTTTTTATACAAATGTATAGTATTATATTCATTTTGCAAATAATAATATACATTTTTTAAAAAAACTGTTATTCGGGTGCTTGATTCATGCGTTCGCTTTCAGGATTCCGAATATCAGGGATGCGGTCAAAAGGAAGAATACCGCAATCCAAAGCCAGAGATATTTTCGTTTTGACAGATGTATTTCCTGACTCTGATCCAGGCTACCCTGTGTAGATCGTCAAAATGTGTAAATGACTCTCTACAAGATGAAAGAGGCTCACTGATTAAAAAAAATACTGATTTAATGGAGTTTCCGGATAAAGTGTGCCACCCTCTCCGGTCGAAACTGAGCCATACTTCCTGAATAAAAATAGCTATTCTTGTTGGGCTAAGTATTTATTATACAATGGAATTAATTGGTTGGCTTAACAAATCCGGAAGTGATGGCTCTGTATCACCGGAATTTCCAGGCAGCTAAATAATTACAATAAAACGTAAAACAATTAATTCAAAACTTATTTTGATTCAGTTTCTCTAAAAATTTCATTTTAAAAATTTTACCTTTAGAGATGTCCTCTCCAGAATGATTTAAGGATTCCTCCTGCTAATCGACTTGAAAAGCTTGGTGGAACAAGAAAAGGATTTTATAGTATAAGAATAAATGATCAGTGGCGGATAATATTCAAATGGATTAATGGTCATGCATTTGAAGTTGAAATGATAGACTATCATAAATAGTAATCTGATGAAAAGAATTCAAAACATACATCCGGGAGAAGTTCTTCTTGAAGAGTTCATGAAACCTTTGGAAATTACTGCATACCGCCTTTCAAAGGATCTGGGAATTCCTCAAACACGGATAAGTGAAATATTAAAAGGCAAAAGACGGATTACGGCTGACACTGCAATAAGGCTCAGTAAGTATTTTGATACTTCCGCTAAATTTTGGTTGGGATTGCAGGATGACTATGACCTGGAAGAGGAATTGCTCACCAATCAGGAGGAATTTCAGAGTATTAAAAAAAGAGAAGAAAACGCAGCATAACAAACGGCTCAAATGCAATGTTGCTTTTTACTTAACCTTTGAAGATTTCTTTGTAACTTACCTTTCGAAAACCAATAACTGAATGGATCAGGCTACCACCCTGCATTTAGCCTTAGCACAAATATTTAACCATCAACTAATTGCCTCTCCCTCTATACTTAAATGGGTTTATCATCACAAGAATAATTCTACTTTTCTATCGGGACTAGCCCATCGTGCACGCCAACTCAGTGAAAGCTTCGCAGTGATCATAAAAGTCGCAATACTAAGAGTGATAATAAAACTTTGATTCGCGTTTTATAATTTCGTAACTTTACCATAATGAACAAGTAACATGGCAAGCATCATAAAAGCTTACAACTACGACATTTTTATTTGCTACCGCCAGAAAGACAACAAGTACGATGGCTGGGTAACGGAGTTTGTTGACAAAACCGGAAGGCCCGGTAATGTAAGAGAATGGTGCTCGAATGAATCCAGCGATGGACGAATCATTTCAGGTGGAGGATGGGATGATCCCAGCTATGTATTTGAATATTGGGGTCAGCTCCCTCCTTTTGACCGTTCTCCCCAGAATGGGTTCAGGTGTGCACGGTATATTGATAAAGAGAAAATTCCCGGGACTGCTTTCAGATTTATCGAAATGTCAACCAGAAGTAAAAGGGACTATTCGCTTGAAACCCCGGCCCCGGATAATACATTCCAGGTCTATAAAAACCAGTTTCTTTACGATAGAACTGAACTCCAACCATCGAAGAGAGAGACAGCACTCATGATGATTATATCGTTGAAAGAGTAACTTTCGAGGCAGCCTATGAAAAAGAAAGGATGATCGCGTATCTGTTTCTTCCAAGGAATGTATCACCACCATACCAGACACTGATTTTCTTCCCGGGTGCATCTGCAATCCGTAATGAAGATCCAAGGGGGTATGCACCCGGTTATTTTGAATATATTCTGAATAGCGGACGGGCAGTGATGTTCCCGGTTTATTTCGGAACATATGAAAGAAATGAAGGGCAAATATGGCAAACCGACGCCCAACAAACTCATCAGTATACTGAAAATCTGATCAAACTGGTAAAAGATATCAGAAGATCAATTGACTATCTTGAAACCCGCCCCGATATAGATATTGATAAACTTGGATTTTACGGGCATAGCTGGGGAGGACGAATGGGTGCTGTTATTCCGGCTGTTGAAGAACGGCTTGCAGTCAATATTTTGATCCTGGGTGGATTTACTACCAACAGACCCTACCCGGAAGCTGATGAAATCAACTACGTTTCAAGGGTCAAGATACCTACCCTCATGCTGAACGGAAGATATGACAATGATTTCAATCTTGATAATCAGGTTATTACATTCTTCAACCTCCTTGGAACTCCTGAGGCTGATAAGCGTCTTTGCCTATACGAAGCAGGTCACTATGTTGCATATAAATACAGGGTAAAGGAGGTCCTGGGATGGCTCGATAAATATTTCGGACAAATAAACTATCTAACAAAATAAATACAATATGGCAAGCATAATTAGCGGATATGAATATGACATATTCATCAGTTACCGCCAGAAAGACAACAAGTACGACGGCTGGGTAACGGAGTTTGTAAACAACCTGAAAAGGGAGCTTGATGCTACTTTTAAGGAAGATGTCTCAATCTATTTTGATGAAAACCCTCACGATGGATTGCTGGAGATTCACAATGTTGATAAAAGCCTGGAAGCAAAACTTAAATCCGTGGTTTTTATACCAATCATTTCACAAACTTACTGTGACCCCAAAAGCTTTGCCTGGCAGAATGAGTTTGTTGCATTCAATAAAATGGCGGGTGAAGATGAATTTGGCAGGGATATTAAACTTCCCAGCGGAAATGTGTGCAGCAGGATTATACCGGTGAGAATCCGGGAGCTGGACCCTACAGATACTGAACTGGTTGAAAAAGAGCTTGGTTGCAGGCTTCGTTCGATAGATTTTATATTCTCCAGTACCGGTGTGAACAGGCCGTTAACGCCTCAGGATAACCCGGATAAAAACCTGAACAAAACCTATTACCGCGATCAGATCAATAAAGTGGCAAATGCTGTCAGGGAGATAATCTATGGTCTTCATCCTGAAGAGAAAAAACGGATAACCAAAACCTATCAAACAAGAACACAGGATGGTTTTCCTGAAGGGCAACCCGCGCAGGCTGAATACAAGCCCGGCAGACCAATATGGATGACCGGAAAGTTCGTAATACCAGCGGCTATTGTTTTACTGGCAATAATTGCAATGGTATTTATTATTCCCAGGTTACGACGCGGAGCTGGAGGATCCTCTTCACCTGATGAGACCATAAAAAAAGCAATCGCCGTTATGCCTGTCTCCAACTTCACCGGGGACCCGGAGCTGACATGGATAGCTGATATGATACAGAGCGACCTGACAGGCCAGCTGCAGGGTATCAGTAACCTGATCGTCAGGCCAAAACAAACAACACTTCAATTCAGGAGCAGTGAAGAACCGGTACAGGAGATCGCCAGTAAACTGAGTGTGAATAACCTGGTTGAAACTTCCATAAAGGGGACCGAGGATAATCTCCAGGTAGAAATAATGGTCGTTGAAGCTTTCCCGGAAGAAAAATACCTGTATCGTTCTTCATTCACACAGAGTTTCTCGGAACTGGCAAACATTTACAGCGATATAATCAGCCGGATACTCAAGGAAATGGAGGTTAAGCCAACTGAAGAGGAAGAAGCAACGATATCGGCCAGAACTGTTAACCCGGAAGTAAGAAAAGCCTGTGCGCGCGGTTCGTATTACATGAGCCAGCTGACCCAGGAGGGCTTTGAAAAGGGTGTGGAGTATTATGAAGAGGCTATTGCAATTGATCCTGCTGATCCTGAACCATATATAGGATTAGCACTTGGCTATGGTAGTGCGGGGCATGGTGCGGGTATTGCCTCCCTTAACATGGCTAAAGCATATGCCCTTAAAGCTATTGAACTCGATCCTGAGGAATTGCACCCCGACCTTGCCAATGCTCACGTAGTACTGGCTGAAACATATCTTTACCATGATTATGATTTTGTAAAAGCGGAACACCACCTTAAACAGGCCATCGATCTCAATCCAAACAGCGCACCGGCACATTATACATATGGATGGTATATTGCCCTGACCAACCAGATTGATGAAGCCGCAAATGAGATGAAGAAAGCCATGCAGATAAATCCCCTCGCTCCCATATGCCCGGGATACCTTGCCTGGATGTTTCAGTGGTTCGGCCGTTATGAGGAAGCAATAAGCTATGCAGAGGATGCGCTGGAGATAAATCCCAACTATCCAATGGCATACTATGTCCTTGGTATGGTCTATGCAGAGCTGGGCAGGTACGAAGAAGCAATTGATACACTGAAAAAGATATATGCTCCCACCTCAGGCTTTGCCAGCGGATTGGGTGTTGCCTATGCCCTTGCAGGACAAAAGGATAAAGCCCTTGAAATTGCTGCAGAGATGGAAGCACAAAATATGAGGTGGCATACATGGGGTCTTGCCGATATCTATTCTGCACTGGGTGATAAAGACAAGGCTATATACTGGTTGGAAGAAGCGTATAAGCTAAGGCATGATTTCATTCCCTGGATCAAAAATAATCCTTATTATAATAAACTGGCCGATGATCCCCGTTTCCAGGATTTAGTTGAACGCCTGAACCTGCCGGAAATATAATATTCATTATAAGTTGAAATTTATTGTACCATGCCCAGCCTCATACCCGATTACGAATACGACATTTTTATTTCCTACCGTCAGAAAGACAACAAATATGATGGCTGGGTAACTGAGTTCGTCGATAATCTCAGGAAGGAACTGGAGGCTACCTTTAAGGAGGAGGTTACTGTTTATTTTGATATCAATCCTCATGACGGGCTTCTAGAGACACATGATGTAAATGCTTCTCTAAAAGAGAAACTCAAGTGCCTTGTTTTTGTCCCGGTTATCTCACGAACTTATTGCGATCCTAAAAGCTATGCATGGAAGAATGAGTTTGTTGCATTTATAGAGCTGTACAAACAGGATCAATTCGGATTGAAGGTAACTTTGCCAAACGGAAATGTCTCAAACAGGGTGCTGCCGGTACGTATTCATGACCTCGATCCCGAGGATATTAAACTTGTGGAAGATTATCTTGGTTTTATCCGGCCGGTGGATTTTATATATCATCACCAGGGAGTCAATCGTCCGCTAAGACAACGGGATGATGATGTGCTTCAAGGTGCAAAACAACTTATTTATCGTGACCAGATCAATAAAGTAGCCAATGCTATCGATGAGATTATTCGTGGCCTGAGGAAAGGGCAAAAGTTTCATGCAGAAGAAAAAGTCACCGGGCAGGTGCCAACGGAAGAAACCAGGAAAAAGGTGAAGAGAAAATTACCTGAGACAAAAATACTGACAAATAAACAAGTATTTCATCCATTTCCCGCTTTCGTTCCATGGCTGATAACAATTATGATCCTGGCACTTTCAGTCTGGTTTGGTGCCAGATGGTATAGTGTACAGAAGAAAATCAAATGGGCTCAACTGGTACAGATACCAGCGATTCAAAAAATGGTGGATGAAAACTTTACTGCTCCTACCAGGGCATTTGATATGACCACTGAACTTGAAAAAATCATTCCTGGTGATTCCAACCTGAAAAAGTTATGGCCAAAAATATCAACCACTTTTTCTTTGCAGACAATTCCAGCCAGCGCCGAGGTTTTCTGGAAAGATTACAATGAACCGGACAGCGCCTGGAAGTATATTGGAACAACTCCACTTGAAGATGTCAGGTTTCCCCGGGGATATCTCAGAATGAAATTTGAGAAAAAGGGATTTCAGACAATTACTTATGCAGGACCACATATTTATACACCCTTAAATAAGGAAATTTCTGTTTTGAAACTTGACAGTACCGGGGAATTACCTGAAAACATGGTGCGAATCCCGTCAAGAATTGCAGAAATGCTGGTTGTGGGCCTGGAACAATATGGAGGAAAGAATGTCGGAGAGTTTCTTGCCGATAAATATGAGGTTACAAACAAGGATTATAAAAGGTTTGTAGATGCTGGGGGATATTCTAATATAGATTACTGGAATTATCCGATTTATGTAAATGCAAAAATACTTCCCCGGGATGAAGCGATTAAACTGTTTGTTGACAAAACAGGAAAACCCGGACCTTCGACATGGGAAGTAGGAACTTATCCTGACGGAAAGGAAAATTATCCGGTGTCAGGTGTATCATGGTATGAAGCAGCTGCATATGCAGAATTCATGAATAAAAAACTCCCTTCAGTATATCAATGGAGTGTTATTGCCCAGACTGGCAGGACAAAGGATATAATCCCGCTTTCCAATTTTAATGAAAATTCAACTATACCGGTCGGAAGTTTACAGGGAATTACTTCTTTTGGAGTTTATGACATTGCAGGTAACGTGAGAGAGTGGTGCCTTAATGAAGGCAACAACCCGGATCAGCGGTATATTCTTGGAGGCGGTTTCAATGACCCAACATACTCTTTCAATTGTGCTTATACCCAGTTATCTGCTGACCGTTCTATTTCAAATGGATTTCGTTGTACAAAAGAACTTCCAGGAGATTCCACAGCTCAGAAATTATCGGGAAAGCTTGATCTTGCATTCCGTGATTATAAAAAAGAAAAGCCGGTTGATGACAAGACCTTTAACATCTATGTGAGACAATTTGATTATGACAAATCACCATTAAATCCTAAGATAATAACCGTTGAAGAATCAGACATATGGAAAGTAGAAAAAGTAACATTGGATGCTGCTTATAGTAACGAGCAATTCAATGTTTGGCTTTTTTTGCCAAAAAATGCTCCGCCGCCCTACCAGTCTGTTATCTTTTTTCATGGCTCTGGTGTGATCTTTAAGGATGTATTCAACACTTCAGATGTGAAGACATTAGAGTTTGTTGTTAAAAGCGGACGTGCATTGGTTTTTCCCATTGTGAAAGGGACCTTTGAAAGAAGAGACGGATTAAATTCCGATTTAGCGGAAGAGACTGTATTCTATAAGGACCATGTAATAATGTGGAGGAAAGATCTTGGCCGTACTATTGATTATATCGAAGAAAGAAAAGACTTTCTTGCGGATAAAATTGGTTACTTTGGATATAGCTGGGGAAGTTTTTTGGGAGGAATAATACCAGCTGTCGAAACTCGTATTAAAGCCCTAGTAATTCTTGTTGGTGGGATGCAAATGAACAGGGCACTTCCGGAAGTGGATCAGATAAATTTTCTTCCAAGAGTTCATCAGCCCGTATTAATGCTTAATGGGAAACACGATATGTTTTTCCCGGAAGAAACATCTCAAAAACCAATGTATGAACTGCTCGGCTCAAAGATCAAAGAGCTTAAAATATATAATGAAGGTCATTTGGTGCCTCGTCAGGATTTAGTAAAAGAAACTCTAAAATGGTATGATCAATACCTCGGGGAAGTGAAAAAATAAAGAAATAAAATGTAGTGTTGTCTTCTGTCAGCTCGGGATTTGAATACGACATCTTCATCAACTGCCATTAAATGGCCAATAAAAATTATGCTTTGGTGACTAACTTCGCTTTAGAGATCTCTAATGGAGGATTAAGTTTTTGTTCAAATAGATTTCTTGACCATTCGTCAATTGACTGATAATTTACTGTTACTAAAAGTAAAACAGGCCTGCTTATAACACGGTCAATAAAGGTCATTTGTATTGTCACATTTTTTGCAATTTGCTCCTGTTCCCAAGACAGATTTGTAATGCCGGTACCGCGATCCCGACTTCGCAACGCTTCGTCGGGCAAAGACGGCAAAAAGCACGCCATACCCTCCCCGCCCGAACGACTGAAGTCGTTCAGTCGGGCGGGCTTGCACCGTGACAACATTGTGG
>Ga0315543_1004505_pt1 | contig 11591 bp, 10 predicted proteins | sample SalMarSW160210MG_2_FD_203098 | JGI IMG/M metagenome (GOLD analysis project Ga0315543, IMG submission 203098) | Salt marsh sediment microbial communities from the Plum Island Ecosystem LTER, Massachusetts, United States - Salt Marsh Sediment SW1601-210 ...
AAGGAAATGATGCAAAACTGGGGCAAAGAAGAATAGACTGCCCCGCTCAATGGGTGCAGGAACGCCTCCTTATATCTAAGTAAAACAAAGGTATTAATATAACTCTATGGAGCACTAAATGACCGAGGACAGCCAGGCTAAGGAAAAACAGTTAGCTGAACTGGAGAAACGCCGGGAAAAAATAAAGGGGATGGGCGGAAGTGAGCGGGTGGCAGCACAGAAAAAGAAAGGCAAGCTAACGGCACGAGAACGAATAGACATGCTGCTGGACAAGGAGACATTCCGCGAGACCGGAATGTTCGCTAAAAGCAGAGGAGCTAATTCCTACGGGGAAGTGCCGGCGGACGGGGTAATCACGGGCTACGGGAAGATTGACGGAAGAAAGGTATACATCTTCTCTCAGGACTTCACCAGCATGGGGGGAACCTTATCAGAAATACACGCCAGAAAGATTTGCAACGCAATTGACGGTGCGCTAAAGGCAAGGTGCCCAATCATAGGCATAAATGACTCCGGTGGGGCCAGAATTCAGGACGGTGTAGATTCCCTGGCTGGCTACGGGCAAATCTTTTTCAGAAATACACTGGCATCAGGTGTAATCCCCCAGATATGCGCCATTCTGGGCCCATGTGCCGGAGGGGCAGTATACTCTCCAGCGCTGATGGACTTCATATTCATGGTCAAAGGCATAAGCCACGCCTTTATCACCGGACCAAGGGTGGTTAAGGCTGTAATCGGGGAGGATATTAGCGAGGAGGAGCTTGGCGGAGCTATTGCTGCTCAAAGAAAGGCAGGAGTCGTCTCCCACTCCGACAATAGCGAGGAGGAGTGCCTGCAAAGCATAAAGGAACTACTAAGCTACCTGCCATCAAATAATAAGGAAAGGTCAAAAAAAATTGACGGGGGAGACAAGCCAGACCGCACCGACCCATCCCTGTTTGATATCGTTCCCGTCAACCCGAGCAAACCGTATGACATGCATAAGCTGATTGAGAAGATATTTGACCGGAGAGAAAACGGCCAGAAAAACTACTTTGAGGTATTCCCCATATTTGCCACCAATATTATTACCTGTTTCTCCAGGTTAAACGGCCAATCGGTAGGCATAATAGCCAACCAGCCGATGACAAAAGCCGGGTGCCTAGACATAGACGCCTGTGATAAGGCATCCCGGTTTATCCGGTTCTGCGACGCCTTCAATATCCCGATTATCACCCTGGTTGATGTGCCCGGATACCTGCCGGGAACAGCCCAGGAGTGGGGCGGGATAATCAGGCACGGGGCAAAAATGCTCTACGCCTACTCCGAGGCAACGGTGCCAAAACTAACTCTTACTATTAGAAAGGCATACGGAGGCGCATACCTCGGGATGTGCAGCAAGGATTTGGGAGCCGATGTTGTATTCAGCTGGCCCAGCACTGAGCTGGCGGTGATGGGGGCCGAGGGGGCAACCCCGATAATATTCAGAAAAGAGCTGGAAAGTGCAGACAACCCGGAAGAATTGTTGCAGAGTAAAATAAAGGAGTACAGAGAGGAATCCGCCAATCCGTACCGGGCAGCAGAACACCTGCACGTTGACGATGTAATTGACCCGGCGGAAACAAGACCGAGACTGATAGAGGCTCTGGAACTGACTATAGACAAGGTAGAGGAAAGACCCGGCAAGAAGCATGGGATTATACCCACATAGATTCCCTTTTCACCGGAGGCTGTTTTCCCTCAAAACATGACTTAATACTTGTTAAAGAGGCAGGATATTGTATCAAAAGACTGTTCTGGATAACGGACTGCGCGTTATAACCTCTACTATGCCCCATACCCGCTCGGTATCTATCTGCATCTTTATTGGAGCCGGCTCCCGCTACGAGACTGAGACACAGGCGGGCATCTCGCATTTCATTGAACACCTGCTTTTCAAAGGCACACAGAAGCGGGCAAGCGCCAAGGAAATCTCAGAGACAATAGAAGGAGCAGGTGGAACACTTAACGGTGGCACTGATAAGGAACTGACCCTCTACTGGTGCAAGGTGGCCAAGCCCCACTTCGCGCTGGCTCTAGATGTGCTGACGGACATGCTGCTTAATTCCAGGTTTGACCCCCGGGATATAGAAGGAGAACGCCAGGTCATAATTGAAGAGATTAACATGAGCTGGGACTCACCGTCACAACGGGTCAACATGCTCATTGACGAGCTTCTATGGCCCAATCACCCGATGGGACGTGATATAGCCGGCAGTAAGGAATCAGTAGCCGCCATCACCAGAGAGGTGATGCTTGACTATCTGGCCCGTCAGTATCTACCGGCTAACACGGTAGTTACCATCGCCGGTGATATCCAGCACGAGGAGGCGGTAAACGCGGTCAGACGAACAGCAGATAAGTGGACCAACCAGCAGGCCCGCCCCGGATATTCGCCTTATAAGGAGCAGCCAGCCCGGCAGCTCTCCATCGAGACAAGAGACACCGAGCAAGCTTGCCTGTGCCTGGCATTACCCGGCTTACCCCTTCTCCACCCCAAACGCTTCACCATTGACCTGCTTAATGTCATCTTGGGAGGGGGCATGAGCAGTCGCCTGTTTGTTGAAATTCGTGACAAACTGGGACTTGCCTACAGCATTCACAGCCATTCCGAGCACTTCCTTGACTCCGGTGCGGTGACTATCTCCGCCGGTGTAGAGCCCAGGAACCTGCCAGCCATCATCAAGGCTATCCTGGAGCAGCTTTCCCAGCTCAAGGAACCAGTCCCTGAATCTGAACTATCCAAGGCAAAGGAAATGTCAAAGGGACGCTTACTACTAAGCATGGAGGATAGCCGCAGCGTAGCTGGCTGGATGGGGGGACAAGAGGTTCTTACCGAACGCATTCTCAGCATAGACGAAGTCATGTCCACCGTTGACAACATCACCGCTGAGGAGATTAGCCGGTTAGCCCGGGAGCTCCTGATAGGCAGCCAGCTCCGCCTGGCAGTAGTCGGCCCTATCGCCGGGGACGAGCCCCTGGAGGAACTGCTGAAGATATAGCTTTCCGATAAAAAATAGCCGTGGTTTAAAGGCCACGGCTATTCTCAACCTATTTCGGCTAAAGCCGGTTAATACATACCACCCATGCCGCCACCCATACCGCCAGCCGGCATCTCCGGTGCTTTTTCCTTATCAGGGATGTCGGTAACTAATGATTCGGTAATCAAGACCATATTGGCAATACTGGCTGCATTCTCCAAGCTAGACCTTACCACCTTGGTCGGGTCAATAATACCCTTTTCCACCATATCACCAAATTCACCGACTTCAGCATCGTAGCCAACCCCGGCCGGACTCTTCTTAACCGCATCCACTATCACCGAACCATCCTTACCGGCATTTATAGCAATCCAGCGAATCGGCTCCTCAACGGCTTTCCTGATAATATCAACACCGGTAGCTTCATCTCCGCTAACCTTCAGCTTATCCAGAACGGCGAGAGCGTTAAGTAAGGCAACACCGCCACCGGGTAGAATACCCTCTTCCACCGCCGCCCGGGTAGCTGATAGCGCATCCTCAACCCGGTGCTTCCTTTCCTTAAGCTCGACCTCGGTAGCCGCGCCTACCTTGATTACACCTACACCACCTACCAGCTTGGCCTGCCTCTCCTGAAGCTTCTCCCGGTCAAACTCAGAGGTCGTCTCTTCTATCTGGGCCTTAATCTGCTTGATTCTAGCCTTGAGTTCCTCTTCCGAGCCTTTACCCTCAACAATAGTTGTTTTATCCTTATCAGAGGTTACCCGGCGCGCCCTGCCCAGGTCTTCCACGGTAACCGACTCCAGTTTGCGGCCAACCTCTTCTGAAATCACCTTACCGCCGGTAAGAATTGCTATATCTTCCAGCATTGCCTTGCGCCTGTCACCAAAACCGGGAGCTTTGACTGCCAGAATATTTATGGTACCCCGCAGCTTATTAACCACCAGAGTGGCTAAGGCTTCCCCGTCAACATCCTCGGCAAGAATAAGCAGGTTCTTAGACACCTGCAATATCTTCTCCAGAGCCGGAAGAAGATCGGACATTGACGAGATTTTCTTATCAGTAAGAAGAATGTAGGGGTCCTCTATCTCCGCCTCCATCTTCTCGGCATTGGTGATGAAATAGGCACTAACGTAGCCACGGTCAAACTGCATTCCTTCCACATACTCTGTCTCATACTTTATACCCTTGGACTCTTCAACGGTTATAACTCCGTCCTTGCCTACCTTCTCCATCACTTCAGCAATCAGTCTACCAATCTCGGGGTCCTTGGCCGTGATGGTGCCCACCTGGGCAATCTGTTCTTTACCCTTTACCTCGGTAGATATCCGCTTTAACTCATCAACAATAGCCCCGGTCGCCTTCTCAATGCCCCTCTTTAACTCCACGGGCTCGGCGCCGGCGGCTACATTCTTAAAGCCCCCGGAAATAATAGCGTGAGCCAGAACAGTAGAGGTTGTAGTTCCGTCACCGCAATCATCATTGGTCTTGGTAGCTGCTTCCTTAACCAGCTGCACACCCATATTCTCAAAGGGGTCAGGCAACTCAATATCCTTGGCGATAGTAACCCCGTCATCAATTACTGACGGTGCTCCCCACTTCTTATCCAGCGCCACACAGTGCCCCTTAGGTCCCAATGTCACTTTAACCACATCAACCAGGGTATCTATCCCCTTCTTCAATGCACGCCTGACTTCCTCATCAAAAACAATCTGTTTAGCCATTTTCTCCTCCCTTATATATAATTAGACTTATCATTTACCCCTTTTAGCCAAAATGTCGCTCTCACGTAAAATCACCAGCTCTTCACCCTCAATCTTAACCTCAGTGCCACCATACCTGGCATAGAGCACCACATCACCCACTTTAACATCCATGGCTATCCTCTTCCCATCATCAGATAACCTGCCCGGGCCAACAGCTATAATCTTTCCCTCCTGGGGTTTCTCCTTGACCGTATCAGGCAAGACAATTCCTCCCTTGGTCACCTCTTCCCTTTCAATAGGTTTAACTACTACCCGGTCAGCTAGTGGTTGAAGCTTAACCGCCATTCTAGTCCTCCTTCCTCAATTAATTTAATCAGTTAAGGTGCAATATTTTAGCAATCTCGCCTTGAGACTGCTAATTCTTAATAATAGCGCAGATTAACCATATATCGCAACTCAATAAATACCTGTTTACAGTTAGTTGCGACAGTTGAGGGATATCCTGAGAGCTCAATTAGCTACTTATTTCCCGTAGGGTGCGCTTTTCGCCCACATGCTGCCCTGTTCCTCCATGAGTTTATCTATCAACCTGCTTTTAACACTGCAACAGGGGCACTTGTTGAGATAACGCAGGACACTTTGCTATAATAAGTCAATGGTTATAGATTTCCATACTCATGTATTTCCACCGCAGATAAAGGAAAACCGCCGCGAATATATTTACAGCGACCCCTGCTTTGCCATTCTCTACTCTAATCCCGAGGCTAAGCTGGCCACCGCTGACGAACTCATTGCCAGCATGGACAAGGACGGGGTTGATATCTCGGTTATCGTCAACATCGGCTGGATTACGCACGACTTATGCGTTGAAACCAACGACTATATCCTGGAATCAATAGCCCGCTACCCCAAGCGACTGGTAGGCTTCTGTAGTGTCCAGCCAAACTCGTATAATGCCGCCATAGCCGAGATAGAGCGCTGTACCGGAGGGGGGATAAGGGGAGTCGGTGAGCTGCGACCGGATATACAGCTATTCGACCTCGGGGACGAAGAATTGATGACACCTCTTGTGGAGACAATCAGAAAGCACAATCTGATTCTGCTCACCCACGCCTCCGAGCCGGTAGGTCACCAGTATCCGGGCAAGGGGACTGTTACCCCGGATATGCTCTATCCCTTTATAACCAGCTTCCCGGACTTAACCCTGGTCTGCGCCCATTGGGGTGGTGGCTTACCCTTCTACGCTTTAATGCCTGAGGTAAAGCAGGCTATGAGCAACGTCTTTTTTGATACCGCAGCTTCACCCTTCCTGTATACCCCGCAGATATACGAGCAGGTTGTACGGCTTGTCGGCGCTGACAGGATTCTTTTCGGCAGCGACTATCCCCTACTGCCACAGAGCCGGTTAATAAAAGAAATCAAGTCCCTGAACCTGCCTGAAGAGACGGAGAATCTGATTCTATCGGGTAATGCCCGCAGGCTACTGGGCATTGAAGACAGATAAGGCCAGCGTATGGAACAAGTCCGCTCTTTTATTGCTATTGAACTGCCTGACGAATTAAAAACAGGGCTTATCCGGTTGCAGGAGAGACTAAAGACGGGTGCACAGTACCCCGTAAAGTGGGTTAACCCGAACAGTATTCACCTGACACTAAAATTCCTGGGTAACATCCCTGTAGATACAACGGGTGATATCACCAGAGCCATGGAGACGGCCGCACAGGGAATATCTCCCTTCCACCTAGAGGTCAAAGACATGGGAGTTTTTCCCAATCTTAAGCGAGTTCAGGTAATCTGGGTAGGGGTAAGCGGAGAAATAGACAGGCTGGGCCAGCTACAGCAACTCATTGAGGCCAGTCTGACTCCACTGGGTTTCACTCCCGAGTCACGACCATTCACGCCCCATTTGACCCTGGCACGTCTCCGCGACCGGGCATCACCTGATGAGCGGCAGAGAGTGGGGCAGCTCATAGCCAGCACCAGGTTTGAGACAACTTATAATATTACAGCAGACGCTATCAACCTGATGAAAAGTCAGCTAACCAGGGAAGGAGCTATTTACAGTCGGATTAGTTCGGTCGGGCTAAAAAGGCCCTTGTCAGCAGCCACTACTTAGTGTATACTATTATAAAATTTAATTCCGGTTGGGAGGTGGACTTCGTGGAACAATCAAGTTTTCCCAAGTGCCAAAAATGCAAGTCTGGAGACCTAGTGCCCCTGTCCGATTTTGGTAGCCAAGGGGCAGCTATTCACTACAAAGCTTGGGTTTGCACCAACCCTGATTGCGGCTACAACCTGAAAATCAGGAATGGTGATGTCTACATTGACGAACCTATTATGAGCGGGACACTCCATAACGCTCGCTCTCGCTCATCAAGCCCCTAAAAGTTCATCATTAGAGAATTACAGGGGGTGAATGTGCTTCCTCAGTTAACTAAGTTTAAGAGGATAGCACTTGATCTTTTGTTTCCACAATGGTGCGTGGGTTGTGGAAGGGAGGGTGATTTCGTTTGCTCATCTTGTTACCTTTCGCTACCCCGAATCATGCCCCCAATCTGCCCCAGGTGCGGTAAACCACAGCCCAGTGGCATACTCTGTCCTTCCTGCGTTGGCTGGCAGGCAGATATAGACGGTATCCGCTCTCCATTTCAATTTGATGGAGTCATGCACCAGGCTATCTATCAGCTAAAATATGGAAACATCAGAGCCCTAGCCGCACCCCTGGCCAGGATGCTGCAGGAGTATCTTACCGCAAACCCCGTACCCGGAGAGACCCTGGTACCGGTACCGCTGCACAGGAAACGCTTGAGAGAGCGCGGCTATAATCAGTCCGGCTTGCTGGCTAAGGAGCTAAGCAAGCTAACCAACCTGCCGTTAGTAGATGACCACCTCATCCGACAGCGCCACACCCCTCCCCAGGCTAAAACACCGACCGTAGACGAGAGGCGTAGCAATGTAACCGATGCTTTTACCTGTCGCGACCAAAGACTACGCGATAAGCAGGTACTGCTTATAGATGACGTCTCCACCTCCGGGGCCACTCTTAATGCCTGCGCGGCAGCACTAAAAGCCGCCGGAGCCGCCTCGGTGTGGGGACTAGTCCTAGCCAGAGAAATCTAAGCGAGTTAAAGAGGAGGAGCATGAGCCGATGGAGCTACAAATCACAGGCAAGAATATAGACATATCACCACCGCTACGCCGCTATATTGAGCGCAAGCTGGGGAAGTTCGACCGCCATCTGCCCAACATCATAGAATCCAAGATAGAAATTTTTGAGGAGGAGACAAAGTCCCCCCAGCAACACTTCGGGGTGCAGGTAACCGTGGATAGCAACGGCACCCTGCTTCGCGGTAAGGGAAGAGGCCAGGACCTGTTCACCGCTGTTGATAAGGTGACGGAGGTTATGAGACGGCAAATTGAACACTACAAGGGAAAGCTGTACAAAAAGGGCAGGGGCAGCTCTCCGGCTAAAGAAGAACCCGGCGAAGAAGCAGAGCCAGCGCCATCCTCCAGGAAGGTAACCAAGGTTAAACGATTCGCTATCAAGCCAATGTCTACATCTGAAGCCATAGACCAGATGGAGCTTCTAGGGCACGACTTTTTCCTGTTCCTTAACGCTGAAACTGAAGAGATTAATCTGCTATACCGACGAAGGGATAATGACTACGGTCTGATTGAACCCGAACTGGGGTAAGAAACCAGAAGACCTGATATACGCTGGTAAAGAGTAAAGCGAAGAAGCTAATCAGAAGTGGTGGCTATCATGTACCTTTCTTATTTTAAAGTTCAAATAATCCAATCCGTATTGCTCAATCAACCCTTCATCAGCAAAGCTAAAGTACTGGTTACCGCCTATTACGATATGGTCTAACACCTTAATTTGAATAATCTCCCCGACAAAGACCAGGTCTCTGGTGAACTGCTTATCGCTCTTGCTGGGGGTGGGGTCACCTGAGGGGTGGTTATGGACAAAGATTATAGCAGCAGCCTCATGCTTCATGGCACTTTCTACAATCTCACGGGGACGGATGGGAATACCCTCCAGCGTGCCTTCAAAGAGGTCTTCAACTTCAATAACCTGGTGTCGGCTATTCAGGTAGATAGCCTTCAACACCTCTCTCTGGAGGTCTCGCATTGAGTAGTAGAGGTAATCAAAAATCTCTTTGGAGGATTTGTAAAAAGACTGTTCAAGAATTTTCTTCTTGAGAATCTCTGCAGGCAATTCTCGCAGAAGCTTAATGTAAGCTATAGAAGAGGGAGAAACTCCAATTCGCTCCAGTTGCTGAGAAGAAGCCGCCAGAAACTCGCTGATGTCTTGGAACCGGGTGAGGCATAGTTTGAGCAGCTTCCGCGACCCTGGCTGCTGGGGTACATATAGACTCAGGCTCAGGAACAACTCGAGAGCCTCTAGGTCGTTAAAGCCGTCAAAACCTGTCCTAATAAACCTGTCCTGTAGGATTGTTAAAAGTCCTACTCTAGCCATTGTTTCTAAACCCACATTGATGTGTCTATTTGCCAACTAAGCATTATCACAGCAATTTTCTTGTCAAGTCTCATTATTTACCTATAAAACCAGCGCTACTCAGGGACAAGGCAATTCGACAAAGAATGCAGCTCCTTCTCCCGGCCCGCTTCTTGCGTATATCCTGCCGCCATGCTCGGTTACAATACCATGACAGACACTGAGCCCTAAGCCGGTGCCACCTCTTTCCTCCCTCGTGGTGAAAAAGGGGTCGAAGACCCTGTCAAGGTGTTCGGCTGGAATCCCGAGACCATCATCGGTAAACGAAATCCTGATACAATTCTTCATTGCCCGGGTTCTGATACTGAGCTTCCCCCCACCCTTTGCCTCGGTCATGGCCTGCCCGGCATTCAGAATAATGTTCAGGAAAACCTCCTGAATCTGCTGAAAATCAACCATTACCTCGGGCAAATCAGGGGCAAGCTCAACTACAAGTTCAATATTACTTGTTCTTAGTTCATAAGCTCTTAATTCCAGAGCCCTTTCCAAAATACCATTTATGTCTGAATATTCCTTCTTTGTCTGGCGGCGGCGGGCAAAGGTCTGGAGGTTCTCTACCACTCTAGCTGCCCGCAGAGCTTCATCATGGATAATTCCTAAGGTCTGGTTAAGTTCCTTACCCCTGCCTTTTCTCAGCAGACGCTGAGAAAATCCCAGTATGCCGGTGAGAGGATTGTTCAGCTCGTGGGCAACCCCGGCTGCCAGCTCACCGATAGAGGCCAGCCGGCTGAGTTGCCTTTCCTTTTCCTCCGCCAGCTTGTGCTCAGTGATATCAGTTATAACGGCAATCACACACTCCTCGCCATTTAAGGAGATGACCTCGGCTGAGAGCAGTCCCACGCGCAACTCGCCCGACTTGGTGCGATAGAGCCGCTCTTCATCGCTGACTTTGTGTTTCTCCTTGAGTCTCTGCGCTATTACCTCGCGCCCCCCGGCAGTCGCCGGGATACCGAGCTCAGTTGTAGTGTGGCCAACCAACTCTTCCTGGTTATAACCCATGAATTGCAAAAAACCGTCGTTTACTTCTATTAACTTACCGTCATCAAGGCGGCTGATATAGACTGGGTGAGGACTGGAGCGAAATGCCCTAGCAAACTTCTCCTCTGACTCCCTTAGCGCTTCCTCTGCCTGCTTGCGCTCGGTGATGTCCATGAGGTTCCCCAGAACGGCCCGCTTACCCTGATAGTGGATGGAGGTAACTGTCTCTATAGCCCATATGGTTTTCCCGTCCTTACCAATAACCCTGAACTCGTAAGGAGAAGCACGGCTCCCCCTTAACATTTCTGCTGCGTTTTCCTTAACTTTCCCCCTGTCTTCGGGATGGACAAGACGCAGGGAGTCCGTGTTTAACAATTCGTCTTCGGTAAAGCCCGTGTCTTTCTGGAACTGGGGATTAACAAACTGAAACTTTCCATCCTGAACTATGTAAACGCCAATCGGTGAGCTGTTGGCTAGGGTCCTGTATAGCTCTTCCACCTGCCTGCGCTCGGTGACGTCCCGGATAAATACAACCAGTCGCCCTTCCTCCACATCAAGGTAATTTACACTTATTTCAACGTCAATTATCCTGCCGTCTTTACGTCTGTGTCGGCTCTCAAAGCGGTCAGAACCCTGCTCCATTATTGTTTTAATGTGTCTAGCCGTATCTTCAGGGTTTTCTACGGCTTCAATATCCGGTATGGACATTTCAAGCAGTTCTTCCCGAGTGTAACCCATCATATTACAATACGCGTCGTTGACTTCAAGAAATCTGCCCTCCAAACTGGAGAGCCAGAAACCGTCAAGAGCCGTTCCTATGATTGTCCGGTATTGTTCCTCAGCCCGCTTGCGCTCGGTGATGTCGCGGCACACGCAGAAAATCAGCTTTTGCCCGGCGAATACAGCCCCATTGGTGCTTATTTCAACATCATAGATGCTACCATCCTTACGGCGGTGTTGCGTCTCGAAGTGGTCGCCGGTCTCATCAACACTCTGTAGCATATCAAGCACTTGCTCACGTGGTATCTGAAACTCCCAATCCCACACGTGGAGATGAAGGACTTCCTCAGGGGAGAATCCTAGCATCTCGGCAAATCGCTGGTTAGACTCATATACATTGCCGTTCTGGTCGAGGATAACAATCCCGTCTCTGGACTGCTCGATGAGGATACGCCGACGGGTTGTCTCGTCGGCCAGTGCCTCCTCCGCCTGCTTGCGCTCGGTGACGTCCCGGATAAATACAACCAGTCGCCCTTCCTCCACATCAAGGTAATTTACACTTACTTCAACGTCAATTATCCTGCCGTCTTTACGTCTGTGTCGGCTCTCAAAGCGGTCAGAACCCTGCTCCATTATTGTTTTAATGTGTCTAGCCGTATCTTCAGGGTT
>Ga0315543_1004507_pt1 | contig 11586 bp, 9 predicted proteins | sample SalMarSW160210MG_2_FD_203098 | JGI IMG/M metagenome (GOLD analysis project Ga0315543, IMG submission 203098) | Salt marsh sediment microbial communities from the Plum Island Ecosystem LTER, Massachusetts, United States - Salt Marsh Sediment SW1601-210 ...
GGAAGTTGGTTCAAGAGTATAGGTACCAGGGACATCAATAACTTCAACTTTCTTTTCTTCAATCCGCATATATCCTTTTGTAAATTCAACCGTAGTTCCTGGATAGTTGGAAGCAATTACATGAACGCCTGTTAATCTGGAAAAAATAACACTTTTACCAACATTGGGGTTACCAATTAAAAGTATTTTTTTCATTTTACCTCTTTTGCCACGAACAAACACGAACTTACACGAACATTAATTCTTGATTTTTAGTAATAAAGTTATACTGATTTTTCATCTTGTTCCAATAAAACTTTGATTAAAGGTTTGTGCCTGTTCGTGGCTAATCTTTTTCAACTATAATTTTTCGTGCCATACCAAAGCCTAAAGCAACTTGAGTATTTCCAATTTGAACTGTAATGGGACCCCGCATAAATTGTGAGGAAATTTTCTTGATATTTACTCCTACTCGAATACCAAGTGCTTCCACCCTTCTACTGAAACCAAATCCACCATTAATTGCCACTACAATTCCCTGTTCTCTTGATTTCATCTCTGCTAGATTCACATTTTCCATCTTTGCTGTCTCCTTTCTGTTAAGTACTTTAATGAGCTGATTCTAATTCTTTCTTCTTTTGACAATCCGCACAGATACCGTAAATCTTCAAACAATGGCAAGTCATCTTAAAATTATTCTCTAAAGAGACTTTTCTCTGCAACTCTTCTATACCCTCTGAGTGAAATTCAATCATCTTCCCACATTTCTGACAAATAAGGTGGTCATGATGCTGATGACCAAAAATATGCTCGTAAAGATGCTTTCCGCTCTGCATTTGTATTCTACTAACAAAATGGCTTTTTTCTAAAAGATCCAGCGTTCGGTATACTGTTGCCCGAGAAATATCTTTCCCTTTCTGGTTCAGTTGAATAAACAATTCATCAGCGGTGAAATGAAAATGATTATCAAAAACCTGCTCAGTGATAATTTCTCTTTCTATTGACCATAATAGGTTGTGCTGTTGTATAAATTCCTGAAACTTTCTTACTTCATTTTTCACGATTTTTATCTCCATAAAATTGAGACCAAATCTCAATCTAAATAAATTGAATGTCAAGAATTTTTTAAAATCTTAAAAAATTATTGTTATGTTTATAATAAAAAGCCTGATTATCAAAACAGATAATCAGGCTTAAAATTGTATGCTAAATCAGAATGTTAAACCGAATCCAACTCCAGCAGTTACTGAATTATACTTTGCCATATTGTAATCTACATTTAAATTCAATACTCCTAATCTAAGACTCAAGCCAGCCGTTATGCGTGATTCATTCTCCCCATCTGAAGTGAAGTTAATTTCTTGTGGCACATTATTTTGAGTTGGTGTATCTATAAAGTAATTATATGTAAATTCCATTGAAGAATTCTCATACATATATCCACCATAAGGAGTAATATTCAGCATTTTAAATCCTATCGTCTTACTTACATTCAAACCAAATGCGGTTGCGTTTGCTGTAGCAATATTTCCTATTTTCATTGATTGAGTAAAAAACGATGCAGAAATATCTACTGGAATTGGAATAGGAAGCCATACTTTTGGATTGTGCTGAATTCCAAAACCAAAATAATTAAATTCACCTAAATTTTCAATTTTAGTTGTTGGCACATACCTTAAAACAACCTGAGTACCAAAAACTGTACCTACACTTAGTTGAGGTGCAAAAAGTGGTAGTGCCGGTATTTCACCTAATAATCCTTTCACCGGAAGAGGAATAACTTTCCCGGGCACATTTACGGTTGCAGTGTCACCAGATGGAGAATTATAAGTAACATCTTCGCTGTAGAATTCTATTCTTACACTATCTTTTTTATCGCCAACAATTGTTGGTCCATAAATCCCTACTTCAAAATCCTGGGTAATAATCGCATTGATAACTGAATCTTGAATAGCTGTAGGTAAATCCTCTGTTAATTCTTCCGCTTGACTCCTATTGAATCTAAAACTCCCTTCTGTAGAAAAGGTTTTATTTTCAGAGTCAAATAGAGTTCCCATAAATACAACTCCTATCTCAAAATCTATTCCAAATATTTTTGACTTAGGGGCTTTGTGATACCATCCTCCATTTAAATTTGAACCAAAAGCAGAAACAATCGGGTTCACATAACTTTTTGCTGCATCTTTAGAAAGTTCTTCCAATGTCTCTTCAAGGTCATCAGCATATAAATTTGAAATTAAGAATATAGGAATTAATAGGAAAATTAATAAATACTTTTTCATCATACCATCTCCTCTTTTTTTGATTAAATGTAACTATGATTTTCATTATTTTTTGTCAAGAAATTTAATACATATTTTGAATTTTTATATTCTTACTAAATTATGTGCTCACTCCCTAAATTTTTTTAGAAGTTAAAATATATAATTTATATTCAATGATATCATTGAACCCCCTTGTTTGTTTTTACCCGATTTAAGCTCTTCACTTGTGTTATTCCCTTGAGAAATATGACGAATTTTTTTATAATCAATTGGAATCTTCTAGGAAAGTAGAAATCTTATGTTGAACTGATTACTTATTGGATTGAAGACCTTGTCTCATTCTATCTTTTACATTATCTTAAAATCATGCACTTTTTGGTAGAAGTAAATGTATCGGTATGTAATTTGTAGAAATAAATTCCATTGGAAAGTTGCCTTCCGTCCTCATCTTTTCCATCCCACACAACTTTAGTCATCCGCCCCGCCTTCCATAGTATTACGGCGGACAGGCAGCTGGCGGATTGGTCATTTGTCATTGGTATTAGTGTCTTTACAAGCTGACCTTTTATATTATAGATTTTTATCTGTGTTAATCCGCGTAAATCAGTGGCTAAATTAAAAGAAATCGTGGTAGAAGTGCTAAACGGGTTAGGATAGTTTTGATAAAGTTTGAACTCAGAAATGGGAAGCCAATCATCAACACCCATTTCCTCACCAAAGTCAGTGAGGATTCTTTCATAGAAGTCTTTTACATCATCTGGTTGCATAAAATAAAGCGGAAAACCAAGAACTACAAAATTTTTGTCATCAAGATTATTCACTAAACCGACAGCGAGACTATCATTAGCACCTGAAAAAGAGTCATATCTGTATAAAACATTTTCCGATTGTACATCATCAAAGGTAGTAATATAAGCCCACCTGTCATTCCATGCTGGGATAAATTCTCCATTAACATCAATATATGGATAGTTATCTTCTCCAAAAGCTCCAAGAAAATCTACATCTGGAATAATGACTACATTTTCTGCATTCAGGAAGTTTTGGAAGAAGAAATCTGGAATATAATCAGCAGTTTTCCATCCAGAGATTATTAGATTTCCTCCGCTAACGAGAAGCGAGGCAAGTTTATCAATTTCATTTGCAATGAGATGCTGATTATAATCATCGTCATACCAGATAACAGTTGAATAATGAGAGAGAAAGTCAAGTTCAATGGGTCCTTCAGATGCGTAGTCATAATCAGTAATACTGTAATGTTGCAAAGCATAATGATACAGGCTGTCTACGGTTTCATCATAGGGAGTAATGGGGCCACCATCACCATCCTTAGTTTCATCAACCAGCAGGATGCCATTGTCCATTGGAAAGGGAATAGGTGTTGCTGAAAGCTCATTTGAAAATTCTGATTCACCATTAAAATTATAACTTGATTTTCCATAACTTATTTTATAGTAATATGTATTCCCATTAATTGCTGTAGTATCAACAAATGATATTTGGTCTCCTGGAACTTCTCCTATCTTTTCATATTCACCCGAAGTTTCACTTCTATAAATAGAAAAATGGGAATCAGGCAAGAGATATGGCAGTTCCTGCCAATTCAAGAAAACAAAATTATCCCCTGGCAAGGCTAAGTCCAGGACAGGTAAGATTTCTGTACAACCGCGATTTAATATCCAATGATGTGGGTCAAATTGAACATCTGTAATTTCTTCCTCCTGTGAAAAATACTGGTATGAAAAATCAGGTTCCACATTCACAATTATGGAATCTTCACCTGTAGGCGTGTATACTTCAAACGGGATTTGCATCTCAAAATCTGTATCAGTATTTGAAATTGACCGCGATACTATCACAAGATTTGTGTCTGCAGAAATTGAATTATCTGATAAATAATAGAATTCAAAACTTGGCACACCGCTACCGAAAATCCAGTCATTAAAAAATTCTTGCAAATCCATTCCGCTAACAGATTCACAGACATCAATAAAATCTGTAGTTACCACATTGCCATATTTATAGGTATCAAAATATGTTTGAAGCATATTAAAGAATGTGCTGTCACCGACCATCAATCTAATCATATGCAGGACCGAGGCGGGTTTTTCATAAGTTGCTGGTGTAAAGTATGAATTGTAAGGTGGGTCATAAACCGTATAAGCATTACCTCCTGCCCAATTCAAATAGTATTGATGGAATGATGATTCTACATAATTGCACATTGCTTGAAAACCCTGCGTACCTTCTACATAGAGTGCTTCGGAATAGACAGCAAATCCTTCTGAAAGCCAGACATCCTTCCAGGTTAGAGGAGTCAGACAGTCACCAAACCATTGATGTGCCAGTTCGTGAACAAATATCCATTCATAAGTGCCCATACCATTTATAAGCCCACTCCCGATTGAGGTCATTGTTTGATGCTCCATTCCACCCCAGCCACCAAAAACACCGCATTCTGCCATTCCATACTTCTGGAAAGGGTAGTTGCCGTAATGATTTTCGTAAATTCCCAATGCCGTTGGAATGCAAGCAAAATCACTTTGGGCTGCAGTAAGATGGGATGGATAAACATAGTTTATGATTGGCAAATTTCCATAATCCTGCGTGAAAGTTGCATAATTGCCAACGCAAAGAGAAACCAGATAAGTGGCAATCAGGTCTGTATTGTCCCAGTAAAATGTTTTTGTGCCGTCTCCATTATCAATTTCATCTACAAGTATCCCATTTGAAGCTGTAAGCATATTATCAGGAACTCTTATATCCATTTTTGTGGTGGCTTTATCCCAGGGATGGTCATAGCCGGGCCACCAGAAGCGCACACCATTCGGGTCAGAATAAGTGAAGATATAGGTTTGCCAATGGATTCCTGTATGATATATATCTGAACTAATCGTGGGATATCCTTGATAGAAAACCTGTGTGGAAAGTGTATCGCCAATATTATAAGTCTGGTCAAGTGTAATAGTAATTATTTCCCCATCATAAGAGAATGTGGCTGAAGTTCCATTCACAAAAACAGAATCAACATTTAATTGCTCTAATTCATAGGAAACTTCTGTGAGATTATCTTCTTTTGCCATTATTTTTGCTCTAACATTTCCAGAAATGTAATGAGTTGATGGAAAGAGTTGAAGATTGATTTCGTAAGAAAGAGCATCATAGGAATGAACAGAATCAGAGCGAGAGGGGATTGTTCCAAATGTTTCATATTGTTTATGGAAATATCCTCTTGGGATTTCAGCAAAGGAGAAGGTAAAAGGTAAAAGGCAAAAGGTAAAAAGTAAAAGGCAAAAGGTAAAAAGTAAAAGGCAAAAGGTAAAAGGTAAAAGTAAAATTTTTTTCATTAGAACTCCCTTTCTTGGAATTTTCGGTTTGGGATGAACCTGAACCTACCCGATAAATTTTATTTAAAATTCAATCGCAGATTATCATCCTCCATCTCTCTTACAAATTTGGCGCCAGGTATGGTCTGGATAAATATTTCAGCAGTATTCCATACAATGCCTTTAAGAAGATGTCCGCCAACCATCTTATGTGTTTTTTGTGCTAAAGCAACATGAATATGCCATTCAGGCTTTCCCTCCGAATTAATGAACATATTTCCGTTTGTTGAAACCAATTCTGCGGGTCTCTCTATAGTTTCAACAATGTATTTTCCATTATCAAAATATCCAATTTCAGCGTTTTTTAACATACCAACTCCATTAAGGATTATTGCATTTTCAAGGTTGTTGCCTTTTGCAAATTTTTCCAGCATCTCCAAAAAATTTTCCTGATGAATAAGGCGAATACAATAAATATTGTCGTATTTTTTAAAAATCATATTTCTCCTAAAAGTGGTTTAAAAAAAGGAGATTGGGGAGTAAAAACTCCCCGGTATTGTTTATTAAAAGGAATGATTCTATTTAAAGAAATCAATAATAATGTCTGCTACTTCTATACCTACGCGGCCTTGCGCTTCTTTGGTTGCTGCACCAATATGTGGAGTAACAGAGACATTTGGATGATTGAGAAGTTCCATATTATTTGTAGGTTCCTCTTCATAAGAATCAACGCCAGCAAAGGCAACTTTGCCAGAATTTAAACTATTTAGTAAGGCTTTTTCATCTACAACGCCACCACGAGCACAGTTGATTATCATCACACCATCTTTCATCTTGGATATTGCATCCTCATCAATTATATAATGCGTCTCATCTGTGTGAGGAATATGCAGAGAAATGATATCTGACGAGGTAACGAGTTTTTCAAAATCTGTCAGTTCAACATCCAAATCTGTCTCTTCAACATAAGGGTCATAAGCGAGTATTTTCATATCAAATGCGAGAGCTTTTTTTGCAAGTGCTTTTCCAATATTTCCCAATCCGATTATGCCAAGCGTTTTACCAGCAAATTCTCTACCCTTGTATTTTTTCTTATTCCATTCACCTTTACGCATTGTGATGTTAGAATCTGGAAGGAATCTATACAAAGCAAACATATGAGCAAGCGCAAGTTCTGCAACAGATTGAGATGATGCTGTTGGAGTATTTGAAACTTTGATTCCTTTTGACTTTGCATAATCACCGTCAATGTTATCTAAACCAACTCCACCACGAACAATTAATTTGAGATTATCAGCAGCATCAATAGCAACTTTTCTTACCTTTGTTGCACTTCTAACAACGACAGCATCAAACCCCTTTATTATTTCAGCTAATTCTTCAGGGGTTTTCTTTTCAGTCTTTTTGACTAATTCATGACCTGCATTTTCAAGCATTTCAATACATCTTGAAGAAACAGGGTCACTGATTAAGATTTTAGCCATTTTATCCTCCTTGTCCTCCATAGTCCCGAAGAATTTTGGGACGAAGGAGGACTAATTATTTAGTCATCTTAATAATATCATTTTTTTGATTTCAGATTGATAATTCCCAGAACTTAGTTTATAGAGATAGATTCCGTTAGGCAATTTTTTACCCTTTTCGTCTTTCCCATCCCAGGATATGGAGTAGTCCCGATACATCGGGGTTTTAGCGGTGAGAGACTCTCCACACTCCAAATTTCTTACTATTTGCCCTTTTATATTATATATTTTTATCTTTGTGTTCTTCGTGTCTTTGTGGTGGATTGAAAAAGAAATCGTGGTGGAAGTGCTGAATGGGTTCGGATAATTTTGATGTAAGACAATTTTATTAGATATTCCGTTTCGATAATCATCAACTGAGGTATGTATTGTAACAGCCACATCGTCAATATACCAGCCTAATTCTGTGTCTGAGTTATCTGATTTAAAAAGCCAACGGATAAAAGCATCTTCACCTGAATAAGAAGAGATATCGAATTCTACTAGCTCCCAATCATCAGTAGAACCTCCAAAACCTGGTTCACCCAGTGCAGAAATAGTACCATCATATCCTTCTAAAGGGGTAATAAGATTAAAAGTAGTACCACCATCAGTTGAGATTTTTACATTCCCTCCATCATAAAGTATACCACTTGTTACTTCAAATTCATAGTAATGATAGAATAATAGACTTGAATTATTTGGAACTAAAAATTCTGGTGAATCGAGATACCAATTTGCGGAATTACTATAGTATCCATCTAAGTTAGTAGCCCATACATTAACACCTGAGTAAGCATTAATACCGCCTGCAGTTGGTTCACCCCATTCCCATGCACCGGTTGAGGGAATACTGGTAAAGCCACCATTATTATCTTCAAAGTCGTAAATTAAGTAAGGTTCAAAAAGTTCGAAATCAATTACATTATTGTCTGATGTTACTGTATGCTCTTCAAGTAAAGTTGTATACCCAGTTGCAGAAACCTGGAATATATATGTTCCTTCTAAAACATTTGGAATGGAGTAGCGCCCAGATGCTCCAGTTGTTGTAGGTGGAATAGATGTATCAAGCAACTCAACTGATGCACCCACAATAGGACTGCCAGTGTCACCGTCCTTTACAGAACCACTTACAGTTATTGTTTCTGCCTCTTCAAGTTCAACATTTACTATTGTAGCACCTGTATCAACAACAGCAATATCAGTTATTGTTTGAGGGATGTATCCATAAGATGAGAATGTTAAATCATAAGTACCAGGTAACAACATCCGATGATAATCACCAACATCTGGGTCTGTAAATACTTCTGAATTGTCAAAATCGTGGTCAACCACAGTTATCATTGCATCAATCGGATTTGCAAGTGTATCTGTTACGACACCTCTTATGCCATAGAAAACATTCTCTATGTAGTTTAAAAATGAGTGTTTGTTATAATTCCAATGAGCAGGTAGTTGATCAGACGATAACATTTTAAAATCTGAAAGTTCAATAGTTACTTCCTTACAGCCCTGGAAATAGTTCATATAATCCTGGCGACCGCCACTAATAGTATACCATTGGTATCCATTTGTAATTCCATTGTTGAATCCATTCATATAATTAGAGGGAGCAAAAGCATGAACTGTATCCGCATAAGCGTGTGAAATTACCTGATACCACGCATCATCTGCATGAAGTTGTGCCCAAGTGTCCCAGGGATAGTTTACAACTTCAGCTCCACTATGAAAATTTGCAGAATGTACGAATGAGTGTGAATCTGCTAAATCCATCATTATAATTGTTTCTTGTGCCCAGGGATGTCCATCGGGGTGTGGTCCATCCTCAGGGTCAGGAAAATTTCGGTTTGCGTCAACTCCGTTAGCAAGATATCTTTGAGCTCCATTCACCGTATTATTTCCTCCATGATAAGTCCCATCAGGATTTGCTAAAGGATTTATCCAGATTTCTATATTATTTACAAGATTTGTAACTTCTGGGTCCGTGCCGTAATTCGACAGGAGATAATCAATTAATCTTAGCATCATAATATAAGTAACAAGCTCGTCCCCGTGCATTTGTGCAGTATACATAAATTCAGGTTCATCCTCTTCCACATCTACATTATCAGAAATTTTAGCAAAAAGGATTTCCCTGCCTTGCTGTGAATAGCCAACAGTATCTATCCTACAAATATCGGGATGATCCTCTCCAAATAGATACATCATATCTATATAAACATCATATATAGGATAACGGTCCCAGTTTGCCATTTCTCCGATTGTATATGCCATTGTAAGAACTTTACTGGAACCGGATTTGGGCAAAATTTCAATAATATAACCAAGTTCTTTTAATTTTTTCAGTTGGTCAGGATGAGCGTAAGCATATACTTCATTACCTTCTACATTATCAATTGAAACTATTTTGGTGATAGTTTCTATTTCTTCTCTTGAACTAATTGAGAATTTGAAGTAAATTTCAGTTGGTGCCAGGGGCTTAGCTAATTCTTCTGAAAAAAGTGAACTGAATAAAAGCATAGCTGTAACTATGCTTATTACTATCAATATAATTTTTTTCTTTACCATTTTTTCCTCATTTTTATGTTTTATTTTCATAAACTAAGATTTTTGGATTTTTCTTTCTCCATTTTAGATATTCATTTTTTATCTCTAATTTCCAGAAATTTTCCTTGTTCTCATTAGCAAAAGTAATGATATCCAGGTGATATATATCACCCTTTTTACCCTTAAAGGACTTCTGAGGCAACTCCACTATTATATCATTGTGCTTTTTTAGAATAGTAACTTCATTGATAAAAATATCTGGTGCGATTTCAATAACCGCTCTTGCCTGTACCGCTCCAATGTTGATGTCTTTAAATTTTATTTCCATATGGAAATCCTTTCGCCACAAAGGCACAAAGACACAAAGAAAATAAATATAAACTCTCATTCCCAAGCCCCAGCCTGGGAATGCTTAAACTTCATTTGCAAAAATGCTAGCAAAATACGGGGAATCCCTTCCAATAAATAAGTATATTGCATCTAAATCCTCAAGAGCCTGCTCAGTCCAGTTTACTTTAACCACTTTTCCATCCGTTTAATTGCTTCTTCGTGGGATATTTTTCTACCGCTATCAGCTTGTTTGATTCCTTTTTCAATCTTATATAAAAGAAACAATTTTTCCATTGCATCCAAAATCGTAGCTTCTTTTGGTAATTCTTTCATTATCTTAACAATATTTTTGGGGGCAATCATAAACTCTTCCTTTCGTGACTTTCTAGTTAGCATCAAAATAATAATTATCTACGGATATAAATATTTCATGTTTCGCAAGTAGTCTTACTTAAGTTTTTTTGAAACAACTGGTGCAGAGAGCTTTTCGCAAACTGGTAATTCTCCAATAAGGGGATGGGCATACTTTATAAATGCATCCGTTACATAATTATAATTCTGAATAAACTCTTCTGGCATTGGTTTAGTAAATTTAGCAACTGTATCCAGCGGAGTCAAGAAATACTCAATTTTATAGTCGCCAGTTCTTTTGATAGCGACGGACCCATTCCGACCAAGGCGGCAGGCAAATTGGACTGCTTGCTCACCAACTTCTCTTGCCTCTTTTGCGTCCACATCACTTACCACACCGAGAAATGACCGTTGTAAATATCCAAATGTATCAGCACGAACTCTTTTAATATGAGACAATTTACTTTTTATTTCATTGGCAAGCAAGTCGCCAAGCGCACCTGTTCCACTCAACTGAATATTCCCATGAGCATCATGTTCTACTCCCTCTGAAAGTTTAGTTACTATTGGAGTGCCAGATTCATCTGTAATTCCTTCGGAAACTGCTACCACGCATCTGCCATATTTTTGATAAATATAATTTACATCTTTAATAAAATTTTTCAATGAAAACACTTTTTCAGGAAAATAAATCAGATGTGGACCATCGTCTTCATATTTTTTCGCAAGTATTGAAGATGCAGTTAAAAACCCAGCATGTCTGCCCATTACTACCCCAATATAAACGCCAGGAATAGAGAGATTGTCCAGATTTACTCCAGCAAATGCTTGTGAAACGAACTTTGCAGCAGAGCCAAATCCCGGACAATGGTCAGTAACTTTTAAGTCATTATCAATAGTTTTAGGAATATGAATTGTTCGTAGGTCATAATTTGAATTTCTTGCATATTCACTAATAACATTGCAAGTATCTGCTGAATCATTTCCTCCAATGTAGAAAAAATAGTGAACATTATGAGCTTGTAAAACATTTAAAATCTCTTTACAATATTTTTTATCCGGCTTGTCTCTTGTGGAGAGTAAGGCTGATGAAGGGGTTTGAGCTACCCTTTCCAGGTTTTCTTTTGGAATATTTGTTAAATCTAAGAAATCTTCATTTATAATTCCTCTTACTCCATGAACCGCTCCATATACAGAAGTAATTTCTGGAAATTCTCTTGATTTAAGTATTGCACCGACTAAACTTTGGTTTATCACAGCAGTTGGTCCACCTCCCTGGGCAATAAG
>Ga0315543_1004510_pt1 | contig 11579 bp, 8 predicted proteins | sample SalMarSW160210MG_2_FD_203098 | JGI IMG/M metagenome (GOLD analysis project Ga0315543, IMG submission 203098) | Salt marsh sediment microbial communities from the Plum Island Ecosystem LTER, Massachusetts, United States - Salt Marsh Sediment SW1601-210 ...
CTGCCTGTGTACCTGGTCGAGCAACTGGCGGCTTGCCTGGGCAAAGTGAACGGGACGGGCTGGATCACCAAAGTACGGCCTACGCGACCGATGAAGGACTGCAAGACTATTCAGGAAAAGATTGACAACGTTAGAGGCGCGTTCGCACTAACCTCGCAGGGAAGTGCTCAAATACGAGGACGCTCCACTATTCTGTTGGACGACATCTACCAGACAGGTTTTACGCTCAACGAAGTAGCGCGTATGTTGATTGCCAGCGGCTCACGAGAGGTTCTAGGTCTCGTCGCCACCAAGACGGCACGGGATTTGGAGTGAAACGATGAGCGAGACCGGCTACCTACAACTGCACCTGGCGAGAGGGATAGGACCAGCGACAATGCGCCGCGTGCTGGCCCGGCTAGGCCAGACAGACACGTCGCTGGAGGAATTCCTGCACTTACCTTCCGCGGAACAGGTGACGAGGTTTGGACTGGCACGCCGGCAGGCCGAGGCTCTATATGCTGCTCGAGCGGAAGTGGAAGGAATCCGCGCTGAACTGGAACGGCGTGGCGTGACATTGCTCACCCTTACCTCGCCGGGATACCCCGCCCGGCTTCGACAGCGCCTGGGCGACCAAGCCCCACCGCTTCTCTACGCCTGGGGGAGCCTGGATTTATTGCAAGAGAGAGCAGTTGGTTTCTGCGGAGCACGCGACGCTTCCGCGAAAGGAATTGCGGTAGCCGAGGATTGCGCTGCGCAAATCGCCGGTTGGGGTTGGGTGGTTATCAGCGGCGGTGCACGGGGCGTGGATACAGCAGTCCATCGAGCGGCACTGGAAACTGGCGGTACCACTGTAATCGTCTTGCCGGAGGGCATTCTGCGATACCGCCTACGCCGTGAACTGAAGCCCCTGGTCTCTCAGGAGCGAGTCCTTCTCGTCTCCGAATTCCCCCCTCGTAAGACCTGGTCGGTAGGCAGTGCAATGCAACGGAACCAGACTGTATGTGGTCTCTCCGAAGCCCTGGTCGTGATCGAGGCTGGTACATCCGGGGGGACGTTCGAGGCCGGTAAACTGGCACTGCGATTGAAGATGCCCCTCTTTGTGGCCGATTACGCTGAGCCGGCCGCCAGTGCCGCCGGCAACGATTACTTCCTGGCCCGTGGTGCCCGTCCCCTCCGCCGCAGTGCCGAAACCGTACAGGCGAACCTGGAGCCGCTCCGTCGCGTTGTGGAGGCACGTTCTGAGACAGCGCCTGTGGTCATCCAGGAGCGGCTGTTCTGAGGCGACCTCACCATGCCCGATCTTTCTCCCGTTATCAAACAGGCCATCACCACCGCCCTCGCTGAGGCCCAACACCAGCGTTCCCCCGTCCTGGGCACGCCGCACCTGTTCATCGCGCTGACCAAACTGGACGGGGCCACCGCTGCCGCGTTGCGCGCCCAGGGCCACGACCCCAAGGAAGTGCGCGATGGGCTACGGATGGCATTGGGCCAGGGCCAGGCACCGCCCGGGACCGAGCCCCAACTGACCGCCCGCGCCGCTGCCAACCTCCGGCAGGCCGAGGCAATGGCGGAAAAGGAGGGCGCGGCGCGGGTTGAGGAGCGCCACCTGCTGGCGGCCATCCTCAACGATGACGAATCCAGTTTCACGCTGCGTGCTCTGCGGGCCCTTGGCGTGGACATCCAAGCGTTGCACGCCGGCCTGACTTCCGCCACCCCCATCCTGGACCGCATAGGCCGCGACCTGACCACATTAGCCCAGGCGAGCGAACTGGACCCGCTCATCGGTCGCAAGCAGGAGTTGCGCCAACTGGTGCGCACGCTGGCCCGCAAGAAGAAGAACAACCCCGTCCTGGTCGGCCCGGCCGGCGTGGGCAAGACCGCCATCGTCGAGGGACTGGCCACACGCATCGCCGCCGGCCGCGTCCCCGACGAACTGAAGGATGCGCGGCTGGTCGAATTGTCCACCGCCGGTCTCGTCGCCGGTACCAAGTACCGGGGTCAGTTCGAGGAGCGGTTGCTTGGACTGGTGAAAGAGGTCAAGCAGGCTGGCAATGTGATCCTGTTCATTGACGAGATCCACACTATCCTGCGGGCGGGGGCGGTCGAGGGCGGCGCACTTGACGCCGGCAACATCCTCAAGCCCGCCTTGGCGCGGGGCGATCTGCGGGTCATCGGCGCCACCACGCCCGACGAGTACCGGCAGTACATCGGACAGGATGCTGCGCTGGAGCGCCGCTTCCAGCCGGTGTGGGTGGGGGAGCCGGCGCCGGAGGAGGCGCTGGAGGTGCTGCGGGGCGTCAAGGAGCGCTACGAGGCTCACCATGGCGTGTTCATCGCTGACGACGCGCTGGAGGCGGCGGTGCAACTCTCCGCCGGCTGGCTGCCCGGCCGCCACCTGCCCGACAAGGCGCTGGATCTGCTGGACGAGGCGTGTGCCCGCGCTCGTATCCCCACCATCAGCGCCCCCGCCGACCTGAGCGCAGGGTTGATCGTCACCGCCCACACCGTCGCCGAGGTGCTGGCCGGGTGGGTCGGCGTGCCGGCCGAGGGGCTGTTGGAATAAGGACTGAAAGCATCTGATGAGAGAAATCCTGGATGATCTGAACCGCTGGCTCGCCTCCGGCGAGCAGATTGCGCTGGCGACGGTGGTGTGGGCCGAAGGTCCCTCGCCCCGTCCGCTGGGCTCCTGCATGGCGGTGACCGGTTCCGGCCAGATGTCCGGCTCGGTCAGCGGCGGCTGCGTGGAAGGGGCGGTCTTCGAGGAGGCCCAGAGCGTGCTTTCCGGTGGGCCGCCGAAACGACTGCGCTACGGCGTCGTGGACGAAACCGGCTGGGAGGTGGGGCTGGCCTGCGGGGGCACCATCGAGGTCTACGTCGAGCCGCTGGTGGAAGCCCACTGCCATCTGCTGGCGGCACTGGAGGCGGAGGAGACCGTCGCCCTGGCGACCTGCCTGGGCGGCGGCGGTCATCTGCTGGCCTGGCCCGACGGCCGCCTGGAAGGCCCCCTCTCCCTTTGGGAGAGGGCAGGGGGTGAGGGCCTCTGGGAGAGAGCGGGGGGTGAGGGTCCCGGCCCGGCCGCCGAACTGCGCCGCTACCCCGAAGGCGACGTCTTCCTCGAAGTCTTCACCCCGCCGCCGACGCTGGTCATCGTCGGCGCGGTGCACGTGGCGATGCCGCTGGTCCCGCTGGCGCAGACGCTGGGCTTCCGCGTGCGGGTGGTGGACGCGCGCCGGGCTTTTGCCGCCCGAGAGCGCTTCCCCACGGCGGATGAACTGGTCGTCGCCTGGCCGCAGGACGCGCTGAAGGCGGAGGAACTGGGGCCGCAGCACTACGTCGTGATCCTCTCCCACGACCCCAAGTTCGACCTGCCCGCGCTGCAGATCGCGCTGCGCAGCCGGGCGGCCTACGTCGGGCTCATTGGTTCACGCACCACGCAGGCGAAGCGGCGGGCAGCGCTGCGGGAGGAGGGCTTCGGTGAGGCAGAACTGGCGCGCATCCACGGCCCGGTAGGGCTCGACCTGGGCGGGCGGGAGCCAGCCGAGATCGCGCTGGCGATCCTGGCGGAAATCGTCGCCGCGCAGCACGGCCGGTGCGGCAGGATGCTGAGTATGCAGGAGGAGCCATGATGGAACAAATAGAACAGCGGGAGCAGCCGGAGCCCATCGTCCCTGGCGTCGCTGAGGCTCAGGCTAAAAAAGGACAAGTGGGCAAGGCGATGAAAATGATCGTCTTCTCTGCACTGCTGATGGCGGCCGGTTATTTCTTCGGCCTCACCTGCGGGCAGGTGGGCCGGGCGCATGGGATGCTCTTCTCTCCCTCTCGCGACGCCCTGTACCTGGCCGGACAACTCATGCTGGCGATAGGGGCGCTCGCCGTCACGTCTGGCATCGTGGCAGTGCTCTTTCGCCCTTTCTGGACCTGCTTCGTTGCCTTTGTCCTTTCCGGCGCGGCCATACTTGTCGCCTGGGAGGTCAGCCTGGGCAGCGGCATCACGGTGCTCGTCTACCTGGTGGCTTCGTTGCTCTACACCCGTGGGGTAATCGTAGAATTGAACAACCGGGTGCGCTTTTCGGTGCGGCCCGTCGCAGAGAGCCAGAAGATCCTGCTGATGACGCTGGCGGCGGTCGCCTGCGCCAGCCTGTACCTGGGGTACGCTTCCAAGATCGAACGGGAGGGCTTTTCATTGCCACCCTCCGCGCGCGAGGCCATCACCCAGATGATAATGACACCCATTGAGCGACGGATCGAGCAGCAGGCCGACCTGACGCCAGAGGAGAAAGAGGAAATACTGGCCGAGATGCATGCGCAAATGGAAAGCGAGTGGCTGGAGCCGATGGAGGAGACGCTACGGCGCTACGAGCCGTTCGTCCCCATCGGCATTGCCGTCATGCTGTTCATGTCGTTGACCTCCATCGTCAGCCTGCTCTCCTGGGTGCCGACCCTCGTTCTCGGCGTCGTGTTTCCGCTCTTGACCGCCATGCGGGTGACCCAGGTAGTGACGGAGACGCGGGAGGTCGAGTGGCTGACGCTCGGTTGAGCGGTACACACTTTCCCCAGCCCTCAAGCCCGAATCGGCTCTGTTTGACAGGCCGCATAGGGGAAGTATAATCACGGCAGAGGCAGATCTGTGAAGGGACAAGGGAGGAGTTATGACCAGCAAATTCAGGCTGCGGTGGCCCGTGGACGACCATATCATCACGCAGTACTTTGGCGAGAACCCGCACATCTACGCCAAATATAACCAGGCCGGCCACGAGGGGCTTGACTTCCGGGCGCCTGTCGGGGCCAATATCTACGCCTGCGCGGACGGCGAAGTGTTCGACATCCGGCCCAACGACGGCAATGCCTACGGCCTCCACGTGCGCATTCGGCACCGGGCTAATGGCCGCGAGTATCACACCATCTACGCCCACCTGTCCAAGGTGTTGGTCTCCATGCACCAGCACGTAAAGGCCGGCGAACGAATCGGACTGGCCGGCAACACGGGCCACACCTTCGGCCCCCACCTGCACCTCACCCTCAAACTGACCGGCGCTAAGACACACGGCTACCCGTACGGAGTGGTGGACCCGCTCCCCTACCTGCAGGAGATCGAGGTTCCCGCGCCCAGCGACCTCGTCATCTATACCACCGACCAGGTGCGGTTACGCGCCAGGCCCACGACCGCTTCCGCACAACTCGCGTGGCTGGGTAAGGGAGAAGCGCTCACCGTGCTGGGCGACGCCAGCACCGCCCGCGCCAGGGTGGGGCAGCACGGGCAGTGGGTCCAGGTACAGCGCGCCGACGGGATGGATGGCTTCGTGGCCGCCTGGTACCTCCAACTGCAGCCCCCCGGCCCGACGCCGCCCGAACCTGCGCCCGAGCCGGCCCCGGCTGGCCCGTTGGTCGTCTACGCCACCGAACCGCTGAACGTGCGCAAGGGGCCTTCTGTAGGCACCAGTCGTATCGCCATCGCCCTGCCCCACGAGCCGCTGACGGTTATCGGCGACCGGGAGGCTGCGCTCGCCATGCTGGGTGACCGGGGCGCGTGGTTGCAGGTGTGCCTCCCTGACCCTTCGACAGGCTCAGGGCAGTGCGAGGTCAAGGGCCACGTCGCCGCCTGGTACGTGCAGATTGAGCCTGGCCCAGCGCCACAGGCGCCACTGACCGTCTACCCCACCGAGGATGTGAACATGCGCGAACGGCCCACAGTCAAAGCCAGGCTTATCGGGCGGCCCGCCCACAACACACCGCTCACAGTGCACGACGCCCCGGAGCGCGCACGGGTATTGATAGGCCGGTACGACGAATGGCTCTACGTAGAGACGGCGGAGGGCCAGCGGGGGTGGGTGGCGGCCTGGTACGTCTCGACGACGCCGACGTAGGGGCGCGGTTACCGCGCCCCTACCAGATTCCCGGAGGGCCTCGCAACCTGCTGTCAGCGGTACGGCCCGACGAACCGGAACTGCACCGATGGCACACCGACCCAGCCCATGACCTCCTCCAGTGTTGGCAGCGTCGAGCGGCCCTGGAAGCCGTAGAGCATATCGAGGAAGGTGGGGGTCGGCTTCAATTCGACCACCCGGGGCTCTCCCTCGATGCCGCCCAGTTCCGCCGCCTTCGCGATGGCGTCGTCCAGCGTGCCCACCTCGTCCACCAGCCCCAGTTCCAGCACCTGCCGGCCGGTGTAGATACGGCCGTCGGCCAACTCGCGTACCTCCTCCAATGACATGTCCCGCGCCTGGGCCACGATTTCCACGAACCCCTCGTAAATCTCGTCAGTGATCGCCCTCCACAATACCTGTTCCTCCTCCGTCATCTCGCGGAAAAGGCTGCCGATGTCCTTGTGCGGGCCGGAGGTGATGACCACCACGCCCACGCCAATCTCGTCCAACAGTTCCTCGGCGTTGATGAACTGGCTGATGACGCCGATAGAGCCGGTCAGCGTGTCCGGGTGGGCGAAGACGTAGTCGCCACCGCAGGCGATGTAGTAGCCACCCGAGGCGGCCATCTCACCCATCCAGACGATGACCGGCTTCTCGAACTCCAGCAGTGCGCGGTAGATTTCGTCGGAGGCGACCACGCTGCCGCCGGGGCTGTTGACGCGCACTACAACCGCTTTGATGGAAGAATCGGCGTCGGCTTGTTCCAGCAGGTCGGCCACGCGCCCAGGGGTGATGCCCTGCGTGGTGAAGTATTCCTGGGGGCCACTGGTGATCGTCCCGTCCAGCCGCATCACGGCCACGGTGTCGCCAAAGCCAACTGTCGCTGGCGCGGGCTCCCCGGCCATGCGGCTCAGCGCGCCCAGCGTGAGGAGCCCCATCCCGGCACAACTGCACACCGGCAGCGCGAAGCCCAGCACGAAAGCCAGGAATATCCACAAAACGGTGCGGTCCTTCATATATCCTCCTTCATCACGTTTCACGTTTTACGTTTCACGTTTTGCTTCACCAGCCGCAGGAAGCGCCGCTTGCCCACCTGCAGCACCGCCTCACCCTCGACCTCGATTCCCGTCTCGATGCTGGTCACCCGTTCGCCATCCAGTTTGACCGCGCCCTGCTGCACTAACCGGCGGGCGTCGCTCTTGCTGCGGGTGAACCCCGCGCCGTGGATGATGTCTACGACGTTGGTCGGGCCGGTCAGCGCATAGGTCGGCATCTCCTGCGGCAACTTCCGCTGCTGGTGCACCCGCGCGAAGTGGGCAGCGGCCTTGCCGGCGGCCGCGTCCCCGTCGAAGATGGACACAATCTCCCAGGCCAGTTTCTTCTTGGCTTCCATCGGGTGCACCTCACCCCGCTCCACTGCCTCCAGCAGTTCGTCGATCTGCTTCGGCGTCCAGCGGGTGACCAGTTCGAACCAGTTGCGCATAGCCGAATCGGGGATAGACATGGTCTTGCCGTACTTCACCTCCGGCGGCTCGGTGAGACCGACGTAGTTTCCTTTGCTTTTGCCCATACGAAGGCGACCGTCGGTGCCCACCAGGATGGGCAGGGTGATGCAGATCTGTGGACGCTGACCAAATGCCTCCTGCAACTTGCGCCCGGCCAGAAGATTGAAGAGTTGGTCAGTCCCACCTACTTGCACGTCGGTCTCCATTTGCACCGCATCATATCCCTGCATCAGCGCGTAGAGGAACTCGTGTACCCAGATAGCATCCCCCCTCTCATAACGCAGCGCGAAGTTCTCACGGGCCAAAAACTGTTGGACGGTGAAGTGGGAAGCCAGTTCAATGACATCGCTGAAAGTGAGTTTGCTCAGCCATTCCGCATTATCGCGCACTTCGGTCCTCTCCGGGTCGAGTATCTTGAACGCCTGCTCCGTGTAGGTACGGGCATTCTCTGCCACCTGCTCCGGTGTCTGCTGCGCACGTGCACCAGTTCTGTCACTGGGGTCGCCGATGAGTCCCGTGAATGAGCCGATGAGGAACGTCACTTCGTGGCCCAATTCCTGGAACTGCCGAAGTCTGCGCATGGTGACGGTATGTCCAATCGTCAGATACGTGGCGGTGGGGTCGTAACCACAGTAGATGCGCAGCGGGCGTCCGGTATTCTCCGCTTCGATCAATCGCTCGCGCAGTTCTGCTCGCATGTGCTCCTTGATCTGCTCGTCGCCAAATTCCGCACCGCGCATCAGAATGGCGACCTGTTCGTCAATTGTGAGTCTGCTCATTAGACACCTCTCATTTCGTGACTGCTCAGCTTACCCTCCCGCAGGTTGCGATTGACAGCATTTGCGGGCTTACATATCCGGTCGAGATGTACTCCTGCGCCTAAAGACACCCAAACCTGCGGGAGGGTGAGTACTACTCTTATCTCCTGGCTCAGAATAACCGGGTAACAAAAACCCGTATCTTCTCAATAATCTGGGGTAGGGGCAGGTCTTGCACCTGCCCGTCAGGGCGACCGCAAGGGTTCGCCCCTACATTTTGAGAAGATACCAAAAAACCCACTCAGCGTGGGTCTGGGCCAAACGGATTGCAGCACAAAGCGACGCAGACGTCTGGTCACTGCGCTACAATCCGCGAGAATAGATATACGTGTGGGCTCTCCAGGCTTGGTGTGTCAACTCCGGCCACCTCGGTGGGCTGGTCTTGTCCAGATTATACCGGAAATGGGCAAAAAGGCAATTGGACAGGCCGGTTGGATGGATCTGTGTTAATCTGTGGTGATTTTGAGCGGCCAGAAATTGGTCAAAGTCCAGTTACGGAGTCTCCATAGTAGCATCGGGCGGCACTGGCGTGGGTCGGTGCGTAGGCGTGGGCGATGGTACTGGTGTATCGGTGGGCGGCAAGGGCGTTTTTGTGGGTAGTGGAGTGTTTGTGGGGGAAGGTGGCGGCCGGTGTGGCGGTGGCGGCGGGGTATTGGTCGGTGGCACCGGGGTGTGCGTGAGTGTGGGTAGCACTCTCGTGCGCGTGGGTGTTGGCGACGCCGGGACGGTTAGATAGGGCCAACCGAACTCTTCGGACGTCTCCGTGGGCTGGCGTGTGGGCGGTCTCAATGTGGGGCTTGCTGTGGGCGCTGCGGTGGAGGAAGGTGTGATCGTCGGAGTGCGGGTAGACGTCAACGTCATGGTGACGAAGATTGTGGGCGTCGCTGTAGCCGTGGGCACGCTCCATAAACTGAATTTACCAGTCACCAATGAGATCACCGTCGCCAGAGACACGAGGGCGATGGCCGCTACAGCAACCCCAACTCGCCAGTCTATCCGTCGTTTTGCAGCGCCTATCCAGGGCAGCAATATGGTCGCACTCGGCGGCGTCGCTAGCGTAGCCGTGCCGCCTTCTGCAAGCGCGGTGCCCTCTGCTTTCACCTTGGATAGAGGCGAGCCAAACAGCGCTTCGTGCATCTCCGCGATACTTTGAAATCGCTGGGATGGTTGCAGAGCCATGGCTTTCATAAGCACTTGCTCAGTCACCTTGCTTAGGTCACCCCTGCGTTGGCGCAGTGGCACCAGTCTCTTTGGGTCCACAACTCGCTCCGTCACCGTCGGCGGCGCCTTTCCTACCAGTGCATGATACAGCGTCGCGCCCAGAGAGTAGACGTCAGTGCGAGCGTCGGTGTATCCCTCTTTAGCGTCGTACTGCTCCGGCGGGGCGTACTCCGGCGTACCCAGCCCTCGCATCACCGTTCGCGTGCGAGGGTCGTTGGGATCTACCAACTTCACCAATCCGAAATCAACCAGCATTGCGCGCCCTTGCGACGTGATAACTACATTCTGCGGCTTGACGTCGCGGTGGATCACGCCTTGCTCGTGGCAATAGGCGAGGGCATCCATCAATTGCTGGGCCCACCCAAGCACCTCGCCTTCAGTCAGCCTCCCCTTCTGGGCGATAATTTCATCCAACCGCTTGCCCTGAACCAAATCCATCACCAGATAGGCGTTGCCATCCTCCTCGAAGTGATCGGTGACGCGGGGCAGGTTGGGGCAGCGGAAATCTGCCAGCACTTGTGCTTCTTGCTGGAACTGCTCACGAAGTTGAGGCAGTGCGGTCCCCGGAGTGCCCGGATAGGGTATCATCTCCTTGAGCGCACAGCGGATGCCAAGAGTGCTATCCATCGCCTCGTAGACAGCACTCATGCCACCCTGGCTCAGCAAGGCGACGACCCGGTAGCGACCGTGAACTACCTGTCCTGGGATAAGGGACATTACAATTCCTGCATCCGAATCTGCCTCCAGGGAGACTCTGTGTTGAGTGCACGAGGAGGCTCTGGCTAGAGTAGGGGCTATCCGATAGTCTGACCAGTCTGAGCGAGGAGAGAATGCAATGGTTTTCGATCGGTTCAGCCAATTTATATTGTAGCCGAGAAACCAGTCGTTGTCAATGATGGCCGGCTGAAAGGGTATAGGTCAACACTCGGGGGACTTGGCGCAGCGGTGACCTTACCCCCGCCGCAGGCGGAGGCCTTACCAGCGGTGACAGCCGGTAGCAGCCGCCCATTGGCGCGGTCAGGACAGTTGCGCTATAATTAAATTATGACCCAGTGGCGTCATCTCCGTCTATGGTTCCTGTGGGCGCTGACCGTGGCGCTCGTCGCCGCTACGGCGCTGTGGCTGCGCGGTGCACTGTCCGGTGGCGGCCGCGAATCGCCCCTGCCTACCCCTTTAGGCTCAGCGATGTCACCGCTTCTCGCTCCAACGCCTGCACACACCGCAGCCCAGCCTCCCTCCCGGACCGGTGCTGGAGCGGCCTTGTCGTGGGCGCTATTAGGCGTCGCGCTGGCCCTGGGTATCGCCTTCGTAGTCCTCCGCTGGTATCGTCGTGCCGCGTGATGAGCCGTTCGCGTTCCTACTGCCGCGTCGTCATTAGCCTGTTGGCGCTGGCCGCTTTCGCCGTGCGCGCCGCGTCTCTCGACGCCCAGTCGCTCTGGCGGGACGAGGTGGACGCGCTGCATTTCGCTGCTGCACCCTGGCCAGAGATGCTCTCCAATTTCACCCGTCCAGGTTGGAACGGGCCGTTTTATTTCCTGCTGCTGCGCGGCTGGGTCACGCTCACCGGCACGAGCGAGTACGCGATGCGCTTCTTCTCGCTCGCTTTTGGTGTCCTCTGCGTGCCGCTGGTCTACGCGCTGGGTCGCCGCCTGTTTAACCGGCAGACAGGCACCCTTGCCGCGCTGCTGGTGACCACTTCCCCCTACCTGACCTGGTACAGTCAGGAAGTGAAGATGTACACGCTGGTGCCGGCCCTGGTCTTGCTGGCGATTTACGGACTGCGCCGCGCCATCGAAGGAGAGGGCTGGCGCTGGTGGGCGGTGCAGGTCGCCGCCACCAGCCTGGCCTTCTACTCCCACATCCTGGCCGCCCTGCTCATTCCCGTGCAAGTGCTGCTCTGCCTCGCCTGGTGGCCCCAGACACGCAAGCAGTGGGCAGGAGTACTGGTCAGCCTGGCCTGCCTCACTCTGCCCTACCTGCCGCTGGCCGACTGGCAGGCGCGGCTGGTGCTCCAGGAGCGCGAGACAGGCTTCGCACGCCACTCGCTGGGCAATATGGTGCAGATACTGCTCGACGGTTGGAGCATGGGTGTCTTCGGTGCCTCCAGTTGGAGCGGGCACTGGTCTCGATCGCTGGTAGGTGTGCTGGTTGAGTGGGGACGGAGTGTCATCGGTTGGTGCTGGCCCTGG
>Ga0315543_1004513_pt1 | contig 11574 bp, 11 predicted proteins | sample SalMarSW160210MG_2_FD_203098 | JGI IMG/M metagenome (GOLD analysis project Ga0315543, IMG submission 203098) | Salt marsh sediment microbial communities from the Plum Island Ecosystem LTER, Massachusetts, United States - Salt Marsh Sediment SW1601-210 ...
CGCATGTCGCGCGGTTCCGCGTCCAAGGCCATGACCGGAGGCGAGGGCTCAAGAAGGCCGGCCCTCGTCACGGCAGCGATCCGGTAGTCCGCTGCGGCCTCGCGGTCGACCGGCTGGTCAGCGCGTTGTTCGACGAAGCGGGTTACCGGAGCCAGAAGATCCCGCCATTCACGAACTCCAAGGTCCTGTGCCATGTCGTCCCGGAGCAGACCTTCGCTGTGGAGGTCCTCTTCCGTAATCTCCAATCCGGTGCGATCGGCGAGCATCTCCGCGTACGCCAAGACGGCAGCACGCGCCCGGTGGTCTGAAGAGGCGTGCTGTTGCGCCGCCACAGCCGAGGACATCGCCAATGAATACGGGGCGTTCCGAGGATTCGCCCAGGTCGGTGAAACCCCCCGATCTTGCATGGCATGCAAAGAGGTGACGGGTTCAATTCCCGTCAGCTCCACGTCGGAACCGCGTCTTGGTGGACCGGTTCCTATGCCCTGCCGGAGTCGACACGCTTCTTCCACTCGTCCTCGACCACGCCGAGAACGATCAGCGTGATCGAATGTGCCGACCGTGCGCCCGGCTTGGGGCCACGCCGTCCTTCCATCGCCCCTGAGAGTTGGTCGAGGTCGATCCCGAAGGACTCGATTCGTTCGATGATGTCGCACATCAGGCTTCCTTCCTCGCCGGGAATCGAATCTCGGTCGGGTCATGCCTCACAGACAGTCTCGAGAACGGAGCAACTTCGCCACGAGTCGCTTGGTGCTGAACCACGTCCACATTGTGGCAGGGGGCGACCGTTGGGGGACTCGCTCACTCGTCCCGGCTGGCCGCGGCGAGCTGCTCCAATGGCTCGATCTCGTAGGCGGTGGGCACGTCGACGACGAGGTGGTCGATTCCGATCTCGGAGAAGTGTCCGAGGATGTCCCGAAGCTCGTCTTGTGTCAGGGTCGTGGGATCGAGGTAGGTGGTGGCCGTGCGGGAGATCTCTCCCGGATCACGTCCGAACCTGGCGCAATGCCCGTCGAGGACGGAGGACTTGTGCCGGACCAGTTCTCCCGTCTTCGTCCAATACTCGGCGATCGAGCCGAATGGGTTGGCCCAAGTTCCGAACTCGTCGCCTGCCTGCGGCGAAGCGAGCACCAGATTGCTGGCGTCCGCGTACCGGGCTACCAGCGCCAGCGTCTTCTTCTCCCCTCCGCCCCCGATCATGATGGGCAGAAGGCCGAGCGGGCGAGGCTGAATGATCGGCTCCGCCAGCACGTGATACCTGCCCACGAAGGGCCGATCGTCGCCTGCGGTGATGTGGCGCACGATGCGGAGGGTCTCTTCCAGACGATCGAATCGCTCTGTCCAGGTGTCCGGGAGGAAGAGGCCCAGTGCGGTGGCTTCGCGCTCGTACCACCCTGCTCCCAGCCCGAGCCACGCCCGGCCGGAGGCGAGTACGTCCAAGGTGGTGACCGCCTTGACCAGCAGGCCCGGAGAGCGGAACGTGTTGCAGGTCACCTGGACTCCGACCTCGATCCGCTCGGTCACGGCGGCGATGAAGCCCGCCGTCGTGTAGCACTCGAGCATTGGATCATCGACCGGACCGTGAATCCGGCCGTACTGCGCCCCGAGCTGGAGGAGGTGGTCCATGAGCCAGATGCTGTCGAGCCCGGCCTGCTCCGCGGAGCGGACGATGCTCTCCAGCGTGCTGCTGATCGCCCCGTCTCCGCCCTCGTACCGGTAGTGCCCAATGTGAATGCCTACCTTCATCGACGACCCTCCTCGAGCCATGGTGGCCCTGTGCCGCTCATCTCCGGAGGTGAGGCTACGACTTGGAGCGCGCTCGAAGTCAAATCGCCACTGCGGCGGTCCGGTGGCCAGAGAGATAGAGTGCCGGAGCCGAAACGGATCCAATGCTCGAGACGTCCACGCCATCCGAGAGGCGGCGCTGCCCGATCCTGGTGACCGTCACGATCGCCGTGTTGTTGTTCTTGGGGGTGACGGCGCTGGGCGGGGGTATCGAGAAGCTCGCCAATGCCCACGGCGGCACCTACCTCCCTGCGGAGTGGCTCGACGAGATCCCGCTGGTCGACAGCTACGTTGTTCCCGGGTTGGCCTTGGGGATCGTCTTCGGGATCGGCTCGCTGCTGACGGCCGTGGGAATGCTCCGCCGTCTGTCGTGTCAGTGGCTGGGCGCGGTCGAGCGGGTCACAGGGCGCCATTGGTCGTGGGCGGCGACGGTTGGGGTCGGGTTTGTGTGCTGGTTGACCGTTGAGCTGATTCTCTTGGGCGGGCCCGAGTCATTCGACACTGCCGGTGACCGGATCACTGCCTACGTCATGTACGCGGTGTTCGGATCGATCGCGCTCGCGCTGTCGCTGCTCCCGCGCGCCGGTTCGGTCCGTGATCATCTCGCGCTCGATCGTTGAGGGTTCAGCGCGCCTTGCCGGATGGGGCAGTGCGCACCAGACTGGTCGGTGCAGCCTGACGCGCCGAAATGGGAGAGCATCATGATCCGCACCGTCAGGACACTGCTGACGATCGTATGTCTCGGGGCCGTTCTCGTCGGGTGCAGTGGCGACTCAGAGGAAGCCACCACGACGGCGAGTCCGACCACGACCACGACCACGATTCCGGCCACGACGACCTCGACCGCGGCGCTCACCGGCGCGGCTGCCGTCACCGTGTGCAGCGAAGCGCTGAACGACGCGTGGGCGAACGCCCAGGCCGCAGAGGATCCGGTCGCTGCGGTGGAGGTCGAGTTCGGCAACGTTTCGCTGATCACCAAGTGTGAGTTCCTCTTCATGGCGGACGGGCCGCCTCCCGAGCTGGGCCTCACCGCCGATGAGGTCTTCGCGCAGCTCGAGAGAGAGGTGGAGCCGGAACTGTTCGGCATCCTCACCGAGCCGGGCGTGACGGAGTTCTCCGAGACCGCCGACGAGCTCTGAGGCAGAACCGGAAGGAGCCGTCAGCCGACGACGATGTTGACCAGCTTGGGGGGTCGCGCGATCACCTTGCGGACCTCGCCCTGCTCCAGCCAAGGCTGGATGCGCTCAGCGGCCAGGGCGGCCTCGATCGCCGTCTCCTCCGAGACCGTGACGGGGACGTCGACGCGGTCTCGAACCTTGCCGTTGACCTGGATCACCATCGTCACGGTGTCCTCCCTGGCGATGTCGGGATCGGCCTCCGGCCACGACTGCACGTGCACCGAGCCGGCTTGGCCGCGGAGGTGCCACAACTCTTCGGTGATGTGGGGGGCGATAGGGGCCAGGAGCTCGAGCAGCACGTCGACCGCTTCGTTCCACGTTTCGGCCCCCGCGGTGCCTTCCCGCAGCGCGTCGAGCATCTCGTTGCGCAGCGTCATCAGAGCGGCGATGGCGGTGTTCCACTTGAGGTCGAGCATGTCCGCGTCGACCTTCTGGATGGTCTGGTGGACCAGGCGGCGCAGTGCCAGGTTCGCCTCCGGGACCACCGCGGCCGGGACGTAGTCGGCGGTTCCCAGCTTCCAGACGTCCTCGATGAAGCGACGGGCCCCGACGATGCCCCTGCTGTCCCACGGGCCGCCCTTCTGCCACTCGAAGGCGAACATGAGGTAGGTCCGCACCGTGTCGGCGCCATAGAGATGAACCAGCTCGTCCGGGTTGACGACGTTGCCGCGCGATTTCGACATGCGCTGCACCTCGAGGTGGTGCCTGAGCTGGTTGACATCGTTGATTCCGTCGATGGACGGGATCTCCACGGTGGCGCTCTCGGGAACCTCGACCGTCACTCGGCCGGCCTCGGTCTCGATCTGCAGGATGTTCTCGGTGCGGCGCATCAGCTCGCCGACGACGACGCCGGCATCGGACGGCGCCATCGGGTCGACCCGCACCGACGCGGCGACGATCCGGCCGTCATTGTGTGTGCCGTCTACCACGAGACGGTCCCCTGCGTGCTCCTCACCGAGGATCTGCCCCTGGTTTCGAAGCATGAGGAAGGGCTCGGAGAAGAGGTCGTCGGGGTGGCGGTCGTGCTTCCGCATGGCCTCCACGGTGGCGGCGAAGATGCCCATGTCCCGCATCGCCTTGACGAAGAAGCGGGCGTAGAGCAGGTGCATCACGGCGTGCTCAGCGCCACCGGTGTAGAGATCGACGGGGAGCCAGTACGCGGCCTCCTCGGGATCGAAGGGCGCCTCGTCGAAGCCGGGGGACAGATAGCGGAACCAGTACCACGAGGAGCACATGAACGTGTCCATCGTGTCGGTCTCGCGCCGTGCCGGTCGGCCTTCGGAGTCGGTCGTGGCGAGGAAGGGCTCGTGGGCGACCAGCGGGCTGCGGCCTTCGAAAACGACGTCTTCCGGCAGCACCACCGGCAGCTCCTCGTCGGGCACGGCCTCGATCCGTCCGTCCTCGCAGTGGATCATCGGGATCGGAGCCCCCCAATAGCGCTGGCGGGAGATCAGCCAGTCGCGCAATCGGTAACCGACCGACTCCCTCCCCACCCCCTTCGCCTCCAGCCAGTCGATGGTGGCGGCGATGGAGGGATTGGCCCGACCCTTGGCGTCGGTGGTCTCGATGCCGTCGATCGGCTCGCTGTTGACCATCACGCCCGGGCCCACGTACCACTCGTCCATCTCCTCCCCGACGAGGGGAGGGGCCCCGGCCGGTTGGATCACCGGCACGACCTCGAGGCCGAACTGCCGGGCGAAGGCGAAGTCCCGCTCGTCGTGAGCCGGTACCGCCATGATCGCCCCGGTGCCGTACGACAGGAGGACGTAGTCGGCGATCCACACCGGGATGCGTTGCCCATTGACCGGGTTGATCGCATACCCGCCGGTGAACACGCCGGTCTTTTCCCGCTCAGCCTCCATACGCTCGAGCTCGGTGTGGGAAGCCGCCTGTTCCCGATATGCCTCGATCTGGGATCGCTGCTCGTCCGAGGTCAAGGCATCGACCAGGGGATGCTCCGGGGCCAACACCATGAAGGTGGCGCCCCACAGCGTGTCCGGGCGGGTCGTGAAAACGACGATCTCGTCGCCTCCCTCGGTGGTGAAGGTCACCTCGGCACCCTCGGAACGACCGATCCAATTGGTCTGCATGATCTTGATCGGCTCCGGCCAGTCGATGCCCTCGAAGTCCAGGAGCTCGTCGGCGTACTTGGTGATGGCGAAGAACCATTGCTCCATGAGCCGCTGCACGACCGGCTGGCCGGTGCGCTCGTCCTTGCCGTCGATGACCTGTTCGTTGGCGAGCACGGTCTGCAGCGTGGGCGACCAGTTCACGATCGCCTCGCCGCGGTAGGCGATTCCGGCGCGGTACATCTGAGAGAAGAACCACTCGGTCCAGCGGTAGTACGACGGATTGCAGCTCACCACCTCCCGCTCCCAATCGAACATGGTTCCCATCGACCGGATCTGGTGCCGCATGCGCTCGATGTTCTCGTAGGTCCACTTCGCCGGATGGATGTTGCGCTGCACCGCGGCGTTCTCGGCGGGAAGCCCGAAGGCGTCGAAACCGATGGGGAACAGCACGTTGTAGCCCTTCATGCGCATCACCCGGGCCCGGGCGTCGCTGGGTGTCATGGCGTACCAGTGCCCCATGTGGAGGTCGCCCGAGGGGTAGGGGAGCATGGTGAGGGCGTAGTGCTTCGGCCGATCCCAATCGACCCGCGACCGGTAGAGACCCTGCTGCTCCCAGGCGGCTTGCCACCTCGGCTCGATCTCTCGATGGTCGTATGCGCTTGCCATGTCAGCCCTTTGCGGATGGTTCGGCTTGGTGAGGACGCCATGGTAGGAGGCCGTCCCGGTGGCGCGGTGCACCACCAAGCCCTCTGCCGTCGGTACCCTTACTCCTCCCATGCCCGACCGTGTCACCGCTCTCGAGATGCTCACCGGGGCCGGGATCGACCCCGATGTCGTTGCCGGCATCATGCCTCATGTCGATCCGGCAGCGATCCCGGTGAAGGTGGCGAACAGGTGGTTCCGCCAGGTGTGGTTCAAAGGTGTCATCGGTATGGCATTTCCCAAGAGCATCTATGTGCAGCCTTCGGTGATGGACCACTACCGCGCCGGGGTCGACCTCGATCGCTGGGCTCGGCTCATCGTCCACGAGTTGATGCACGTTGAGCAGTGGCGAAGGCTCGGCGTGACCCGGCATCTCGCCCAGTACCTCGGGGACTACTTCCGGAACCGACTACGCGGCCACTCGCACCGGGACGCCTATGAGGCGATCCGGCTCGAGGTCGAAGCCCGCGACGCCGCCCGGATCGCGTTCGGAGGGTCACCGTGACCGAGCAATCCGTTGACGCCGCCGGGTATCTGCCGGAAGCCAAGTGGTCGATTCCGGACGCGATCGGCGTGTTCGTCGCGGGCCTGATCGCGGCCGTGATCGCGCTCGTCGTGCTCGTCGCTCTCAACGGGGGTGAGGAACCGAGCGGGATCACCCAGCTCGTGGTGAGCTCGATCGTGCAAGGCGGCGTTCAGATCGGACTGATGGCGTACCTGTCTCGCAGCCGGGGGATCGGGCGGTTCCATGCCGACTTCGGAGTCGCCATGCACCTGCGGGACTCGTGGGGCTTGTTGGCCGGTGTTGGGCTTCAGTTCGCAGTGGTCTATTTGGTACTGGTTCCCCTGCAGCTCCTGCTCGGCCTCGAAGAGGTTCCCGAGCAGCAGGTGGCCGAGATCGCAGAAGATGTCACCGGCACCGTCAATGCTCTGTTGGTGCTGGTGGTCGTCGTCGTGGTGGCACCCCTGGTCGAGGAGATGGTGTTTCGCGGCATGCTGCTGTCGAGGCTGCGTCGTAGCTTCGCCCCCACCCCGGCGGTGCTGATCAGCGCAGTGGCGTTCGCCGCCGTGCACCTCGCCGATCCCAACGCGATCTTCGTCATCCCGGGCCTGATCGTCATCGGGATGGTGCTCGGCTACCAGGCGCTCCGCACCGGTGATCTCAGCCTTCCCTTCTTCACTCATGCCGGTGTCAATCTCATCGCAGCGATCGGATTGCTGTACGGCGAGGAGCTGATCGAGCGGCTCGAGGAACTCGAAGCCTTCATCGGCGGCTGACGGACCTCTTCTCTCAGACACCCGAGGCTGGTAAATGTGGGGCCGGAGCCCGGCGCGGCCCCGATGGGTGGAGGAGGTGGTCGCCATCGAGGCGCCGTGGCGTGCCTGGATCGGAGTCGGCATCCTGATGGTGGGAGCAGCCGGGGCCGGCATGTGGTTCGGGCTCGATCGGCCGGAGCCGATGCCTGTGACCCCGATCGTCGAGCGAGCGCAGGTCGGGGTCGAGCCGATCACGGTCCACGTAGCCGGTGCAGTCCAGGTCCCCGGTCTCGTGGAGGTGGCCTCCGACGGGAGAGTCGCCGACGCCGTGGCAGCAGCCGGGGGCGCGACACGCTCCGCCGATCTGACGGGCCTGAATCTGGCCGCACCCGTCCGTGACGGGGAGCAGATCGTGGTGCCTACCCTCGACGACCGGACCGGCGTCGCCGGCGGTCGGGCAGTCGATGACGGCAAGGTCCGGGTCAATCTCGCGACACCTGCCGGACTCGAAGACCTTCCGGGCGTCGGTCCCGTGCTCGCGGCCCGCATCCATGCCTTTCGTGAGGAGCACGGTCCCTTCGCCAGCGTCGAGGACCTGCTCGACGTACCCGGCATCGGAGAGGCGAAGCTGGCTGCGCTGCGCGACGCCGTGCTCCTTCCCTGAAGTGCGATGGCCTCAGGGGCCGGGTCGACTGCTGGCGGGTGTCGCGATCGCCGTCTGGGCCGGGGCACTGGCCGGGCTCGGAGTGGGATGGCCGGTGGTCGCGACCGCGGCAGGAGCGCTGGCCGCCGCCGCTTTGCTGGGGAGATCGGGTCCGATCCTGGCCGCAGGGGCGGTGCTCGCCGGGTGCGTGTCGGGAGCCCTCGCCGCGGATCGTATCGAGGCGACGTTGCAGGCCTCCCCGACCTCAGGTGCCGTCGTGCTCACCGGCCGGGTCGCCTCGGACCCTCTTCCTTGGGGAGACGAGTTCCGCTTCATCGTGCACCCTTCGAGGTTGTCAACCGGTGCCACACCGCAGCGGTGGTCGGGTCCCGCCCTGGCGGTGGTGACGGCGGAACGCCCGCCGGTCGCGGCGGGGGAGCAGGTGCGGATCTCGGGGCGACTTCGGGCGCGATCGGGTTGGGTGAGGGGCGATCCCGTGGCGGGGACGATCCAGGCGCGAACCGTCGAGACCGTCCACGGCGCGGACTCGCCTTGGTTCCTGGTGGGAAACGCTCTACGGGATCGGGTGCAGGCCATGATTCCGGGCGAGCAGGGTCCGGCCACCGCGCTCCTGGCGGGGTTCCTGGTGGGAGACGTGTCTCATCTCCCGGAGCAAGACGTGAGAGCGCTGCGCCGGGCCGGCCTGACCCACTACGTCGCCGTCTCCGGCAGCAACGTCGCGCTGTTCCTTGGCGCCTGGTGGCTGGTGGTGGCGCCTCTCCGGCTCGGGCCTCGCCTGCGTTCCGGGTTGGGCCTCGCAGCGCTCGTGGTATTCGTCGTGCTCACGAGGTGGGAGTCTTCGGTGGTGCGGGCGGCGACGATGGCCGGCCTCGTGCTCGCCGGGCGACTGTTCGGTGTTCCGATCGACGTCTGGACCGCCCTCGGCGGCGCCGTGTCGCTGCTTCTCGTCGTGTCGGGGAATCTCGCCACCGATGTCGGCTTCCAGCTCTCGGTTGCCGCCACGGCGGGGGTGCTGGTGGGAGGTGGGTTGTTCGCCGGGCGGTCGCCACGATGGTTGTGGACCGTGCTCGGTGCCACGATCTCGGCTCAGGCGGCGGTGATGCCGTTGCTGCTCCTCACGTTCGGGACGATTCCCCTCATGGCCCCGGCCGCAAACCTGGTGGCAGCGCCCTTGGTGACCGTGGCGACGGCATTGGGTGGTGTCGGTGTTGCCGTCGGCTGGGACGTGATAGTGCGCCTGGCTGCCTGGATCGCCAGTGGGGTGCTGGCGGTGGCACGCATGGCCGCATCCTGGCCGCAGCTCGACGCTGCCGGAGTCGCCGGGCTGGCCATCGCCGCAGCCGCCGCCAGATGCCGGACTCTGCGCCCTCTGCTGATTGCCGCCGTCGGTGCGGTCGTATTGGTTTCGGTACGTTCTCCTGCACCTCCCGACGTCCCGACGGTGACCTTCCTCGACATCGGGCAGGGAGACTCGGTGCTGCTGCGGGATCCGAGCGGGGCGGCAGCGCTGGTGGACGGCGGTCCCGATCCGGCGGTGCTGCTCGAGGCCCTCGATCGTTACGGGATCGAACGGCTCGAGTTGGTGGTGGCAACCCACGGCGACGCCGACCACGTCGGCGGGCTGTCGGGACTGGTGGGAAGTGTCGGCGTCGGGCGCATCTGGATTCCGGACCATCCCGACGGAGGCGTTCTCCTCGCCGAGCTGGTGAACGAGGCGGTAGCGCACGGCATTCCGGTCGAGGCCGTGACCGACGGGCGCGAGGTGGCGCTGGGGACCTTCACGCTGGAGACCCTGGGCCCGCGACGTCGCTACGCCACCGACAACGATGGCTCGGTCGTGCTGTGGGTGGAGGCCAACGGCTCCAGTGTGTTGTTGGCAGGTGACATCGGAGCCGTTGCCCAAGGAGAGCTTCCTGAGCTGCGGCCCGATGTGCTCCTCGTGCCGCATCACGGGTCGGGCTCGAGCGACCCGGGCTGGATCGTGCGCACCGTCGGGTCCCTCGCGGTCATCAGCGTGGGGGAGAACAGCTTCGGCCATCCAGCTCCCGAGATCGTGGAGCTGCTCGGCGGATTGGGGGTCGAGGTGCACATGACGCGAACCGAAGGGGACATCTCGGTGCCGTTGCCGTGAGCGGTGGCAGCGAGACCGCGCGGTACGCCCTCGGGCTACGCTCGACTCCGTGAAGACGATCGTCACCATCTCCGGTCCGGCGGATGCCGGCCCGGGGGAGCGGGAGGTGATGCTCTCCCGGGCTCATTCCGCTCTGGAGCAACTCGGTGCGGACTCGGTGACCCGCATCGACGTTCCCGGCAAGGGAACAGGGGAGGAGTCGGCCGAGAGCGGGCTGCGGCCACCGGTGCAGCTGATCGTGCCGGCATTGCAGAGCGGCTCGTTGTTCGGCGACGTGAGCGGGCTCCTGGTGGTGGATGCCCAATCGCTGCTCAAGGCGGAGGCAGAGGTCATCGCCGAGCTGGTGAAGCTGGCTGCCGACGGCCCGATCGCTGCGGTCTTCGTAGCCGCCGGCGCTATCCCGGCGCCCCTCGGCGCAACCCTCAAGAAGGTGGGCGAGACCGTCACCGTCAAGCGCATCAGCGAGCGGGGGGCCACGCAGTGGCTCGCCGATGCCGTCCGGGAACGGCGGCTACAGATCGATGCCGACGCGGTGACGCTGTTGATCCAGCGTTTTGGATCGGACGTGGCGGCTCTCGGTCAGGCACTCGACCAGCTCGTGATGGAGGGCAGCCACATCCGGGCCGAGATGGTTCGGGACCGATTCAAGAGCCGGCCCGACGAGCCCATGTGGCATTACACCGACGCGGTAACGGCGGGTGATCAGGGCGAGGCCTTGCGAAGATTGGCGGACTTCCTGGAGTACGGCCACCCGCTCCAGCTCCTGGGGTTCCTCCAGAACGACCTACGCCGGCGATCCCTGGCGGCAGCGTCGCCCGATTACGAGACCTTCGCTGATCGGGCCGGGGGCTCTCGAGGCTGGGCACTGGAGAAGGTGTGGAGACAGCGCACCCACACCAAGGCTTCGGACCTGCGCCTAGCGCTCGGTGCTCTCGCCCGTGCCGATCTCCAGATGAAGACGGCTCCCGAGGCGACGCATCGGGTGACGATGGAGCGGCTCACCGTTGCTCTCTGCCACTGGTACGGGGGCAGACGCCGCTGACGTCGGATCCTTCCGGTGACCTCACCGCCGTCCGGTTGCGCTAGCCCTCATAGGGACGCACCGAGACGACGCGCAGCGTGAAGAGCCCGCCCGGGGCGCTGTAGGAGACCTCGTCACCCGGCCGGGCGCCGAGCAAAGCCTTGCCGACCGGGCTCGACGGTGAGGCGAGCAGCATCCCGGGAACCTTGTTCTCGGAGGCGGCGACGAAGTACTCCATCTCGTCGCCGTCGTCGTCGCGCACGGTGGCCACCGTCCCGATCTCGACGGCTCCGGAATCGGCGACTTCGCGCACCTCGGCGTTCTCCAAGATGTGCTTGATCTGGCGGATGCGGGCTTCCATGAGACCCTGGTCGTTCTTGGCAACGTCGTACTCGGCGTTCTCGCGCAGGTCGCCGTGTGAACGCGCCTCGGCGATGCGTTCTTCGATCTGCCGCCGCCCCGCGGTCGTGAGGTGCTCGTACTCCTTGAGGAGCTTGTCATGAGCGGCAGGGGTGAGCCAGGTCTTGTCGGAATCGTTCATGGTGGAGCTGCGCCGGTGTCAACCGAGGAGACTGCGCACCTGCTGGCTGAGGCGGGCCTTGCGCCGCGCTGCGGTCTTCTTGTGGATGATGCCTTGTGTAGCGGCCTTGTCATAGTGCTGCTGGGCGATACGCAGCGCCGACTCGGCGGTGGCGCCGTCGCCCGATTGCGCGGCTTCGACGGCGCGGCGGGCCAGCGTCTTCAACTCGGAGCGGCTTGCCTTG
>Ga0315543_1004514_pt1 | contig 11569 bp, 8 predicted proteins | sample SalMarSW160210MG_2_FD_203098 | JGI IMG/M metagenome (GOLD analysis project Ga0315543, IMG submission 203098) | Salt marsh sediment microbial communities from the Plum Island Ecosystem LTER, Massachusetts, United States - Salt Marsh Sediment SW1601-210 ...
TGCACCAGAACGATGCGTTCGGCATCCTTAAACGGCAGCGGACTTAACAAAACACTGTGAACCACGCTAAACAGGGCGGTGTTAGCACCTATCCCCAGGGCCAATACAAGGGCCGCTGTAACAGTAAATCCGGGCCGTTTGGTTAACATCCGAACGCCGTAACGAATATCTTGCCATAAAGTCTTCATTGCCGTCCTTAACTCATCAATTATTGATTTTCATTCGTATCTTAACGCCTCCATCGGATCGATCTTTGCTGCCCGACGGGCAGGAACGTAGCTGGCCAACAGCGAAACGCTTCCGAGTAGTGCCACAGTGACAACTATGCTGACCGGGTCGATCGGACTGACACCGTAAAGCAGATGAACTGACACTTTGGCCACACCAAGGCCCAGCCCCATCCCAACCAACAATCCCACCACCGTCACAATGCCGCCCTCCCGCAGGACCATTCCCATAATACTTCCGTGCGTGGCCCCCAGTGCCATGCGAATGCCAATCTCGGAGGTGCGTGAGGCGACCATGTAGCCCTTGATCGCAAAGATGCCCAGTGCTGATAGAAACAACGCTGCAGCCCCAGCTACCAATCCCAAGCGGGCGCAGAATCTCGCTCGCCATACGGCTGCATCCCCATCGCGTCTCCGGGCCAAAGTCACCACTGGTAGGACCGGAACGCGTGCATCAATACTGCGAATCTCCTCCACTATGCGCTGCCGCAGGGCATCCACCGATCCGGTGTTGGCGACATGTACGTAAAGACAGGGAGACAACTCTTCCGATCCCGCAGATGTATATATCTGGGGATAGACCTCTCGATCTCCTACGCCCGGCAGGTTGGCGACAATGCCCACGACACGATAAGGCGCTGAATGTTCGCTGTACATACCCCATCGGATAGAACAGCCGAGCACATTACCGTCCGGCCGGAGCCGGCGCGCCAGGCTCTCATCGATAATCGCGACCTTTTCCGCCTTCGGGACCCGGTCCATCGGGGTAAAGAATCGCCCCTGTAAAAGCGGGATCTCCAGGGCCGTAAAATAATCCCGACTGACCGTGACCAGCATAGCCTTCCGGGTGAAAGGCCTCCACGATCCACTCTGAAAATTCTCGCTAATCGATATCGGCCCGCCACCCCCGTAAAACAATCGAGTTGATGCCCCCAATGCTTTTACCTCCGGCAGGGATGCCAGATGATCTGTCAAAGTCTCGCATACCTGAACACTACGGGCCGGGTCGTACCCGGCCGCCAGCGGATCGATTTTCACAATCAACTTATCATCTAAAGGAAAACGCGGATCCGGTCGTGCTATTTGCAGGGCACTGCGTGTCAGTAGCACTGCGCTAAGCACAAGCGAGACAGCCAGGGCGATCTGCCCGGTCACAGCGAGCGCATCTCGCTTACTCCGCAGGGATCCCAGGACACTACCGGCACAGGCCTTCATCTCGCCGGCAAGATCACGCTTTGACAACCATAACGCAGGTCTCAATCCGAATAACAGGGTGGCGATCAGGCACAGGCCCAACGTGACCACCAGGACACGACTATTCAAATCCACCTGCAGACCTCTTGCGTAATAATCCGGAGTGGTGGTCATCCAGGTATTAAGGATCTTCATACTTTCAAAAGCCAATAGCACACCTAACATGCCGCCCAGCAGGGCCAAGAGCAACGATTCAGTGAACAACTGCCGAATGATGCGCCAGCGTCCCCCGCCAAGGGCCAGGCGTACAGCTATCTCATGCTGACGCGCTGCCCCTTGCACAATCAACATATTCGCCAGATTCAGGCAGGCGATTACCAGTATAATAGAGGACGTTGCTAAGAGTATGGCATTGAACAAGGGCTTGCGTAAATAGTCCTCTTCATCATACTCAAGGAACAACCAGAACCGGCTTGGCTTGCGGAGCTTGAAAAAAGGCGGCCGGCTGTCTTGCTCAAGGCCTTCAGGTTTGAAATCCGAAAACAACGACTGGAGCTGTCCCTGGGCGACCGGCAGCGTCAAATCAGTTTTGAGTCGACCGACGAGGTCAAACCACAGTTGGTGTCTCGGCCACTGTCGAGCCACTTTAGAGACAGACCGGTAGCTTCCCAGCGGTAGCCATAGGTCAGGGCCGTTGAACGTGACACCGGTAAATCCTTTTGGCATGATACCGACGACCTCACAACGAATACCATCAACTCTCACAAATTGCCCAACAAGCTCAGGATTGCTCCCCAAACGCTGCCAGCAGAGCCAGCTTAACACCACGACACGAGCGCCACCCTGCTCTTCCTCCGGCATAAAACCGCGTCCTCGGATCGGCGTCACTCCCAGAACGGAAAAGTAGTTCGCTGAAACATATGATCCCTCAACTTGCTGGACCGATCCTCTATGAACCAGTGTTCCCCCAGGTGGACAAAAACTTTGAGCTAAGAGATCGCTAAAGACCAGACCGCTGTCACGGATAGTGAGATACTCGGAGTAACGAAACCCAAGTGCTTCCGGGTCTTGAAATCCGCAATACACCAACTGCTCAGGTGCTTTCACTTTTCCCGGATGAGCCAGCAACAACAGATCGGAGATGCTGAACATGATGGTATTGGCCCCAATACCAATCGCCAGGGTGATCAGGGCAATGGCCGTGAAGCCGGGTTTCTTGGTTAACATTCGAAGGGCATATTTGATGTCATTGATAAGGGCTGTCATGGTATTCCCTTTGGTTTTTATTCAACAATCATTACTCATCATTCATACCGCAATGCTTCCATCGGATCGATCTTCGCAGCCCGACGCGCCGGGAGGCAACTGGCCAGCAGTGAAGTAGCTGTGAGCATAGCCACGGTGACAACGATGCTCACAAGATCAATGGTACTGATGCCGTGGAGCACGCTGCGAATCACCCGCGTCATGACGATCGCCAGCAGCGTGCCGACCAGCAGCCCTACGAACGTCGATATTGAGCCCTGACGCAGTACCAGGGTCAGGACGTCCCGCCGAGTGGCGCCCAACGCCATGCGGATGCCAATCTCAGGGGTGCGCGAGGCGACCCTATGGCTCTTGACAGCATAAAGGCCCATACCGGCCAGGAACAGGGCCATGGCCCCAAACATCACTGCAAGTCGGGCAACGACTCTCGTGAACAATACGGTGGGATGATTGCGATGTTGGTCCGCCAGAGACGCTACCGAGAGGACCGGTAGACGAGGATCGATCTTTCGAATGCGCGCGCCGATGCTTCGCACGAGGGCGGCCTCGGCTCCCGATGCCGTACTTCTGGCGTGCAGATGGATGGATTCAGGTACATGGTGGGCTTTGAGTGGGCTATAGACATGGGGTTGAACTTCCCCATTGCCCCAAACGCTCTGTAGGTTCGGTACGATTCCGACCACTCGGCGGGGCGACGATAACCCGTCATCGCCATACTGGATGAGACAACCAAGGGCACTGCCATCCGGCCGGAGTTTGCGGGCCAGAAGCTCATCGATGATCACGACTTCCTCTGCATCGGGGGCACTGTCGAGATGGCGAAAGGGCCGGCCTTGTAAGAGCCGAATTCCCATCGCCTTGAAGTAATCGCCGTTCACCTCGTACTCGTGAAGTGCCTTCGTCAATAGGCTGCCTGACGTTTCGTCTGCGCGGCCCGGCGCATACTCGATGACTCTTTCCTTACTCCAAGGCCACCACCCCAGGTCCACAGGCGATTTATAAGACAGGCCAACTGCCTGAATCTCGGGGACATCCTGCAATCGCTCGGCCAAGGTCTCGCAGGCTTGCTTTGCTTGAACAATGTTGTACCCTCCTGCGAATGCCTCCAGGCTGACGATCAGCTTACCGTCCAAGCCAAAACTTGGTTCGGTCCGGGTGGCCCTCAGCGCGGTTCGAGCCAAGAGTGTCGCGCACATGACGAGCGCAACAGACAGGGCCATTTGACAGAGCACCGACAGGCCGCGTGGTACGAACCATCGCCTTGTTCGCGTGGCTTGAAGTACACCTCGACCGGATTCTTTCAGGTCACCACAGAGATCGCGTCCTGATAGGCGCAGGGCCGGTTTCAGGCCGAAGAGTACGGTGGCAATCAGGCAGAAACTCAATGTGGCTCCCAAGACGCGCACATCAAGCGTGATTCCAGAGGCGATGGCCTCCCCCAACTGCATGGGAAGCTGACCCATCGCCGCCCACAGCTTGAGAATCCTGATGCCCCAGAGGGCTACGGCCACAGCCAGGATACCTCCGAATACGGCCAAGAGAAGCGATTCGATAAGTAACTGCCGCATGATCCTCAGACGCCCCCCCCCGATGGCCGCACGGATGGCGATCTCTCGATGGCGCCCCTCTCCTTGAACGACAATCATACTCGCCAGGTTCAGGCAGGCAATGAGCAGGATGATCCCGGAGATTCCCATCAAACCCAGGCTGATACGACCCAATGTGGGCCTGTCATTGTCGCCAGCACCGGCGCTGAGTCTGGGCAACGGGCGGAGGCGAAACGAGACCTTCTCTTTAAACATCCAGGGATCAATCTGCTTCAGGCGTGGGAGCATAGATTGTAGCCATGCTTGCGCCTCCGATATGCTCACGCCAGGTTTGAGTCGTCCCACTAAGACCGATGGCGCATAGTGCCATCGGTCATCCGGCTTCTCCGGCTTCTCTTTATAGTATCTGCCCACAAGACCGTACGTGCCCAGAGGCAACCAGAGGTCGGGGCCGATGACGGATGCGCCTGTGAACGTCTTTGGTACAACGCCAATGATTCTAAAAAGCTTACCAGTGAGACGCACATATTGGCCCACGATCTCGGGCTCAGCCCCCAGGCGCTGCCAAGTTCGGTAGCTCAGGACCACCACTGGCTCGCTACCGGCGACTTCCTCCTCAGGCAAGAAAGTCCGCCCATAGAGGGGTGCACCCCCCAGGACGTCGAAGTAGTTGGCCGTGACGTACAGCGGATCCACATGCCTTGCACTGCCGTCTCTTACCAGGGTACAGGTTCTTCTGGCATAATTGTGGGAGATGAGATCACTGAACACCGGATTATTGTCACGCAGGTCGACATAGCCCGCATAAATGACGAGACGGAACTTATCAAACTCACAGCGCACCAATCGGTCGGGGTCTTTGACGTGCAGCGGTCGAAACAGCAGAGTATTCACCACACTGAACATAATCGTGTTGGCCCCGATGCCGATCGCCAATGTGATCAGGGCAATGGCCGTGAAACCGGGACGCTTAGCCAGCATACGAAACGCATATTTTAAGTCGTTGATTAAGGTCGTCATGGTATTTCTTCGTGTTTATAACTCACCGATTGAAGATCACTAATCACAACAGAATTTTCGGGTCTCTTCATCCAACTGTGATCTACTTCTATGTTATCTGCTCTTTTGACGCTTGCTCTTCATCTACGATTCGGCCGTCAAACAAATGCACCGCCCGATGGGCGTAGTGGGCGTAGCGTTCATCATGGGTAACCATGCAGATTGTGGCGCCCTCGCTGTGAAGCTCCGCCAACAGATCCATCACAGCCTTGCCATTAGCCGAGTCGAGATTCCCTGTCGGCTCATCGGCCAGCAGAATCGCCGGGGTGCCGGCCAAGGCGCGTGCAACAGCCACACGCTGCTGTTGACCCCCGGAAAGCTGACTGGGGTAGTGCTTCATACGGTGGGCCATGGCAACACGTTCCAGGGCAGTATGTACACGCTGCTGTCGTTCGGCCTTGGGCATACGCCGATAGGTCAAGGGCAGCTCCACGTTCTCGTGCACGGTCAGGTCTCCGATAAGGTTAAAGCTCTGAAAAATGAATCCCACCTCTCTGTTCCGGATACGCGCTCGCTGCGAGGCCGACAGCTCTGCCGCTGGAGAGCCGTTGAGCCAGTAGTCCCCCTTTGTGGGTGAATCCAGCAGGCCCATGATTGACAGCAGCGTGGACTTGCCGCAGCCAGAGGGCCCGGCGATAGAAACGTACTCACCTTTTTGGATCTTCAGGTACACCCCAGAAAGGGCATGGGTTTCCACTTCTTCCGTGACAAAAACCTTGTGGAGATCTTCAATCTTGATAAGTGCATCATTAGAGTCTTTCATTATTTGTTCTCCGGATTCCAGATTACTGTTTGTAATCATAACTTTCTTTTTTCTGTGGACTAATAACTGTGAACACACAATTACTTCAAACGTATTTTATCCACCGTATCCCACTGCGATACATCAGAGAGGATGATCTGATCGCCAACAACCAGACCGTTGAGCACTTCGATAGTACTGACCGAGGTTTTGCCGAACTGTACGGGGACGCGCACGGCGAACCGGTCGTCTTCGATAAGCTTAAATAGCTCGACCTTGCTGTCTGCCGAGGCGAGCACGGGGCGGCCTACGTATAATATGTCGATGAGCTGTTCGATTTCTATCGTCCCGACCACCGATAAATCCGGCCGGGATCCTTTGGGTAACTCCCCATCCAGCGATATGTCTACGGTCACATTACCTTCCATGACAGTCGGCTCGATACGCGAAACACGGCCTGATACAACTCCGTTATAGGTGTCGATCTCTGCGGGCAATCCAATCCGTACATCCCGAGCCTGACCTTGAGGGATTTGAAGACGCGCAATGAGCTGATGTGGATTTGTGATCCGAGCCACAATCTGACCTGCTCCGATCTGCTGACCCAGTTCAATGGGAACCTGAATCGGAGCGAGAACACCAGTTGCTCCTGCACGCACCTTCAATGACATGTAGTCTTCTTCTGCGAGATTATACTGAGACCGCGCCCGCTCGAGCGAAGCTTTGTCCAGCACCAACTGTGCCGGTTTGGTCTGGTTAAGCCATACGTCAAATTGTTTCTTCTCGACATCTAACTGGTTTTCCAGTAGATCAACGTTACTTTTTGATAACTTCAGTCGAAGGTCGGAAATTAAGCCATCCTCATGTTGCTTTTTGTCCACTTCAAACGTGAGTCTGGCATTACTAACGAGAGCTTCGGTTGCTGCAATACCAGCTTTGTATGTATATTCCTGATTCAGGAGTTGGGCCTTTGAAGCCTCAAATTGCGCCTGAGCCGAGTTGAGTTGGGTCTGAGCATCCTTCCAATTCAATTCCAACTGGGGATTGCCAAGCTCAAAGATAACAGTATTAGGCTCGACAGGAGCTCCGGCCTGAATCAAAATGCGCAATGCACGACCGCTAACTCGTGAGGGCACGACGAGCATATCTTCCGATATGAGCGTGCCGACACCACGGACTTCAAGGATAATATCACCTCGCTTAACACCGTCAATCAGAAGTGTTTGACGCTCGACAGATGGTGCCGCCGGCTCTAATCGCGACAGACCCAGAGTAATCACAGTAATGACTGCGACCGTGATTATCACAACAATAATGCGGATTACGATACGCCTGACTTTTCGAGATTTTCTTGGTATATCCATGTCGAGTCTTATATACAAGTCGCGTGCCAGAACGATTTATTGCAGAATCGGCTATCTTGGCGTCAAAAAAGTGCATTTGCAACCACGCATGCTTGATGAAGTGTCCGATTTTAGAAAAAACGCGCTCGATATCGGACAGATTCTTTTGGATTCACCAATTAGGGAACGTGCTATGGGCGGCGATCAATGGGCAGTCTCAATAGCGCCCGGCAACCAGGCCGATCCGGATGATTGGTGAGCAACAGATAGCCCCCATGAGCCTCGGCAATCTGGCGGCTTAGGGCTAAACCAATGCCGGAACCTTGGGATTTCGTTGTAAAAAACGGCACAAAAGGGTCCTTAGTCGTATCGAGTCCGGGGCCATCGTCATCGATACAAACCTCAAGAAATGATCCGGCGATCCCCCAAGTAATCGTCACGTGTTCGTCCGCCTGCCGCTTGGTTTCCTGGCTGGCCTCCACGGCGTTGGATACGATATTGATGAGAAGTTGGTCGAGCTGGCTGCGGTCGGCTTGAATCGACAGCTCAGGGCCGTGCGTAATCTCCACTAACAAGCGGGTCTCCAAACCGATGACATGCCGTATCCATGTCTCAACGTTCATCTCAGCAAAAGTCGGATCAGGCAGGCGCGTCAATCTGGAATAGGAAGCAATGAAACCTCCTAATACCTCGGATCGTTCGGCGATGATCTTCAAGCCCTCACGCACATCATCCTCCCAGTTTTGAGAGCGGGGTTTTTGCTTCAGACGCGTTTGCAGACTCTGAGCCACGGATTGTATGGGCGTCAGGCTGTTGTTAATCTCGTGACGCAGAATTTGAATCAGGCGTCTCCATGCCTGGCGTTGCTCTTCGTGGAGGGTACGGGTCATATCGGACAGAAAAACCAATTGATGTGACAGACCTTTCTCCCGGTAGGTCGCGCGACGCAGCTCCCACCGTCCCACGCCTCCCGGAAGTGAAAGATCAACAATACGCGGTGATGCTCCTCTCAGGCAAAGATCGAGCCCGAATTTCTTGGCGTGACAACCTATGATCTTCTCATTGTTCAGCTTGAGCAATCGTCGTCCGCTGTCATTGATCCACCGCAAGATGCCCCTTGAATCAAATCCGAAAAGGGCCACGTCGATCTCGGCAAGAATCTTTCTCAGCAGAGCTGTCGATTCGACTTTGTCGAACCTCTGTCGCTGTAAGAACTGGACTAAACGATTAACTTCCCAGGCCAGCTCACCCATCGCATCGTCCCGGCGGGCACCTCGGAGACGCATGGAATAATCCCCCTCGCGCAAGGCACCCAGGAGGTTCAAAATCGTACGCAAGGGAAAGGCCACCTTGTTCTTGACAGACAGGGCAAATCCTATCCAGCAGGCCAGCATAAGAATTGTCAGGCTCAGTTGAGTGGAGAATTGAAAAGATCTCGTCCATAACAGCACAAGAGCCATCAGGACACCAACCAGACCGCTCAATAAGGAGAGGACAGTAATCTTTCGTTCAAATCTCATTTTATTCAATCTGATGCTTCTCAAGCCGACGGTACAAGGCCGCCCGGCTGAGACCGAGGGCCTGTGCCGCCTTGCTGATATCTCCATCGTACCGATCAAACGCCCTGTGGACAGCCCAACGTTCGAGCTGATCCAATGTCATGTTCTCAAAATGTGGGCTCGACGGCTCGCCTGGACGCAAGCCAAGGTCGGCCGGCCCGAGCAATGGCGTCTGCGCCATCAGAACAGCGCGTTCAATAGCGTGGTCCAGTTGCCGTACGTTACCCGGCCAGAGATAATCCAGAAGCGCCTCCAGAGCAGCATCGCTAAAACCGGTAATTGCCTTTCGGTACTTAGTAACGTATTCCTGCAGGAAATGGTTTGCCAGCAGCGGGATGTCCTCAGGTCGCTTTCGCAGTGGCGGCACATGGATACAGACGGTATTGAGACGATACAGCAAGTCCTGACGAAAGTTGCCGGCGGCAACCTCCTGGTCAAGATCAGCATTTGTGGCCGAAAGGATACGGACATTCACATGACAGGTCCTGGATGAACCGATGCGTTCAAATTCGCCGCTTTCCAGCACACGCAACAGTTTCGATTGTAGATTCACGGGGACCGCGGCAATCTCATCCAGGAATAGCGTTCCTTCATCCGCCAATTGGAATCGCCCCATGCGATCGGCCTTGGCATCCGTAAAAGCCCCTGCTACGTGACCAAACAGCTCGCTTTCGAAAACGGTCTCCGGCACGCTGGCGGCATTGACCGTAACCAGTGTTTTGTTCCTGCGAAGCGAGGCCGTGTGCAAAGCCTGAGCCACAACGCCCTTACCGCTGCCATTCTCACCTGTAATCAGGACATTGGCATCGGAGGATCCCACTTTGGCGATAGTCTCCACGACCGGCCGCATTGTCGGTGACTCGGCGATCAGCATCTTGCGGCCTTGATCTTTGAGATAATCAATTTCCTGCGACAGCTTTCTGCCTTCGCGCAAGGCGCGGCCCAGCTCGACTTGCGTTTGAAGGACAGAGAGAATACGTTCATTTTTCCAAGGCTTTTGGATGAAATCACGAGCACCACAACGCATCACCTCAACGGCAAGCTCAATACTGCTCCACGCCGTCATGACGACTACCGGCAGCGATTCATCGATATGATGGATTCTCTTGAGCAAGCCTAAACCTTGCCTGCCCGAAGTTTCACCTCGTATATAATTAAGATCCATCAGGACAACGTCTAAATCAATGCTATTAACCGCATCGATGATCTCTTCAACGGATGAGGCCGTTTTTATTTCGTATCCTTCAGGTTTGAGCAGTAGACAAAGGGCTTTGAGCACATCCGCTTGATCATCTGCGATAAGTATCTTGGACGTATCTGTAATCCTCTGCATGTTTGGCACAGTCCTCAATTACTACAACGTGTATCCTGTTTACACTCACTCTTGCATGTAAATATTATGAAAAAGTCAATTCAAGTTAAGATACTATACATTTTATTACGGATAAATCAAAATCTCCAATATTCTATCGTACCCCCACTGTGTCGGCGAGGATTTGTAACTTTTTTAGGTAGTTGAAGACAAGTTTGGAGCATCTGCTATGATCGACTTGCTATACTGGTATCCTCCTATGATATATCAGCTCATGTGTACTATCTCTTCAACAAGTCACCAGCCGGTATTAGATCAACCGCTTGGCGCAGCACAGGATCAACATTTATATAGCACTTTTTGGTTAGATCTGATTAAGAATGTTCCAGCAGCCTTTGTGTGACAGCAGTGGATACGCCGTTTTGAGCAAGCACAGAGCCAAAGGTCTTGCGCAAATCATGAAATTTGAAATCACCCAAACCAAGCTTTTCGCGTATCTTGTTCCATCTGTATTGCTTGAAACAGTCAACAAATATTTTCTCTTGCTTAGGATCTAATCCTGAAACATATTTTTTAAGCTCTGCCATGATCGGAACTGGTACTGGACGTGAACCCATGCTCTTTCTGGTTTTTTGGCTTTGTGTAGCGACATGGCTGTTTTCAAAGTCAATATCAGAGACTCTTAATAATTCGATGTCACCGCGTCTTAAGCCTGTGCCCAAAGCCAATAGAATTCTCATTCTCATCGTTTGATAGGGTCTAAAAGCTGAAAGCAGTTTTCTTATCTGAGTGTGAGTCAGAATTTCACAGGTCTCTCGTCTTCCTTCAATAGCTTGATTTCAATTTCTCCATTCACATATCTATGTTTCCTGCACCAGTGAATGAATGCCTTTAGGTTTCTAATGTCCCTGTTAACGGTTGAACGTTTTGTTATAATACTCCACAAAAACTGGGCGCATAATTAAGGTGGATTTGTAGCCTGAGACGATAAAATAATCAAGAGACAGATTCATGAAAAACAAAAGACGTAATCACAGCGCGGCATTCAAAGCCGAAGTTGCCCTGGCCGCGGCTAAAGGCGACAAGACAATAGCTGAACTGGCCAGTTGGTATGAGGTTCATCCGAGCCAGATTGCCAAGTGGAAAAAGCAATTGCTTGAATCGCTGCCGGAGATATTTAACTGCCGGCGGCAAAATGAACGACAGTATCAAGAGCCCTTGGGGACAAGCAACAAAGCTACGGCAATGCGGGCAGCCTATGCCCTCGCAGAGCGTCTTGAACGAGGGCAGCAGAGGGTACGCGACAGCAGAAGAACAATC
>Ga0315543_1004517_pt1 | contig 11567 bp, 13 predicted proteins | sample SalMarSW160210MG_2_FD_203098 | JGI IMG/M metagenome (GOLD analysis project Ga0315543, IMG submission 203098) | Salt marsh sediment microbial communities from the Plum Island Ecosystem LTER, Massachusetts, United States - Salt Marsh Sediment SW1601-210 ...
AGTACAACCAATTCTTCCTCAGCTATTTTCAAACTTCTTATCATGTAATATCCATCCTGCGTTTAATCAAGTCGGTAGAGTTAAATGGTTTATTAAAAAGGCTATACTTTGGGCGGGATGAATTCCCGCCCCTATAGGCTAAGTCAGGAAATGTGGCGTTCCCTTTGAATATCCGGTTAAGGTTCGATCAGTATTGTCGTAGGGACAGCCCTTGTGGCTGTCCTCCTTAGGTTTGGGACAGGGACAAGCCCTGTCCCTACACAAAACTTCTCTACTCCTCCACAAAATGACTTTTTTAACATTCCCTAAAGCCCCACCCCTATATTCAAATCATGGCTCAATCAAAATCAGACTCAGATCCAATGCTGGGGCGGAATGAGTCAAAGCTCCCACAGAAATAAAGTCCACACCGGTTAGTGCGATCTTCCTTACATTTTTTAAGTTGATTCCACCCGATGCTTCGATTTTAATATTCGGACTGATGGAGCGGATCATCCTCACAGCTTTTTTCATCTGCTGGATTTTCATATTATCCAGCATCATCCAATCCGGTCCTAAGGATCCTGCGGACTCCGATCCAATTGCTTCCTTTACCTCACTTAAATTTCCGACCTCCACCTCAATTTTTTTCGTTCGATATTTTGATCTTGCATTTTTAATCGCATCCGAGATTCCTCCCGCCGCTTTTATGTGATTTTCCTTTATCAGAATCATGTCAAAAAGCCCCATCCGATGATTTTCGCCACCTCCTGCCTTCACTGCATACTTCTCTAAAACCCTCAAGCCGGGTGTGGTCTTTCTGGTGTCAAGAATTTTTGCCTTGGTTCCTTTTATCTTCTCCACATATTTTGCGGTGAAGGTGGCAATCCCGGAAAGCCTTTGCAAAAAATTCAACGCTGTCCTTTCCGCCGAAAGAATGCTTTTCACCTTGCCCTGAACTAAAACCACCTTCTCTCCCTTTTTGATCCTCTCTCCATCTTGTTTCAACAGGTTGAAGACGATTGCCGGATTCACCATCTGAAAAACTTTCTTTGCCACCGGCAATCCAGCCAGGATTCCTTCTTGTTTAGCTAAGATGATGGCTCTACCGGAAAGTTTGTTTTCCACCACCGCCTCTGAGGTCAAATCCCTTTTGCCGATGTCCTCTGATAGCGCTAAGTGTATCAAATGCTTTATTTTGGAATCTATGATCCACATGGCTGATATCTCCAAATGATAGCAAATTAACACAAAATAAAAGCTTGTCAACGGAAAATGCGAAGAGGGTTTCCCATTTTTTCGTCCCTGCACCCGCAGGCTGAAACCTTCGCCTACTAATCGAATATCCATAGCCCCCCTCTTATTGAATTTTGCATAAAGAATGGAACATTTTTCCTTCTTCGCCTCCCTGTGCCTGTCGGGTCCCCGACCCGACAGGTAGCTCTCGCCAGGTCAGGGGACCTGGCGAGCACAGAATATACTATCGTTCCATTAAAAATGCAAGAAGCAATAAGGGCAATTTCTTGGGAAATTCCTCTTCCATACAAGGCCTTAGCTTCTTTCTTTTATTCCGTATAATTTGACTACCTCGGTTATGCAAGGGAGGATACCATGATATTTTTCTCTCCATACCAGAAAAAATTGTAATGGCCGGATACATATTGGACACCCAAGAGGGACTTTCCCAGACGCGAGCGGACGCTCCCGTTAAGGATAACGCCTCCATGAAGAGCAGGAGATTGCCTCACAGCTGATTAAACAGATTAAGCTGATACCGATGATTTTTATCTGCTTAATCTGCTGTGAGGGATTTTCTGCTACCTGTAGACCTTATCATCCAACCCGCCGTTGGGAAGTGTCTGATTTGTATTTGGTATCTCCATACCAGCCCAAAAAATTCCTTGCTTTTTGTTGAAAACCTCGTATTATATAAGAATTCTAAAGCTCAAACGGAGGTAACATATGAAAAAGGTGTCAAAAAAGGCTAAAAAAACTAAGAAAGCAAAACAGATTGCCGCAAAAAAGACGAAGAAAAGCTTGACCCAAAAAGCTAAGCCCAAAAAAGACAAGGAAATATCTAAAAAAGGGGAAAGGTACCTTTATTATTTTGGGGACAGGAGAGCCGATGGGAACGGCAAAATGAAGGACATTCTGGGGGGTAAGGGAGCAGGGTTGGCGGAGATGACCAACACCGGCGCTCCTGTGCCTGCGGGATTCACCATCTCCACTGAAACCTGCCGCTTATTCTATAAAAATGACATGAGGCTTCCCAAAGGACTGGAGAAGAAAATTAAAGAATATCTGGCTCGGGTGGAGAAGTCTATGGGCTCAAAGTTTGGCGATCCATCGAATCCACTTTTGGTTTCAGTAAGATCGGGAGCAAAGTTTTCCATGCCCGGAATGATGGATACGGTATTGAATCTGGGATTGAATGATGAGACTGCTGAGGGATTGATCAAGAAAACCGGAAATGAAAGATTCGTCTACGATAGCTACAGGCGATTCGTGCAGATGTTCGGAAATGTGGTTCTGGGAATCGACAAGGACGAGTTCGAGGGGATACTTCGAAGAAAGAAGGATGCCAAACGAATAAAACAGGATACCTCCCTTCTGGTGGAAGATCTGAAGGAATTGGTGAAGGAATTTAAGGCAAAGACCAAACAGAAAACCAGGGAAACTTTCCCCTCCGATCCATACGAACAACTGCGGATGACCATGGAGGCGGTATTCAAATCCTGGAACAATCCGCGTGCCATAGCTTACAGAAGATTACATAAAATTCCTGGTGATCTGGGCACAGCAGTGAATGTGCAGGCAATGGTCTTTGGCAATATGGGGGAGGATTGCGCCACCGGGGTGGGCTTTACCCGCAATCCTTCAACCGGCGAGAACGAATTCTATGGGGAATATCTGATCAATGCCCAGGGGGAGGATGTGGTGGCGGGAATCAGGACACCCAAGCCCATCTCCGAGCTGGAGCAGGAAATGCCCGAGGTATACAAAAAATTAAGATCCATCACCTCCAAACTGGAGAAGCACTACAAAGATATGCAGGATTTTGAGTTTACTGTTCAGCAGGGGAAATTATACCTGCTTCAGACCCGCACCGGCAAGAGGACGGCACCTGCGGCGGTGAAAATTGCGGTGGACATGATGAAAGAAAAGCTGATTAAAAAAGAGGATGCACTAAATCGGATAGAGCCCGTCCAACTGAATCAGCTTTTGCATCGCCGGATAGACCCTGATGCAAACGTCAGGGTGATTGCCAGAGGTTTAGCTGCCTCTCCGGGAGCAGCAGTAGGAAAGGTGGTTTTCAGTACGGAGGAGGCGGTTCGGTGGAGCCAGGAAAAGGAGAAGGCGATTTTGGTTCGACATGAGACCAACCCGGATGATATACAGGGAATGGCAGTGGCGGAAGGGATTTTGACAGCACGGGGCGGTATGACCAGCCACGCCGCGGTGGTGGCTCGAGGCATGGGAAAATGTTGTGTGGTAGGATGTGAGTCCATCAAAATCAATGAGCAGAGAAAGCAGTTCATGGTGAATGGACTCATAGTCAGGGAAAGGGATATAATCACATTGAACGGCGCCACTGGCGAGGTGATGGTGGGGACGGTGCCCACCATCGAGCCGGAGTTGACCGGCGAGTTCGGCCAGTTCATGAAGTGGGCAGACCAGATCAGAAAACTGAAAGTGCGCACCAACGCTGACACTCCCAAAGACGCGGCCCAGGCAATTAAGTTCGGAGCCGAAGGCATCGGGCTGTGCCGCACCGAACATATGTTTTTTGCTGAAGAGAGGCTTCCCATAGTTCAGGAGATGATTTTAGCAAAAAACTCCACCGAACGGCAAGCCGCCTTGGACCGACTCCTCCCCTTTCAGAAAAGCGATTTTAAAGGCATCTTCCAGGTGATGCAGGGACTGCCCGTTACCATTCGCACCCTTGATCCCCCTCTGCATGAATTCTTGCCCGATCGAGAGGAACTGACAGACCAGATCGCTAAACTGAAAACAAAAGAGGCAGATCCGGCTGAAATTGAGGAAAAGGAAAGGATTCTAAATCGGGTGGAGGAACTGCATGAGACGAACCCCATGCTGGGACATCGGGGCTGCAGGCTGGGGATTGTGTTTCCGGAAATCACCGAGATGCAAGCCCGCGCAATTTTTGAAGCCGCATGTGAGCTGACTAAACACAAAAAGAAAGTCTTTCCCGAGGTGATGATCCCTCTGGTGGGTCATATAAATGAATTCCGAAATCAAAAGGAGGTGGTGGTGCGGGTAGCAGAGGAGACACAGAGGAAGTATAGGGTCAAAATCAAATATCTGGTTGGAACCATGATAGAGATACCCAGAGCCTGTCTCACCGCGGATGAAATAGCTTCAGAAGCTGAATTCTTCTCTTTCGGCACCAACGATCTCACTCAGATGACCTACGGCTTCTCCCGGGATGATGCGGGAAAGTTCTTACAGTATTACACCGATCACGGCATCCTGGATCAGGATCCTTTTGTGAGTTTGGACCAGAGTGGAGTGGGGCAATTGGTGGAGATGGGAGTGAAGAAAGGTCGTCTGACACGTAAGGATTTAAAGGTGGGCATCTGTGGTGAACATGGCGGTGATCCGGATTCGGTGGTTTTCTGCCACAAGGCGGGATTAGATTACGTCAGTTGTTCGCCCTACCGGGTTCCTATCGCTCGCTTAGCCGCGGCTCAAGCCGCCATAGGGAAGGAAGTAGAAGAATACACTTCAGCATAGTCAAAATCCCCTTGTGTGGAGATGAGAGTTTACTTTTGTGACTACTAATAGGTTAGCTCGCTTCAGATAATAAACTTATGATTTGGTTGGAAAGGATTAGAAGATGCTTTGAATCTAATACCGTTTGGTATAGTCGACATGCCAGATTTGAGATGATAAGCGAAGAATCTGGTCGAATAGAAGACGAGGAAGTATATCAAGCGATCTGCGTAAGTGAAGTCATTGAGGAACATCCTAATGACACGCCTTATCCCAGCGTTTTGATCTTCGGCAGAACGAAAAAAGATCGACCGTGGCACATCCTTTGTGCGTATAATCACCATGAAGAATTGGTTATTATTGTTACTGTCTACCAGCCAAACCCGCAATTATGGGTTGACTTTAAGAGGAGAAAAACATGAAATGTGTGATTTGCCACGGAGAGGACATCAAAATCAAAGAGGTCAAGGAAGAGCTTTATTATAATAACAATATCGTTTATGCCCCAGTAAAGGTTTTGGTTTGTAGAGCGTGCGGTGAACGCTATTATGATCGAAGAACTATGCGGTTTTTGGAAGAAGTAAAAAGGGAGCTGAAAATTAAGAGGGTGAAGCTAAAAGAGGTAGGCAAGCTTTTGATGTATGGTCATTGTGTAAATTGTGGGGCTGTTGCCGAACTCTTTTAGTTAAGGAAAGGAAAGTGACCATAAATTGCTTGCAAATTAGGAGTAGATTTTATATAAATATCCCATCAATGGCTAATTTTAGAGGAGGGAAGAGCCAATGATGGGAACAAAAGTTTATCAGGAGAAGATGTTTTACAATTTTTCCTTGAATAAAAGAGTACCTCAAGATCATTTTCTCCGGAAGGTGGCTAAGGTTGTGGATTTGAGTTTTGTGCGGAAATTAGTGAAGCCTTATTACAGCTATACTGGGCAACCATCTATTGATCCTTTAGTTTTATTCAAGATGATGTTGATTGGATATTTTTATGGTATCACTTCTGAGCGTAGATTGGCTGAGGAGGTATCTTTAAATATGGCTTTCATGTGATATTTGGGTTACGATTTGGATGAATCTACGCCTAATCATTCGGTTATTTCCAAAGCACGTGCTCGTTATGGCAAAGAGGTCTTTGAACAATTTTTCCAGAAAGTTTTAGGGCTTTGCGTGGGGGCAGGTTTAGTCGGTGGGGAGAAAGTATTTGTGGATTCTACCATAGTTAAGGCCAATGCTTCTTTGAAGAGTCTGGTTTCTCGCCAGGATTTGGTAGAACCAAAATATAATCCTAAAGAATATGTTGATTGTGTATTTTCTGAAAATCCTGTGGAGGGGTCTTCTCTGGAGGGTCACTCATCAAAGGGGGATGAGAAGAAGGTTGAACAATCAAAGAGGAAGCAGAGGGGGAGAGCGAATAAATGTCTTGTCTCCACCACGGATCCGGATGCTTCGGTGTATCAGCGTCCGGGCGTTCCTTATCAATTAGCTTACAAGGAACATATAGCAGTAGACCGCCAAGCCAGAGTGATCACTGCGGTAAAGGTAACTCCAGCTGCGGTTACAGATGACCGAGTGCTACCTGACCTAATAGGCAATCAGCCCATAAAGCCCAAAGAAGTGTGTGCTGATAAAATCTATGGCAGTGTGGATATTTATGCTCATCTTTTTGACAGAGAGATATTACCCAGTATTCCTCGTCGTTCCACTGGTGGATGGAGGTATACTGGAGGATTCCCCACAGACAATTTTGTCTATGACAAAAAACATGATGTTTGCATCTGTCCAGCTAACCAGACTCTCAAACGTAAAGGAAAAAGCTACCGTTGGCATTGGACGGCATATAAAGCTGAGAAAGAGAAGTGTAAAGCATGTAAGTTAAGAAGTGAATGTACTAGGGGTGAAGCTGGTCGCTCAATCATACGTTATGATCGACAAGATGCTTTAGATTTCGCCTTAGCCCATCTTAAGACAGAGAGAGCTAAGACAACTATCAAACAACGCAAAGTTTATGCAGAAACTATATTTGCCGAAGCTAAAAACTCTCATGGGTTAAGGCGAGCTATATGCAGAGGGCTGGATAAAGTAACTATTCAGGCTCTTTTGACTTGTGCTGTTCAGAACATTAAGAGATTGATCAAGCACTCCTACGCTTTAGGACCAAACTCCATATTTATTGCTTTGAAACAATTTCATTCCCGTGCAAAAGTTTTGTTGGTTCCAGTAACTTAAGTCCAAAATTTTATGAGTTAAGCAACAGCCCCTTGTTTTGTGTAAAATTGCTCTTGGATAAATAAGGTGATAGGGTATATCCATTTAGAAAAAGAACAGAAAGGAGGATATGCCCTATGCAAGAAATAGATTTTTCGGAGAGTAATTTAGGGAATCGTTGGTTAGGAGTCAAGAGTATTTGGAAAGAAATTCAAGGTGAGACCAAGCGATTTATTAAAGTTCGCTTGGAGCCGCCGGGTTTGGTCAAGGCCATTCACTCTTTGTATCCTCGGGTATCTCACCAGCGGTGCACCTTTCACAAAGCCACGGATCTGGGTCAGCATCTGGTGAACAAACGTCACCGCAATCGCATCATCTCAGACGCCCTGCATGTCTTTGAGGCAACAACAGCAACCCGGGTCAGAAAACGGTTGGGGCTCTTCTGTGACAAGTGGTGGTCCAAAGAGTCCAAGGCGGTGAGAAACTTCGTCAAAGGATTCGAATACTGCCTGACATACCTGGAGTATCCTGATCCTATTCGTACCATGCTGAAGACCAACAATTCCATAGAACGATATTTCCAGGAGTTGCGAAGACGAATAATTCCCATGAGGTCCTTCAACAACTCCAAAAGCGCAGAAAGAATCATATATGGCTTAATGACTTAATAGCTTATGTCTTAAACCAAAAACAGGATGTGCCCAAATACAAATTTACACAATTAACTTGACAGAATGCCCGCGTACCCTCCCCTCCACCCCCATAATTCCTCAGTTCCAGGTGGATACACTGGGGAAGAATAAAAGATCCTTCCATGCCCGACCCCTTCCTGATCTTGTAGCAGTATCTCCAATCTACTGATTTTTCTACAATCTCAAGGCCTAAGCGTCTGTCAGTTTCGAGACTACTCAGGCTATTTCATTTCCAACTCTTTTAACTCACTGAAGGGAGGTGAGTTCTATGGTTAAGAGTGAAGCCATCCTTTACTGTGCCCGGCACAGAGGGGCTTTTGACAGGAACACATTGGAAGTTGTTCCTCAGATCCGTTTCGAAGAGAATGCCTCTCACGGAATCTATCCTTCATGCAAAGAGAGGCTTCCTTCGCAAGACCAACCATAAGGAGGCGTATTATGAAAACCCAACAAGCCATTGGCCAGATCACTCGTCTGATCAAGCCTGGTAAAGGCGATGTCAACCGCGACATCGTCTTTTTTATTTCCACCATCGATGATTCAACCTCAAGGATGCTGGTTTCAGGATTGGTTAGAAGAATTCTGACTCTAAGGCAGTCTGGCAAGAATCCTAGAGTAGACCCTGAAGTCCAGCTGTATTCGGAAGCAATAGTGGCCCATGAAGGAGGTGATTCACACGTTTGCTGAGACTAAACTCAAAAGACTGGGAAAGCTGGCTGATGATTACAAGAAAGTAATCAGAACCATTGAACAGATGGAATCCGAACAAGGTGTCTGCGATGCCGATGGGAACCTGAATTCGGATATCATCCAGCGATATCAACAGCTGGAAGAAGAGAAATAACGTCTTCATTCCGAGGCAATAAGGATCATGAATGAGTTCGGATTAGAATTCAAACATCGGGATGAAGTTCACAAGTTTCTGCTCGGAGATCCCGAGCGAAGTCGAAGGATTGGTCCTGTGTTTGATCATTGCGATTTGGAATGGCACGATTAGCTTCTCTTACCACGCAAATATAACCTTTAAACTGAATTAGGAGGTGCTATCATGTGTTCAAAAATGATCATCTACAATGCCACCAAGTGTTATCGAGATCGTGGCAAGCTCTGGGTTTGCGATTACGATAACAGGCGCTTTCAAGCTATCTGGGAAGGTCACGTCCGGGATGATAGACCTGATCTCAAGGCTAAAACGATGGAGGTCCACATTGCCGGAGTCTCTCAGATTGAACATCATGAGCAGGTGCTGACCTTTGCTCATCCAAAAACTTTAGTGGGATATGTCAGACGAGTAGGCTCTGATAACCATCTTGGCCTGTGGGTGGAAACTGTAGATAAAACAATTGGAGGAATCAAGGACAGATGGCTAAGAAGTGTTGAGCCTTATGGGGAGGAACACGGAGATGTGCTCCACGTGGCTGGACACAAAGAAGTTCTGTCCACTGTAAAACAATAACCAAAGTACTTGTCTTTGAACAATCGAAAGGAGGTGAGTGTAATGTGCGAGACACTGATTCGAAAATATGCCGATTGGGGACAGTTAAAACCTCTTCCATCTCTTCGATAGAAATGACTGGCTTGAATTTTTTCTCAGACCTAACGTAGCTGACCTTCTCCATGGAATTCGGTTTATCATCCCATATGCCTTCTTTTATCAGAAAATTGAAGAAAACTTTCAACACTCTTAGTCTTCCGTTCAGAGTGTAATCCGAAACTTTATCCTTTAGACTCAAAATGTATTCCTGGACAACTGAACGATCCACATTTTCAAGGAGAACAGACTTCTTTCGTATGAAGTTGTAGAAGTCGTTCAACCTCTCACCGTAGCATTTCAAAGTCGCAACGGATAGATTTCTTTTACCGGCAGTTAAAATAGAACTAGCCCAAGCCTTCTTTCTTTTTCTTTGTCGACCAATTTCAGAAATGTCTTTAAGTTCATTTAAAAAATCCTCCGACAAAATGCCTGTTTTTTGGCAAAAACAAAAAGCCAACCCGTCTGAGTTGGCTTCCAGAAACTTAAATGCGCCTTGAGGGAATCGAACCCCCGACCCACTGATTAAGAGTCAGTTGCTCTACCTAGCTGAGCTAAAGGCGCATGAATTTATTTTGATTTATAGCTTTCGGCTCACCATTATCTGTAGCAACCGATCCATAAGCTTTTTGTTTATACAAAAATGCTTCTGAAAATATAAGTTCTGTTGTGTCATTGTCAAGTGGTTTTCCTCTCTATTCCCGCTCACTATTTTTCCTAACCTTGTGCAGACTCCTTTTCCTGGATTATTGATATAAAACGGAACGGACACTTTGCTCAGCCATCTTTAGATAAATTCTAAAACTTTAGTTGAGCTATCGCTTCTCTGAAACTATGAAGATTTTTCAAAAAGACTCCAGTTACGTCTTTTCTGCCCAAACCCCTAATTTGCTTCTAAGGTTCCGTTTGCAAAGATCCTCACGTGAAGCTTGACATCAGAGTTTAAAATCGTAAATTGAGGGAAAAGTTATAAACTATTAAGTTTGAGAGGTGAGCTTTATATGAAAGTTTTCAGGAAATTCCAGACCGCCTTGAGAGAGAATCTCTCTGAATGGATAAAAAAGCTCGGGGAAGTGGATGTTTTGGTGGGGATTCCCAGTTTTAACAGTGAGGATACCATAGATGGTGTGGTTTCCTCATGTGCTTTAGGACTAAAGGAATATCTGGGAAAGATGAGGTCGGCTATCATTATATCTGATGGTGGTTCTTTAGATGACACTCGGGAAAGGGCAAATCAAGCCACACTTCCGGATGATATCAAACGAATGGTGGCCATCTATCGGGGAATGCCCGGCAAGGGCACCTCTTTTAGAGCCATATTTGAGGCGGCTAAACTGCTCAAGGCAGACTGCTGTGTGGTGGTTGACTCAGACCTCAAAAGCATCAGTCCGGAGTGGGTAAAGCTTCTGGCTTCACCCATCCTGGAAAAAAAGGCGAACTTTGTGGCGCCCTATTATCTCAGGCATAAATATGATGGTTCCATCACCAACCACATAGTCTATCCTATGACCAGAGCTTTATACGGAAAACAAGTACGCCAGCCCATTGGAGGAGATTTCGGATTCTCCGGAGAGCTGGCAGCTTTTTATGCTGGAGAAGACGTATGGCAGACCGACGTAGCTCAGTTCGGAATAGACATCTGGATGACCACCTCAGCCATAAATGAAGGTTACTCCATTCTCCAGGCTGACTTGGGAACCAAAATACATGAAACCAAGGATCCTTCAATCGATCTGGCTCCCATGTTCCATCAGGTTATATCAACGCTTTTTTTCTTAATTGGAAAGTATGAGAAAAACTGGATGAGTGCAGATAAAAGCCAAAAGGTAGAAATAATTGGGAAAGTTTCTCAGACTCCAAAATTAGAATCGGTCCCGGTCAGTTTGAACAAACTTAAAACCGAGTTTGTAGAGGGGTTTCATCACTTTGAGCCTTTGTATCAGCAGGTGCTTTCCCACCAGAATTTTTCAGAACTAAAAAGTAAGGTAGAAAATCTGGAGAAAAAAAGAGAGCTTGACTTTCCTGACCAGCTCTGGGCTAAGATAGTTTACGATTTCGCCTTCATCTACCAGACTTGGAGCAGGAACAGAAGAAGATTGGTGGATATTATCACCCCACTATATTTCGGGAAAGTAGGAGCCTTTTGTCAAAATGTGGCGGATATGGACTCAAAGGGTGCAGAAGAGGTGATTGAACGGGAAGCACAGAAGTTTGAAAAGCTTAAGCCGTATCTGGTGGAAAAATTCAAAAGGTGGGATTAAGATACTTGGCAGGCACCTCTTGTTGATTTACTAAGAGGAGCAGGAAACAGTTTACATCTTATTATTCGTATGAATGTGCGTATGCACTCATACGAGCTTCGCATTGATTTTTTCTCCCACACCTGTTTTTGGCTTGACTTGAAATTCGGGGTTAATGGAAAAC
>Ga0315543_1004518_pt1 | contig 11564 bp, 12 predicted proteins | sample SalMarSW160210MG_2_FD_203098 | JGI IMG/M metagenome (GOLD analysis project Ga0315543, IMG submission 203098) | Salt marsh sediment microbial communities from the Plum Island Ecosystem LTER, Massachusetts, United States - Salt Marsh Sediment SW1601-210 ...
GAGGAATACAATGCCGTGGTCAAGGTATCTCCTCCTGAAAAGGCCCCTATCGTCCCCCGTCCCGAGGCAACAAATGATAAAAATAACGGTAGATAACAAGGAAATCGAGGCGGCAGAAGGGGAAAATCTGCTCCAGACATGCCTGGATAACGGCATCTATATCTCCAACCTTTGCTATATTAATGGTCAAAAAAGCCCTTCCGCCTCCTGCAGGTTATGCTTCGTGGAGATTGAGGGAGAGGAGGGGCCTGTAGCGTCATGCACCGTAAATGTCCGGGATGGTATGGTTGTAAGAACCGACACTCCGCCCGTCAGACGGCTACAACGCAGCGCCCTGCGGTTGCTCCTTTCAACCCACCACATCGATTGCGGACACTGCCCCGCCAATAAGAAGTGCGAATTACAAAGGGCAGCAAAGAAATTAAATGTCCGGCTAAAATCCGACGAACAATTTAGCCACTTGAAAGAGGTCGAGGTAGATGATAGCCACCCCTTCCTTAATTATTACCCCAACCGCTGTGTACTATGTGGAAAATGTGTTTACATATGCCAAAAAAAGCATGATAGACCCCTGTTGACCTTTGCCGAGAGGGGGTTGGACACCATTATTACCTTCTATAGAGACAAGGATGTTTCCAACCTGCCCTGCAAAGAATGCCTGGCATGCGTGGAGGCCTGTCCTGTCAGTGCCATTACCATGAAAGACGATTCCAGCCCATCCTGATCCCCTGAACCCTGGGAGCCTTATTACCGATCAACCTGTCCTCCGTGGCACGGCGGAAGAGGGACTAATCGGGGATGATCCGAAAACAACCGCGGTTCCTTGACTAAAAGCATATAGTGATTAAATCAAAAGAAGGAAAATCCGGGAAGAGATCCAAGGAGGTAAATGACATGACGAGACTATTGAATTTGATCTCGAGATCAGCTTCTCTTCTGCCGGCCAGTGATCGTTGGGATAGCTTATTCGATAATTGGAATCTACCTGCCCTGTTTGATGAGGACAGTACATGGATGCCGGCCTTTGATATAGCGGAAAAAGAAGATGAGTATTTGATTACCGCTGAATTGCCGGGCATGGATATGAAAGACATTGATATCACGTTTACTGAGGGCTTGCTTACCGTTAAGGGTGAGAAGAAACAGGAAAAAGAGGATAAAGATAAAGATTACCACAGGATAGAAAGGTACTACGGTTCATTTCATCGGAGTTTCAGGGTGCCGGAAAAAGTAGAGACCAATAAGATCGAAGCAAGCTATAAGGACGGTATACTTAAGCTGATACTTCCCAAGGCGGAAGAGAGCCGGGCAAAGAAAATAAAGGTTACATAGTATGACAGGCTCAGGCCGGTAATTTGGGCCTGATTGGTAGAGATCAGAAAGGGGCATCGCATGCATCATATTTGCGGTGCTCCTTTTTGGTTCTAGAAGAATTATACTCACCTTTTAAATGACCGATTATCATAATGGGATTATCGCCATAGGCTTTTGCTTTGTTTTCCCTGATCCACCATCTAGATGTCATCTGCCCTTCCACACCGAGCGAAGCCGAGGTGCTCGGGACCGTGAGTCCTTCGCCCCAGTGCCATCGCTTAACAGCGGCTTAAGGTCACGGGTGTTCTTTTCAAGACGATATCTCCAAAAGGGGCCCACCCAAGGTATGCAGTGGGCTTGTTTTCAAGGGTTTGCTCCACCAGGACACCACGTAGAATGTACCGTTCCGAACAGGAAAAGGTTTGCCAAACCCTTGAAAATAAGACCACGTCCACTGAACGCCATAGATGTTGTCTTGAAAAGAATGCCCGTGACCTAAGGGCTGGCCCTGAGCCTTACGCCTTGCGCCCTGCGCCTGTCGGCTTGAAAAGAAACGCCGTCACCGAAGGGCTGTTCCTTTTCTCCGTTCCGGATCTCCCGGGCTGGTCATTTCAAGGAGTTACGGCCGTGGGATGCCTATCCCCTCCGCTGTTCCCCTCGGTTCACCTTCCGCCTTCGTTACAACTTCGGCGGGACAGGCGGGGCCAGGGGGTCCCCCAGCCGTAACTCCTGAAATAACAGCGCCCTCCCGATAGTCACTACAAAAAGGAACAACCCTTTGCCATAGTAGCGCAGCTCCGGGCCTCTATAAGGTCACCGCTGCGATGGGAAAGACGGATTGGCAGATTACATCTATATGGTGGCCAGGGTTATACCAAAATCCGGTGCTAATATGAATTATTTGTAAGTTTGATGGTGGATTTTGGACAACAGGGATATTTGATATAGATTGCAGAATGGGAGGATCCGAGAAAAGACCCTAGAATTCGATTGACAATATTTGGAATATTGTTAGAGTTAATATATAATTCTTGTTAATCTTTAATAGCCTGGTTCTCGGCACATACAGGGGAGAATTGGGTTGGATATCGAAGGGGGTGATTCCTATAGCCTGTGGAAAAAAAAGTTGGAAAAGATCTGAAGGGTTGTTTACTCTTTGGAACCTCCTTTGTTTCTTTAAAGGCTTTTATGCTGTTCCGGACCTTCATTGACGGATTAACGGGGTAAAATCTAATGGTAAAAAAGTTATAACGCAGACAATTTCGGCATGATGGATGTTATGAAGGTACGGAAAGCATCTCGTTACAATGCGGGATGCTTTTATTTTTTTAATGACCGGGACGTCGGAGATGCCGCGACCGTCCGAAACAAGATCTACAACATAATAGTGAAGAGACCATAATATGAAAGTAATTGTACAAAATAATCAGATAGAAAGAGCCATAAAGGATCTCAAGAAGAAATTGACCAAGGAGGGTTTTTTTTCGGAGATCAAGGAACGACGATTTTACGACAAGCCAAGTGTACAGAAAAAGAAAAAACAGGCCAAGGCTGCCAAAAGGCGCCGTAAGCGGATGAGGAAATTTCCCAGATTCTGAATTTAAGACCGCTTTTCCCCATCTTCCCCGCCTTCTTCAGGAAGAGCGGGAATCCATAAAAGCAGGTTTTGATAACGGCTTGGTGGATAAGTGCCTTTTCCCTTTAAACACAAAAGCGGATTGACCTGTTTAAGTGTATAAGATTCCCGGCTTTTCTCTTGACAAAAAAGGGGTGGGCATGTAAAAACTCCCCGATTTTTATTCTTTTCACAAAACTGCGCCCAGGTTATACCTAAAAGGATCAATAAATGAAGAATCAAGGAAATTCCTCTGACAGGGCACCTAGAGAGAACGGTGTTCTATCTCTCTTTCACACGATCCTGGGGTATTCTTCCTGGCTTGTCTCCTCCTCTGTACGCAGCGGCTCGGTCTATTTTGCTGCCGGGCTGATACTGGCGCTGTTTGTGGGATGGGTCCTATTCCCCATAATCCTCTATTCCCATCAGGAACAGCCTCTTAATTTCAGCCATGCCATTCACACAGATCCTTATATAGTAGAAATGATTTATGGTGATAGGGATGTTGAAATATGTCTGTACTGTCATGCCTTCCGTGATGACGGATCCTTTATCGGGATACCCAAGCTGGAAGTATGTATGGAATGTCATAATGATCCGGAATCCCCTTGGGGGGAGAGCCCTGAAGAGAAAAAGTTCTTGAACAAGTACGTGGCTAAGGGGAAAGAAATCCCGTGGCTTTCTTATTTCCGCCAACCCGACTCTGTTTACTTTTCCCATATAGCCCATGTGAAGATGGGAAATATAGATTGCCGGATATGTCATGGAGATCATGCAGAGACCCATCAACTGCCCGCGTACAAAAAAAATCGGTTGACCGGTTACAGCATTAATATCTGGGGCGAAAATATAACAGGATACAAGTCAAACACCTGGGACCGAATGAAGATGGACGACTGTGCAGAATGCCATACTGAAAGCGGACATGAAGAGAATAACGATTGTTTTGTCTGCCATAAATAAGGGATATTGGCAATCCACCATTAAGTAAACATGAATATTGATTGTGACGGTGCTAATTGGCAGAGGAAGATAGACATGAAATTAAAGGGCAAAAACATCACTCAAGTCTTAGGTATTAACAGAAGAAATTTCGTAAAATTCTTTGTGGGGGGGGTGATCGGAACCGGCCTATCTCCTTTTCCCTGGAAACTCACGGACGATTTAGCCATATGGACCCAGAACTGGCCATGGGTGCCCGTGCCGCCAGTGGACGAGATGACACATGAGAAATCCCTGTGCAAACTATGCCCCGGAGGCTGCGGCATTGAAGTCCGGAAAGCAGGAGAAAGGGCTGTTAAGATAGAGGGTCGCAGTGATTACCCGGTAAATGCCGGAGGTCTCTGCCCTGTGGGTATGGGAGGATTGCAATTGCTCTATAATGAAGGGAATCGTTTTACAGGTCCCATGAAGCGCATCGGGCTGAGGGGATCCGGTGATTTCCAAGAGATATCCTGGGAGGAAGCGCTTGATATGCTGGCGGCAAGGATTTCATTTTATCGGGAAAACGGAAAACCCGAGTCCATCGTCGCTATTGACGGTAATACCATAGAATCAACGATGTCTCTAATGGTTGAAAGGCTGATCAAGGCAATAGGCAGTACTAATTATATGAGGATCCCTTCTTCGGTAGATACCAGCAGGATGGTTGATTTGCTTATGCAGGGAAACCGCGGCCCTACCACCTATGATATGGAAAATTCTGATTATATATTAAGTTTCGGCTGCGGACTGCTGGATGGCTGGGGATCACCCGGGCGAGTGTTTAACGCATGGAGAACCTGGAAAGCCCCTCCCCTTAAGGACAAAATAAGAATCGTTCAGGTGGAATCAAGGGCATCCGACACGGCCTCCAAGGCAGACCAATGGATCCCTGCCAGGCCGGGAACGGAATCAGCCCTTGCCCTGGGTCTTGCCCATATTATCATTAAGGAAAGGGCCTATGATAGGGATTTTGTGGAAAACATGACATTCGGTTTCTCTGACTGGGAATCTCCGTACGGAAACACGCACAAGGGGTTCGCGAGCATGGTTCTGGAAGGATATTCCCCTTCCAGAGTCGCCGATATTACCGGAATAGAGGAAAAGGATATCGTATCCCTGGCCAGGGATTTTGCTATGGCCGGCGCCCCTCTCGCCCTGTGCGGGAAAGGCAAAGGCCGCCTGAACGGCAGTATTTACGAATTTATGGCCGTACGCGCCCTTAATGCCCTGGTGGGTAACATCAACCAGCCCGGTGGCATAATAATACAGGATCCGATACCCTTAGCTCAGCTTCCGGATATTGAGCTGGATCTAATCGCGGAGAAGGGCCTCAAAAACCCACGCATTGACCGATCGGGCAGCCGTAGGTATCCGTTCAGCCACAGCCTGTTTAACAATTTTTCCGAGGCTGTCTTAACCAGCAACCAAGCACCTGTAAACATCCTGCTTGTCTTTTCATCCAACCCTTGCTTCACCCTGCCCGACGGCGGAGATCTCAGGAGGGCCATGGAAAAGATTCCATTTATCGTAAGTTTTTCACCCTATCGTGATGAAACCGCCTACATGTCGGACCTTGTGCTCCCGGACCACACCTACCTCGAAAAAAAGGACGATGTGGTGTGGCCTTCAGGACTGCAGTATCCCCTCTATGGCTTGACCCGGCCGGTGGTAGATCCTCTTTACAACACTAAGAATTCCGGGGATGTTATCCTCCGTTTGGCAAAAATGCTCCAAGGCTCTGTAAAGGCCTCCTTCCCGTGGCATGATTATGAAGATGTCCTGAAGATCAGGGCCAAGGGCCTTTTCGACTCAGGGGAGGGCCTGACCATGTACGATGGAGCCCCCCCCGAATGCACTACCTTTGATGAGATGTGGAAAAGGATAAACACCGGAGGATTATGGTATCGTCCCGGTAAATTTAGAAAAAAGCCGGAGGATCTGTTCAATACCGCGAGCGGAAAGTTCGAGTTTTTCAGCACCAGGATTAAGGATGCCTTTAATAATTGGGATCCTGAAGATATGGGTGCCTTGACTATTGGTGACGAAGCCTTCATGCCCCATTATGAATTATCCGAGGCCGATTCGCGAGAGGGCCTGTTTCCCCTCAGGATGGTCCCTTACGAGATAATCAACCTGGCAAGCGGCTGGCAACCGAGCCCCCCTTACCTGACCAAGATACTTTTTGATAACCAGCTACTGAAAACCGATTCCTTTGCCGAGGTCAATCCCGAAACCGCGGCAAAGCTGGATGTTGAAGAAGGCGACATGGTTTCAGTTATTTCACCCAAAGGCAAAATACAGGCTCGCGTTCATGTGTTTGAGGGGGCCATGCCGGGCATAGTCTATATGTTGTTGGGACTGGGCCACTGGGCCTATGATGATTTTCTCAGGGGAAAAGGCGTTAATCCCAATGATATCATTGACGGGGGCTTGGATCCTTTGAGCGGCCAGCCCGTGTGGTGGGACACCCCGGTAAGATTAGTCAAGGTGTAAAGGGGTTATAAACCATGGAAAATAAACAGGGTCATGGTCAAAAAAGATACGGTATGGTGATCGATCTCGACAAATGCACGGGATGCGGCACATGTGTGATCGCCTGTGCGTGCGAAAATAACGTCACGGTCAGGGGTGATGAATCCGACAAGGAGCGAAGCATAACCTGGATGCAGTTGTATAAGATGACAAACGGGAAACCCTTTCCCCATACCGAGGTGTGTTACCTCCCCAGGCCCTGCATGCATTGTGAAGAAGACGGCAGGGGGGGGCATCAGCCTCCGTGTGTATCGGTCTGTCCTGCCACCGCCACAACCATTGACAAAAACACAGGGATTGTCAGCCAGATCTATTCTCGCTGTATCGGATGCCGATATTGCCAGGCCGCATGCCCCTATCATGCCAGATACTTCAACTGGTGGGACGGATATTCTCCGGTAAAGCCCTTTCCCAAAGGAATGGAACGCTCTCTCTCCCCGGAAGTATCACCGCGTATGAGGGGAGTCGTTGAAAAATGTACCTTCTGCCACCATAGATTAATGAGGGCCAAAAACAAGGCCTACGCGGAAGGGCGGAGGGATATCGAGGAAAATGAATACATCCCCGCCTGCATGGAGGCCTGTCCCGCACGGGCCATTACATTCGGGGATCTAAATAATCCTGGACACAGGGTCTCCCAACTTATCAAGAGCCCCAACGCGTTCAGGCTGCTGGAAAATCTGGGCACCAAACCCAAGGTCTATTATCTTTCTTCCAAGCCTTGGGTTAGAAGATTGGCAGATAATTATCTGATGGATGATTCTGATCAGAGACCAAGGGCTGTGGATTACAAGGAGGAGGGAATATGATGGATTCCGCTCTGATGCCGCAAGGCACAAAAAGATGTTCCATGCCGGCCTTTTTCTTCTGGACACTGCCCTGGTTGGCTTTTGTGGCATGGGGGGGGATATCCGCGGTCTTATGTCTCGCCCTAGGTCTTAATCAGACAAATATGAGCAACATATTCGCCTTCGCCTTGTGGATAGTGTTTGATCTGGCAGTAATCGCCCTGGGCGCCGGCGCCTTCTTCACGGGGTTTCTCACATACATTATCGGGAAAGACGAATTAAAGGACATAACCAACGCCGCGGTCATAATAGGTTTCATCTGCTACTCGGGGGCCATGGGCATGCTGGCTATCGATATAGGACAACCTATAAGGGCATGGTTCATCTTCTGGCACGCCAATATCCATTCCATGCTTGTAGAGGTCTCTTTCTGCATTACCTGCTATCTGGGGGTCCTGACCATAGAATATCTGCCCATAATCCTGGAAAACAGGAAGCTTGGTGAAGCGCGGGAATTCCGCCTGTTCGGGAACAATCTTCATCATATCATGGCCCTGTTTGCCGCTATCGGCACCTTTCTCTCATTCTTCCATCAGGGGTCTTTGGGAGGAATGTTCGGTGTATTGTACGCGAGGCCTTTCGCCGCAAGGGGCGGCTTCTACATATGGCCGTGGACATTCTTTCTGTTCGTCTTATCAGCCATAGCTGCCGGACCTTGCTTTACCATCCTATGCACCAGATTGTCGGAGGTCATAACACGAAAAAAGCTTGTTACCAAAAAGGCTGTTCAGACCCTTGCGGGGATATCCGGATGGCTGCTGGGAGTATATATAATCCTTAAAATAGCCGACACCCTCGGCTGGATATACGGAATCGTTCCCAGGGCGGGGCAAGGCTTTATGGATTTTTACAGCGAGGGGGCGTATGGTATCTGGCTCCTGGTTTGCGAGATTATCGTCTTTGGAATAATCCCCGCGGTCATCCTGCTTATTCCCAAGGCGAGGCAGCACGGGGGATGGCTTATTATCGCATGCATCATGACCTGCATCGGTATTGTTCTGAATCGCTTTGTGTTTATAGTAGTGACCCTTGCCATACCGGTAATGCCCTTTGACAGGTTCTGGAGCTATCTGCCAACATGGCAGGAATGGGGAATCGCTCTGGCAATGATAGGATACGGGTTCCTTTTGTTTTCGGTTTCCTACAGGTATCTTCCTGTGTTCCCCAAGGAGAGGGAATTGAATTTAGAAACGGTATAAGGTTTGGGGTATAAGGTGTAAGATATACGGTATAAAATGTTTGGTGTAAGATATAGGGTATATGGTGAAAGGGCAAATTTTAATATACTTTATATGTATAATTAATCAGATGAGAAATTAAAGATATTTTTAACCTTAAACCTTACTCCTTAAACCTTAAACCATATTTTCGGAGATTTATATGACTCCATTTTCTTTTGAGTGGCAATGGAATATAGGATACATCATATTCATGGGGCTTTTGTATCTTGTCCTTGCGATTATAGGCGCGGGGTTAATTTATGCCTTCATTAAGACATGGATTGAGCTTAATGATAAGGAAGACAATAAGACCCCACCTTAATCCTCCCCTAAGAGGGGAGGAGGTTAACGACTTAGAGATTAAAGGCTCAAGCGTATCGATTGAAAATCAGGCATTAGAAACGGATTTAACCCCAAATTACTGTATCACGGTTCCAGTGCTCATCATCCCTGTCAGGATAATCAAGGTTATAATGTAGCCCCCTGCTCTCCTTTCTCATGGAGGCGCAGGTTATGATTAGTTCAGCGACAAGTGCAATATTACGCAATTCGAGAAGGTCTCTGGTAACAATAAAATCCCAGTAATATTCCTTGATCTCTGCCTGAATATTTTCTATCCTCGCCCTCGCCCTGGCCAATCGCTTGTTTGTCCTTACAATCCCAACGTAGTTCCACATCGTCCGTCGTATCTCATCCCAGTTATGTGATACGACTATCATCTCCTCGCTGTTGGTGGCGTTGCCGCACTCCCATAAAGGGGCATTGGAGAGGGAGAGCTTCTTGTTTTCGATCAGGTCTTGAGCGGACCTCTCCGCCGCTCTTTTGGCAAAGACAACGGCCTCAAGCAGGGAGTTGCTCGCCAGGCGGTTGGCGCCGTGAACACCCGTGCACGCCACCTCACCGATGGCGTAAAGGTTATTGATATCGGTCATGCCGTTTTCATCGGTCAAAAGGCCCCCGCACATATAATGGGCGGCGGGTACTACCGGTATGGGTTGCTTGGTAATATCGATATGGTATTTCAGGCAGTTTTCATATATGTAAGGAAAGTGGTCCTTTATGAAATCGGCCGGCCTGTGACTGATGTCCAGATACACGCATTCATCCCCGCTCTTTTTCAGCTCGAGGTCAATGGACCTGGCCACGATATCCCTGAAGGCCAGGTCCTTGAGAGGGTGGTACTTTTCCATAAAACGTTCTCCTCCCCTGTTTAAAAGCACTCCCCCTTCTCCCCTAACAGCCTCGGATATAAGGAAATTCTTTGCCAGGGGATGGTAAAGACACGTGGGGTGGAACTGGACGAACTCCAGATTGGCCGCCTTTGCCCCGGCCCTGTAACCTATCGCGATGCCGTCCCCCGTGGCGATATCCGGATTGCTCGTGTACAGATATATCTTCCCCACTCCGCCGGTTGCCAGCACCGTGACCCTCGACAGAAATGTTACAACCCCCCCCTTGCCCACATCAAGGGCATAGACGCCCCAGCACGACTCCTTGGTCTCGGAAGTAACCATGCCCCTCCTGATCAACCTGGATTTGGTAATAAGGTCTATCGCCATATAGTCTTCAAATATAGTGATGTTCTTATGCTCTTCCACCTTCTGGAGCAATGCCCTTTCCACCTCGGCGCCTGTGCGGTCTTTGGTATGCACTATGCGTCTCCTGGAATGGCCCCCCTCTATTCCCAGGTCGAGATCATCCCCATTCCCCTCCCGGCATGAAAAATTCACCCCCATGGATATCAATTCCTTGATCTTCTTCGGGCCCTGCCGAATAACCATTTCTACGATCTTTTTATTGCATAATCCAACCCCTGATTTAAGGGTGTCCTGGATATGCAAATCAAAGTTGTCATCAATATCAAACACCGAGGCTATGCCACCCTGGGCATAGTTGGTAGAGGCCTCCATCCTTTCCTTTTTGGTTATGATCGCCACCCTGCCTGATTCAGCAGCGTGCAAAGCAAAGCTTAGTCCGGCACATCCCGAACCAATTACTAAATAATCTGTTCTTATTTCCATTTCTTATCCTTTTGGGACGCAATGAATTATGTCTCTAAAGGCGATTGATAATAATTAGCGTAGGGGCGCGATCCGTCGCGCCCTGATTCATCGTGCCCTTCCTATTTATAATATTGATAATCCCATGCCTCCTCCCCCGATTCTTCTCTTGACTATATTAAAAAACAGGATAATACCAAAGGTAAAAATAAGGAGATACAAAACAATGAAAAAGGAAAAGGCCGTCATATTCGATTGTGACGGCGTAATGTTCGACTCCCGCATGGCCAATACTAAGTTTTACAATCATATGCTGAGACAATTCGGACTCCCTCCCATGACGCCGGAAAAGATGCAGTTCGTGCATATGCATACAGCGGATGAATCTATCCGTTATATCTTCAAGGATAGCCCATACCTTGAACAGGCCCGTAGATTCAGAGCCAAGCTCGATTATACGCCGTTTATAAATGATATGGTCATGGAACCCGGGCTAATGGATCTACTGAAAGGATTGCAGCCCCGATTCGGACTTGCCGTGGCCACAAACAGGAGTAATACAATCGGGAGAGTGATTGAATCCAAGGGATTAGACGGATTCTTTGATATCATAGTCTCATCTCTAGATGTAGAAAACCCAAAACCTGACCCCGAGTCTATCTTAAAAATTCTAAAATTTTTTGATATCGAGTCTTCGGAATCCTTCTATGTGGGTGATTCAACAGTGGATCAACAGACTGCCCGGGCAGCCGGAGTGGTATTCATCTCGTATAAAAATAAGTCATTGGAGGCCGATCACCATGTTTATTCGATGATGGAAATAGCGGACATTCTAGGAATGGAATATTGATGTATTAATAAAAAAATACAAAAACACCCTTTTTTGTCATTCCGGCGAAGCCTGACCCTGCGAAGGCAGGGGGACGGAATCCAGGTATTTCAAACAGTAACAGATATTCTGGACCCGGGTTTTCACCGGGGTGACGACTTTTTACGAGACCATTAATTATTGAAGATGTTTCCGAAGAAACTACTCAGAATTCAGAAGAAT
>Ga0315543_1004519_pt1 | contig 11562 bp, 5 predicted proteins | sample SalMarSW160210MG_2_FD_203098 | JGI IMG/M metagenome (GOLD analysis project Ga0315543, IMG submission 203098) | Salt marsh sediment microbial communities from the Plum Island Ecosystem LTER, Massachusetts, United States - Salt Marsh Sediment SW1601-210 ...
AACCTTCTCGTTCCCTTCTGCATCTACTCCATATATCGTCGTATCACCGTCCTTCTTAGGATCATTGATTCCCTTCTCTGGCAAAGACAATATCATTGACCATCGGGGCAACCGTACTATCGGGGATTCTTGCTTCTCGACTCTATCCATTGCTTTTTCTCCAATTCTAGTTAACTATTACGAATTGCACCGATTTCAATTTTATTAGTTTTTTCTTTTTTTGTTATTCTTATCAAATTCCCAGATCTCAGGTCCACTTAAGGGGACGATACCTAGAACTCCTCGCCATTCTAAGAAAGACTGGTCGGTGAGAGTCTTTTCGATAACCTTCCCGTGGATTCATTAGATAGATAGCTCTGGAATTAAGTTGCGCCCTACCTATTTGTCATGTTCCAACGATTACGTGTCTGTAAAACTGTCACAACTGTCACAAGCGTCTCAATGTTTCTTTGGTCTTCACTTTTAGATGAAAAGTGTAATCTTGCAACTCTTGTTTTATGGATAAGTTAATGGTGGTGTTGTTTTTCTCAAAGAGATATAATCGAGGGTAGTAAAGAGCTAATCCAAAAGGTAAGCTTTGATGATTCGAGATCCGCTCTACAGAGATATAACCAAAGGTTTGAATGGCAAACTTGATCCAGAGCTATTTGAGCAATGTGCAGCTGATATCTTACAAGCCATATATCCAGGATTAGTCCCAATTCGTGGTGGTAGCGATACGGGTATGGATGGTGCGATTAGTGATAAAGAGGGCGTCGCATTTCCTCTAATCGTCACTACCCAAAAAGATGTCATTGGGAATCTAACCAAGAATCTTAATTCTTATCTCGAAAACGGTGGACCCAGACGCAGAGTTGTTCTAGCAACATCGCAGAATTTGACCCAAACGAGAAGGCGAAATCTTGAAGAACGAGCGAGTGAACTTGGATTTACACTAATCCAAGCGTATCCGCAGGAAGCCATCGCTGATTTGCTGTATAAAAATCCTTCATGGTGCCTTGAACTACTTGGCCTAACTGGTCAGCCTTCTGCTCTTTCGGTTATTCCGATTACCACGCGCCCACAGATCGTTGAGTTGCTAATAGGTAGAGAAATTGATCTCGCTTGGCTCGAAAACACAGGTGGTGATTTGCTATTAGTGGGACAACCAGGTTCTGGCAAGACTTTCCTTATGCAAACTTTCGCTAAAAAGAATGAAGGACTATTTTTAATATATGATGACCCAACCCAAATTGCGGTGTCCATAAGAGAGCAGGATCCTAAAGCTATCATCGTAGATGATGCACATATGGATACTAGTCGGTTAAGCAGGTTACAGCAGCTCCGAGAACAGCTTGGAGCAGAGTTCCGAATCATAGCCACTTGCTGGCCTGGCCAGAAAGATAACGTGCTTTACTGTATGCAACTCCTAACTTCTTCTATGCATGAGCTCGAACTTCTTACCAGAGATCAGATTGTGGAGCTAATCAAATCCACAGGAATTGCAGGCCCCACCGAACTTATAAGGGAATTAGTCAACCAAGCAGAAGGTAGACCTGGTTTAGCTGCCACTCTTTGTCACCTTTGCATTAAAGGAGATGTTCGTCATATTGCCCTTGGCGATGCACTATCCAGAGATATTCGAACAACTTTTGAACCACTTCTTGGCAAAGAAGCAACCGCAATCGTTGCTGCTTTTTCTTTTGGTGGGGATAAAGGCATATCCATGGAGACAGTGGCAACCCAATTTCAACTAAGCCCGGTAAATGTTCAACAAATAGCCACCGGGCTCGCCGCCGGAGGTGTGCTTACTGATGTTGGGCAAGACAGATTAGCCGTACGTCCTCCTTCCCTTCGTTATGCACTTATCCGAGATATCTTCTTCTGTGGGGCGACTAGTCTTTTTTATAATGAGTTAATTAATCAATCCCCAGATATTGCTGAAACTGCGTTATCTTTGATAGGTGCTCGTGCACGTAATGCTGCTGTCCCTGATGCTCTGATAACTGAAATGGTAAATCGAGCAGACTCTGATAAAGTGTGGGAGAGCTACTCGTATCTCGGACCAAGTGAATGCAATTATACACTCGATAACCATCCGGACAAACTTCTTATAGTAGCGGAGGCCGCATTAAATTTAGTTCCACAGAAAGCTATACCTCTGCTACTCAGTCACGCTATTGATGATACCCGACCACTCCATTCGCATCCGGACCATTCCCTCAGAAAGATTGAGGATTGGGTGAAATCAGCCGAACCGGGAAGAAACCAAGCCACTACGCGTCGTGGGGTATTGCTAGATTCGGCATTATCCTGGTTTGCTGAATCGAATAACGCAAATATGGCTCTAAAGGCTATACAATTTGTACTTTCACCAGTGTTTGCCGATAATGAGATGAGTCCAGGCAGCCAGTTAACAGTTACATTTCGAAGTGGACTGATTACACAAGTTGAAATGTCCAACATCCGCGGATTCTGGCCACGCATTAAGGAATTCTTGCAGGTAGCCTCCATCCAAGATTGGAGTCCGATATTTGACCTTATACACGAGTGGCTTTATCCCGGTCGTGTAGCCGAGCATATATCTGACGAACTAAGGAGTCCAATGCGAGATTTCGCGGTTGAAATTGCCAAGGACATTGTTGATATGAATATTGACCACCCAGGTGTGCTATCACATATATCTCGCATTTTCAAACAGTTTGAAGTTCAATTAACTGTCGTCCTAGATCCAGCATTCGATACTCTATTTCCCGTGGAAGAATGGGGACTAGATAAGAAGATACAAGCCAAACAAGAAACCACAGCTACGAAATTGGCCACAAATTGGTCATCCCAGGATGCAACAACAATTGCGGAGTGTATCGTACGGTATGAATTAGAAGCGCGTGCTGCGGGTCTTACTTGGCCACGTTGGAGTCCGCTTGTTTCTGAAGTAATTGCATCTAAGGTCCAAGGTCCATCAACATGGGCTCATACATTCATCAAAGCTGGGGCAGATAGTGACTTGGTCATACCTTTCCTTCAGGCTACAGCTTCTAGCGCAGACCCTGAGTATTCCGAATTGTTGAAGGTATGTTTAAGAGAACCAAGATTGCAGTTCGCCGGGATTTCCGTTGGTCTTACCGCACCAGTGCTCCCGGAGGGTCTTCTTCCGATGATAATGTCAGCTTTAGACAATAGGTTCAATAATTGGATTGAGGTCGAATGTATACGATTGCATATTCCTGATGACCGTCTGGCAGCATTGCTTGCTCATACCGACTGCTCCGTAGCTGCTGCCGCCGCTATTGGTGAATGGGAAGCAACTCCAAGAGGTATAGTCCGAGAATCATTCAAAGATCTCTGGAGAACAGCGATTATCAATGGATTGGAACGTCAATATGAGGGTGAGGAGATATTTCGTAAAGACCCATCTCTAGCGTTCGAGTGGCTACAATTACGAATAAAAAACAAACATGGTTTCTCATACTGTAGTGACGATTTGCGTAATGTTGCGCTACAGGTCATTGGTTTGGAGCAGCGCAAAAGCTTACTAGGACAAATTAGTGATAGATTTTGGGACAGTGAAGTAGTACATGGCATTATAGATGATGAACCAGAAGTTTACCGTAGCTTACTGGAAAACCAGCGGTTGAAACGGTTTCATCTATCACCACTTGCGGGAAACCCAGTTGGTGTATGGATTACCAAAGCTCTACTAGCTCTAGACTCTGGATATTCCGCTTCAGATGTGTCACAGGCTGTTTACGGTGGTCATTGGTTTTGGAGTGGTAGCGAATCAATATACTGGGCTCAATGGGCAGAGTCCTTTGAACTTCTGCTTACACACGATGACCCTCGCGTTCGAACCGTTGGCCAAATTGGAAAGGATAGTGCATTGGCGCAAAGGGATCGGGCTTTGGCCAGAGAGCGCCTTGAAGATATCTATGGGCGATGACAAATAGTTTTAGAAGTTTCTGTTAGACCGCATTAAAACAAGTTTAAACTACACATTCTGACGGTTTGTTACTTCGTTACAAAGTCTAGTAAATTGTTACCTTTGCTCCCGCTGACCTTCAAGTTGGCGTGGCCTACATTGCACAATATAGCGTAATGTGACTTTGAAAAAGGTTCCTTTTTTAACATGCTCCCATGTGCCTGACCCTCAGGCGTGAATCCAGGCGGACCATTTTTCATTAATGGTTGTTCAAGCGCAAGCATTATCACAGCCTTAACGGTATGTATTGACAGGGGTGTTGGCTTGCATTATAACAGGGGTTGAAATGGGTATTAAGCCGCTATATATCGTATTGTTGGTTACTGGGGTAGCATTACTCGCAGTCGGGGTAACATTAGCCTTTACCCTGCAATCTCATGAGCCAACACAAGTACCAAGCCAGGAATACCAATGGCTACCACCTACCCAAACACCACCTACCCAGCAACAGCCAGAATATAAACCACCGACACCAGCACCGACATATGAAGAACCAGGTCCAACGCCCGCTACAACAGTAAAGCTGAGTAGGGGACAATATATCATTGCGCAAGATGATACGTACCTCGGAATGTTAGATTCTGGATTTGCATCTAAATCTATTTTCAACGATTTCGGCAAATACGGTAGTGAATTCTCGTCAACTAGCATTTGGAACGATTTTAGTAAATACGGCAGCGAATTTTCGTCACTTAGTGCGTTCAACGATTTTGCTAGCAAACCCCCAATGCTTTTTGATGGGGACAATTTTATATGCTATGTAACTACAAATACCCTAAAAATGCCAAGAGTAAGCCCCTACTCCCTAATAGCATTCGCCGAATCAATGGGGTGGGAATGAATACCTTCTAATGTCACCTCAAAAAGGTTAATCCCTCACCCGGCGCAAACACTTTGAAATTTTTCTGATTTTTCCCCATGAAACGATAAATGCGGAGGATTAGTGAGATATTACGGGTTTAGGCGAGCAAAATTAAAACAAAAAAGTACCGCTCTTCGCGATGCTCTAAAATTCTTTGGTAGCGGGGGCTGGATTCGAACTGACGACCTTTGGCTAGCAGCGCTGAACTTCACTCTCAAGTCACATTGCACAGTCTGGCTAAGTGTTCAATACAGGCCTCTAACATCCAACCCTAGAATAAGCATTGTATGATGGAGATTTTTCTCAAGAAATAGCCCTATACAATCCCTTTACCGGGAGATGGTTCCCATCACCCTTTCCCCAACTTAACTTGTGTGCTAAAATCGCCAAAGATGTGGTGAAAGTAGACCTAAAACTTTAGTTAATTACAGAAAGGGGTAACAGCAATCGTGAAGCAGCGCATTAAACGCCAAGACCTCGACGAACTCAAGTCATCGCCGGCAGCGGAACGGGAACTGCCCTGGTGGATAAAGGAGGTTAATAAACCCACCGTGGAAATTGATTGGAGCCGGATGACGCGCTTTAACTGCAGCAATATCATGTTTAACGATGGCTTTGCCCAAGCATTGGGCCCCGAGAACGCCATGAAGTTGGGGGCACGTGCCGCCGAGAAGAGTAAACAAAGTATACTTAACCAAGAACCGGGGTTCACTCTGATGGACAAGGCACTATGCGCTGGCGGATGGATAACATCGCTCCTGACAACAGAACGTGCCTTCCTCGGCCCCGGGTTCAATGTTCCAGCAGAATTCTGCGCCATACCCGAAGACTTCAGCTATCCCCGCTACGAAGGCACACCCGAGGAAAACACCCGGATGGTCCGGGCTGCTGCCAAAATCTACGGGGCCGCCTCGGTGGGCGTGGTAGAGCTTGATGAAAACACTCGCAAACTGATCTATTCACATGATGGCTGGGATGGCAGGGACTGGGAATTCGAGGACGTGGACAAGGCCTATGAGAATAAAAAGAAGAAGGTGATACCTTACAAGGCGCAATGGGTTATTGTCTATACCGTCCGCATGTCCCGACCAACAATGGCTCTAGCCCCAAGCGCACTAGAAGAAGTCGCCACCTCTATGGGTTATTCTGAGGGCACCTCGGTACAACTCCGCCTCCAGCAGTTCATAACTAGGCTGGGCTATCAGTGCCTGGCTGACGGTAACATGGGAACCTTGGGTAACAGTCCTGGTTTTGGCGTGCTGGCCGGGCTGGGTGAGCTCAGCCGCTTGAACCGGATGATTTCGCCGAGATGGGGCCCTATGGTGCGGGTATTCAAGGTGATCACCGATTTGCCGCTGGCCCCCACCAAGCCAATAGATGCCGGTATCTTCCGCTTCTGCCGCACCTGCAAGAAATGCGCCGAGTATTGTCCCACAAACGCCCTCAGCATGGAAACAGAGCCCTCATGGGAGGTGCAAGGGCCCTGGAACAACCCCGGCGTCAAGACGTACTACGAAAAAGCGCCTAACTGTTTCTCAGGGTGGCTGAGTCTGGGCGGGCATGACTGTGGCATTTGCCTAGCTAGTTGCCCCTTCTCCAAGCAGAATAGTTCGTTTATACGTATACACGATTTTGTCAGGCAGACGATATCTATCACTTCAGCCTTTAACGGCATATTCCGTAAGTTGGACACTGATACCTGCTACGGGAAGGACCCCGAAGCATGGTGGAACCTTAACTTACCCCCGCATGGTTATGACAGCAAGCAAGGCAATTAATAGAGGTCAGTAAGGGGCTTCAAGAATAACTAGGAGCGACATGCCAGTTGCGCGAGGTCTTCTATCAATATCGTGGTTCAGTATCACGGGAAGAGGTCACACGTTTGTAACAGTTCGGTTTTTTCCTATGTTATGCACAATAAGCAGTCCTCTTCTAAAAAGCCATTGAACAAAAAGATGTAATGTGTAGAGGTGATGACTTTCTGGCTTATCGTTTATATTTGGCAACGGCTGTAAAAATCTGATAGCAAATATCAATCGAGCGTACAAGATATATCATCGCGTCAATGCGAAATCAGTTAGGCAGATGCATCGTGGATATAGCCCGATGCTAAATGCGAGATTAGTATTACCGATGGCAATTATAAGCTAACAATAATGGCTGGCGGTGGGGGTGGTTAGGGGGTTTAACCAGCAAATTATTTTTGCTACATGTTATAATGTGGTTGTTTTGACGACAGAAGCTGCTGCGGAACTGCACCATAGTGACGATTAGTAACTTACCCCAGTTTAATAAGAATGAGCCACGTTTTTTCTACGGCTATATAGTAGTTATAGCCGCCTTTTTCATTATGGTAGTTTCGTGGGCTACGTACAATTCTTTTGGTGTCTTATTTAATCCATTGTTAGAAGAGTTTAGCTGGAATAGAGCTGTCACTTCAGGTGCCTTTTCTCTATCAATGTTTATATTTGGAGTATTGGGTATTGCCGTTGGGGCACTTAATGATAGGTTCGGACCTCGGGTGTTGCTGACAGTATGTGGCATTCTTTTAGGTCTAGGTTATCTGCTTATGTCACAGGTTAGCAATTTATGGCAGCTTTACCTGTTTTGGGGAGTCATAATAGGTGTTGGCATGAGTGGCGTTTGGGTACCGCTATTGTCAACTGTTGCCAAATGGTTCGTTAAGAGACGGACACTAATGACAGGGATTATCATCGCTGGCTTAGGCATAGGTAGTTTGATTGGACCGCCAGTTATCAGTCGTCTTCTAGCTACTTATGGTTGGTTTATGTCATGCATCGTACTGGGCATTGTAGTTTTATTCCTCGTAATTGTAGCTACCCAGTTTCTAAGAAGTGACCCGACTCAAATGAGGCAACTTCCTAATGGTGAAAGTGAAGGAAAGTATGAGGCATCAAAACCAGTCACTAACTCATTTTCCTTTAAAGAGGCAGTTAAAACTAAACAGTTCTGGTTAGTTGCCGGCATGCTTTTTTGCTTTGGGTTCGGCAATTTCTCTATCACGGTACATATTGTTCAGCATGCTATTGACTTGAAAATCTCACCCGTTAGTGCCGCTAACTTATTAGTTACAAGGGGTGCAATGTCTATTTTAGGCAATTATATACTAAGTACCTTTGCTGATAGAATAGGAAACAGGCAGATTTTCATCATTGGATTTTTTATGGTCACGGCAGCCTTTTTGTCATTGTCCCTGGCTGAAGAGGAATGGATGCTTTACCTCCTTACTGCTATAGTAGGCTTCGCTTCTGGAGGTATGGGTGCATCAGAGTCCCCTTTAACGGCGTGGCTTTTTGGGATTAACTCGCATGGTTTAATTTACGGAGTTATTCACGTTGGATTCACAATTGGAGCTGCTGCTGGTCCATTTTTGATGGGCTATATATTTGATTTAACCGGTGGCTATCAGATGGCTTTCCTTACCTGCGCTGCTTTAGGTATTATCGGACTTATATTGACTATAATATTAAGACCAACCAAAAAACTGGAGGTTGGGGTGTGATATAGTAGGTAGATAGTAGCTGGCAGCGACCGGATTCGAATCTGCAGCCTTTAGTTTATAAGCTCGAACAGTTTTAAGCGCAGATATCCTAGTTGAACAAACTGACGGAATGTTACTACTAAAGCACTTGATCCGCGTCCACAATTGCTTGGATATATACAGTGGGTACATATCAGAATAACTCTTCCAGAGTTCTCGCTTGCTGCAACCTGTTGAAAGAGGTATACCGTGGCGCTTGCGGCGCTTTAACCTTACTTTTGGGTACTAGATTGATATGCTCAATTTCCTTTGCTGGTTCTGCAAAATTAACCACAAATTTCCCAGTATTCTCCCAAGGTATTATGTCTTTCACTGGCGCCCAATGAGTCACAGCAGAAATCGGGGCTACTTGGTAAGCAGCAATATACTTTATCCGCGGAATCATGCTCTGATGTATTCGGATTTCATACCACCGGTTTTCCCCCAAGAAAACCTCCTTGAAGCCATCCTCTTGGGCTGGTACAACAATAGTGTCGACTCCCGATACACCGCTTGGCCGCTGCCTTTGCTTATCGCCAGACATTTCACCTATCGGTTTCATTTTTTCGGACATTGCACGTGACACACTCAGCGAAGTTGGAGTAATCTCAATCTCCGAGGTCCTAGCCCAGAGCTTGCTAAGAGCTTTTTTGACTTGCACCGGTTTAATAGTATCATCCCCTATATTTGATCGTACGAGTCTCACCAGGGCATTTGGGGGTTCCGCAAACATCTTATCTAGAGCCTTCCGTATCTTGCCCATAGAGAATGTTTCTTTGCCAATCTCATCAAGAACTCCCTTCGCCATTGCATCGCGTGAGAAACGCGAAAAGCGTTCTGCAATCTGTTGAACTGTCATGCCCTTATTTCCCTTTGGGTCGATAGATACTTCAAAGAGAAGCTTTTCAGGAGCTTCTGCCTTCTCAGTACTGTGGTAGACTTTGTATGTAACACCGTTAGTAAGAACGCACCATTCAACACCGGCATTGGCAGCATAGCCAACGACTTGAGTGATTGATTTGACATCTGTAAGAGGGTCATTCAATGGTTTCGCTTCCACGAATAGGACCGGCCTGCAGTCTATTTTGAGTGCGTAATCAACGGACTTTCCATCTATAGTTGGGCACTCGAGTTCTACCTCGTCCGGGTTTCTTATGTCCCAACCAAGAGCCTGTAATAATACATCGGTAAATATTACTCTGGTTGGGGTCTCTTTCAGGTCATCCTTTCTGTGTTTTTCTAACTTTGCCTGAAGACCTTCAATGCACATGACCACAGTATCCATTTGTCACCTCCCAAATTGTCCCACCTTAGTGAAAATCTATATTAGCCTAGCCGTTTTATCAGCTTGTAATGAGCGCAAGCCTAGTTTTTGTCTTAGAGCCTCTTTAATTCGCTGCTTCAGCTTTCGATCCTGAGTTCGGGAAGAGGCAAGCTCCTCGACATGGTTGGACAGTTCCGATAAATAGTCTCTGTAGCCGGTTACCGCGGCGTGTATAGGGCTTGATTCAACTGGAATAGCTATTGATGAAGAAGCTCCGCCTTGGATGGCGAACTGGATAAACTCAGCCTCATCCGGATTACTGAAGTCCATCAACTTGCCACCAATCCTGAGCCGGTTAAATGTCACCCGCTCAAAATCCTCTATCCCTTCGGGAAGCTGTATAAGCTTTGTCTTGGTTCCAGCGAGCAAGAAATCATCAGGGAACTTCTTCACTAGGTCTGGACTTAGCTCTTTGTACAGTTCCTCGGCTATTGCTTCCGCGTTCGGGCGAGGTCTCTTTTCTCCAGGATGCTGGGTAGACCGGGCACGCTCAAAACGAGACTCAACTCGCCGGCACACAGCGTCGTACAGCTCTGACAGAACCTTCCCTCGCTCCTCGGGGTCTTCAAAACCAATTGCCTCCAGTACAGCATCATCCAAAGCCCGGCGGTCAGGCTGGTTCACTTCTTCAAGTACTGGTAGAATCAGCCTGTCAGCTATCTTACGGACAGCATCAACTATCTTGGCTGCCGCTTCCTTGGGCACGGCTTTTGGATCTAGGAAGGGCAGTTGAGCTACTTCATAAACTGTGATATCAATCGAGTCTATACCTCTACCAGCAAATTGTCTGCCCCAGAATTCTGCACAGAGGAAGGTAAAGGTAGAATTTAGCAGCCCGAAAATGAGTTCCTCTTGCCCTGTATCTTTAGGATTCACATTGTAGAATCTTTTATCTGATAAAAAATCACTAGGGTTGTAAGGTACGGCATGAGTATCCGTAATAAGAGCAAACCAAAGGAATTTACCTAAGTTCGTCTCATCCAGAGCGTACCAGGGAGTTCGGCTGGCACAACTCGGCTTCTTAGCTGGTACTCCAGCACGTGGCCCAACACCAAAAGTCTGTGTTTCGCCTGCTCTGATATACTTCAAGACGTGTTTGCCAGCCAGCGCCTTCTTTTCATCAGAAACGATAAATACTCGGAACTTGGTAATTGACTCATCGACCACCAGTGACTTAATATCACGCGTTGATTTCACAAGAGGTTTCAGGTATTCGGCTTCAATGACGTAACGGCCACCATCTCCGGCCTCAACCAACCTTAGCTGTTTTTTCTTTGCAGGGGAGATGCCGTATTGCTTAAGTTCTACCTCTGCCACGTCATCTGTTACATCCATTACGTAGAAGAAATCATTTGCGCCCGAGGTGAAAGCACGTTTTACGTTTGTTATATCTGCGAGTTGGCGAAATTTTTCCTTGCCACGCTTCAATATGTGAAAGAAGATGTCTGGTGCCCTGAGATATTTGCCCCATTTCGAGCCAGTGAAGTTACCTTCGTCATCTAGCCCCTCATTCCACAAGTCAGATTGTTTAACCGGGAAAATACGCCACAGGTCATCTTCCTGTAATGAATCGGCGGCTTCAATGCGCTTGACCAGGTTTTCGAAAGCGGCCATGCGCTCTTCCTCGCCGCCAAACTTAGGGAGGAATTCTGAGAGGAGTGCTTTCATCTGGACAAACTTAACCGTGTTGTCTGAGCGTTCGGCCTTTTTACTGCACCTGTTAAGGATGGTTATTGAGGTATTCACGTCAACTGCTGGGAACCAGTGCTCGACTTGCGGTTCCAGAATAGCAACGACCTTGAAATGTTTAAGGAAGAACTCCTGCAGGTATTTCCCGTAGTCGACATCCACCCATGAGCTATGGGTAAGTAGCCCCA
>Ga0315543_1004520_pt1 | contig 11559 bp, 9 predicted proteins | sample SalMarSW160210MG_2_FD_203098 | JGI IMG/M metagenome (GOLD analysis project Ga0315543, IMG submission 203098) | Salt marsh sediment microbial communities from the Plum Island Ecosystem LTER, Massachusetts, United States - Salt Marsh Sediment SW1601-210 ...
GTGGCAGGAGTGGACGTCTCGTACGTGGGCGGGGTAGCCTTCTCGGCCGCCGTCGTCATGGACGAGAGCCTCGACGTGCTTGAGGTATCCACGGCCGAGACGCGGGTGGAGTTCCCTTACGTGCCCGGCTTCTTCTCATACAGGGAGCTCCGCCCCGCGATGAAAGCCTTGCAGGGGCTGTCCGGATACGACGTCCTGATGGTGAACGGCCACGGGCTTGCTCACCCCAGGGGCTTCGGGCTGGCCTCCCACATCGGAGTCGAGCTAAAAAAGCCTACGATAGGCGTTGCTAGGAGGTTGCTCTGCGGTGAACTCGACGACCCTGACGCCGATGAGACGCTGATAAAGCATAGCGGCAAGGTGATAGGCGCCAAGATGACCTCCCCAACAGGGTCACCCGTGTACGTCTCGGTGGGTCACCTGATCACGCTTGAGTCCTGTGTCGAGATAGTGGACGCATATTTTCTGGATCACTCTCTCCCCGAGCCGCTCGCGGCGGCGCACAGGTACTCCGTTGACCTGTCTAGGCTCAGGTGAAAAAAGGTGGTCCCTGGAAGTAGCTGGGTGAGAGAACTGGTTCACCGGTCTTCTCCCGTAGCTCCTTGAGCTGCTTCTTTATGTGGCGGTGTACCTCCCAGAACTCGTCGGGTACTCCGTCCTCGTCGCCGTAGAGCTCCTCCATCCGCGCCTGCTTCTCCAGGTACTTGTCGACGCGGATGCTGAATTGCTGCGTGTACTCCTCCATCGTGTACTCCTTGTCGAAGATCCTCCTGAACAGGGCTCTCAGGTCCTCGTAAAAGGGGATGTAGCCGACGGGGGTCTCTATGGCGCCGTACTCGCCGTGGACACGGCCCTCGGCCCAGATGACCCAGACCTTCTTGTCCACCTTCTCGTTGAGGTAGCGGCCGTCCTCGCCCTTGATGAAGTAGTTGGTGCTGAACACCCTTGGGCAGTTCTTGAGCCTCTCCCCGAACCTCATGTGGTTTGACAGGTACAGCCCGAAGGGCACCACCATGAAGTCCATGACAGCCATGGGGCTGCTGCTCCTGACCCCCGCCTTGCCCAGGGTGGCGCTAGTTGTCTCGCTCTCGATGGTGGCCCCCATGTACACGCCGTGGGCCCAGCTCAGCGACTCGCTTATAGGGACGTTGGTGTCGCTGTCACGGCCGCCGTAGAAGAAGCCCTGTATGACGTGGCCGTCCTTGCCGTCCCAGTTAGGGTCTAGGTTCTCCAGCTCCTGGAGCCTTATGGTGTACCGGGCGTTGGGGTGGGCTAGAGGTATCTCCTTGCCTTCCTCGTCCTTCTTTCCCTTATACCAATCGCCGCTGTGGTTCATACCGGTCGTCGGGTACTCGTCCTCGTCCAGGCCCATGCCGAGCCAGTACGCCTTACCTTCGTGGATGAGGACGTTGCTGAAGATCATCTCCCGCGGGGTCGTGAGCGCCTCGTAGATCACCGGGTCGTCCACGGAGTTGACATCCCTTATGATGCCGAAGACGCCTGCCTCTATGTTGACGGCGCGGCAGTTGCCTTCCTCATCGGTTCTTAGGTAGGCGATGTCGTCGCCCACGATGGTCATTCCCGGGATCATGGCGGTGCTGGTCTTGCCGCACGCTGACGGGTACGCGCCTGTAAAGTAGCTCACCCGGTCCTTGTCCGGGTGCTTCACGCCCATTATGAGCATGTGCTCGGTGAGCCAGTCCTCGTGGTTGGCCTTGTAGATGGCGAGCCGGAGCGCCAGCTTCTTCAGGCCCAGGCTGTTACCCGCGTACTGGTTGTTCACGCTGTAGACCTTGCCGTCCACGACGTCCACGTATATGCGGCGGTCGTCCACGTTCACCGTGGTGTTCCGCTCGTCCAGCTCCCCGGCGCTGTGGATGAAGGTGAAGAACTCTCCATCACCCAGCTTCTTGAACTCCTCGTAGCCGTTCCTGTAGAGGATGTCCTCGCTGTGGGCGACGTAAATGCTGTCCGTGAGCTGCAGCGCGCATATCGTGAACCTGCTACCAGTCGGGCCCAGGCTGAAGAACCGGACGAGGCACTCCTTGCCATCCATGGCGCCGTCCATGATGCCAAGAACCTCCTCCAGCCCCTCCTCGCGGTCGATGGTGTTGATGGTCTCCGTCATCTTCATGCCCTCGGGCAGCAGCACTCGGGTGTTCTCCTTGTCTCGGGCCTGATCGAGATAGCCGTCGTAGTGGATGGTGTGGCCCTTCATCTCAAGGGGCGCCTCCTCGCCCAGGTCCATGGCTAGCTGCCTGACGTATGCGATGTCCTCGGGGGTGTCCGTGATGACCGTCGCCTTGGCAGGCTTGCATAACTCGAGGAACCTAGCAACCTGTTCCTCGACTTTGGGATTCTTGAGCGCCTTGAGCTTCCTCAGGCTCTTGTCGTCCATGAACCTTGACAATGAGTCCGACACTTAGATGCCTCTTCTAGTGTTCCAAGAGGCCGGTATTAGACTTATCGGTTTTAACCTGAGGCAACCGCTCTCTCCTCGGGCGGCTTAACGTTCCTGAATGTCACCCAGAGGAGCACGTCGTAGAGTCCCTTGATCGCCCCCGCCAAGAGGAAAGGCAGTGAGAAGCCTACGAACTGCATTATGTAGCCGGCTATGCTGGGCCCGACGGCCATGGTGAAGCTCCGTGGCAGGTTGATGAGTCCCTGGACGCGGCTACGCTCTTCTGGCTTCACTATGGCCATCGTGTAGGACTGCCTTGTGGGTACGTCCATCTGGCTCAACAGGCTGCGCCCCAGGTACAGGGAGAGGGATGTCGGCAGGTTAGGCATGTAGGGCACCAGGGCCATCATGATGTTGGCTGGGAGGTGGCTGTACACCATGGTGTTGATGAGGCCGATCTTCTCGCTTATCCGGGCGGCGAGCATGTAGCTCGCTGCGGCGAGGAGGCTCGACGCCGAGAAGATGGCGCCGATCACGTCCATCCCTAGCCCGAACCGCTCGAAGAACCAGTAAGCCACGAGGCTATGGGTTGTGAAGGAGCCCCCCAGCGCGTCCATGCTGAAAAGGACCGAGAGGAGAACCACGTACCTCTTGGTCTCGGGGCTCAGGGGCGCCTGCTCCTCGTGCTCCACCTCGATCTCAGCCTCGTCCCCCAGCAGCGAGTACAGGAACACCACGGCGACGTTCAGCAGCGCGTACACCCCGAACATAAGGCGATATGAGGAGGGCTCGGTGAACCCCCAGCCCTGTAGTATCACCACGAAGCCGGTGAACAGTGAACCTACGGAGGTCGCCACCGAGCCCCCCGTACTGCGGATCGCGTAGAGCCTTGTCCGCCTATCGTCGGCGCAGCTCTGAGCAAGTATGACTCTCTCCAGCATCTGCGCGGCCCCGAACCCACCCCTGTACCCTATGGAGGAGACCACGGCCACGGCGACGAGGAGAGGCGGATACGAGGAGACGAAATACACGGAGCCAGCCGCAGCAGAGAGCAGCCCGAAGAAGACGAGCATCCTTCTCCGTCCAACCCTGTCCGCTATGAAGCCCGCGACGAGGTTGAACAGAGTCGAAACGGTGAGGCCGCCGGTGAGCACGAGGCCGATCTGCCACAGCGGCAGCCCAAGGGACTTGAGGTAGACCGCGAAGAAGATGCTGACGAAGCTGGCCGCGAAGGACTGCAGTGGCCTTACAACGAGAAGCAGCTTTCCGTTCCGGTCCACCCAGTCAAGCATGGAAACTCAATGCACGCAACGAAGTCATAACGTTAACCCTGTAGCTTACGCCATCCACATGCTGGTCGTCTCGTAGGGTCAGCCGCCGTCCCTCCTAGTCACATATCAATTAGAACTGCCAAGGCAACCGTTATAGCCCCGCCCCCTCTCACTTGAAGCATGTCTGAGAACGGTAAACTATCTAGGTTCTGGATACAGGAGCTTACCCGTCCCGCCTTCGAGGACTGGCTCGAGAACGAACCCGAGCCGGTCGTCATCATAGGCATAGGAGCCATAGAGCAGCACGGTCTGCACCTACCCCTAGGCACCGACAGCCTCGGCTGCAGGGAGTTCATCCACGAGGTGGCGAGCCTCACCAACAGCGTCTGCATACACCCGTGCTGGCCGGGGTTCAGCCCCCACCACATGTCGTTCCCCGGCACAGTGACCTTCAGCAGCGACACGCTGCTGGGCATACTCATGGACACCATCGGGAGCTTCGCCTACCACGGCGTCAAACGCTTCGTCCTGGTGAACCACCACGGAGGCAACACCCAGACCATGAACCTCGCCGCCCAGCTCGCCAAACGCGAGTATAACGTGATGATAGCCACGCCTCAGGGGCCCCGTGACACGGAGCTCGCCAAGAAGATACAGGAGCGGATGCAGAGGTATCTGGAGGTCCACAGCGGGCCGCGGGAGACCGCGTACGCCCTCCACTACTTCCCCGAGCTATGCGAGATGTGGAGGCTTGAGGACTGGGAGAGCGGCGTCGTCATCTCTGACCGGCTCCGTGAGTTCATGGACCCGGACAGGGAGGACTACGAGCTTGTTAGCCAGGTCTTCAACGCGTGCCTGGGCCCCAACACCGAGGATATCACTAGGAACGGCCAGTACGCCACCACGGACTCAAGGACCGCCGACCCCAAGGAGGCGGAGGCTTCCATGGCGGAGGCAGTCCAGTTCATGGTGGACTTCATCGAGCTCTGGAAGAGCATCCCCGTCCCCAAGTGCTTCCTCGACTAAACCCTTTTCTTTTTCAGCTTCTCCGCCTCAGCCTCTTCCATGTGGACCGTGTACTTCTCGCCCGGGTACTTCACCGAGCGCACGTCCTCACGGTATTTGGCGAGGGCGTCGGTTATGACCTTGTTGAGGTCGGCGTAGGGATGGGCGAAAGGCGGAGCCTCGTCGTAGACACCCAGCAGATCGTGGAGCACCAGCACCTGGCCGTCACACATCGGGCCCGAGCCTATGCCTATGGTAGGCATGTCTACGGAGTGGGTTATCACCTCAGCAGTCTCCGCTGTCACGAACTCCAGGACCGCCGAGAACGCCCCCGCGTCGCCCAGGGCCTCCGCGTCCTCGACTATGGCCGCCGCCGTGTCGGCGTCGGTTCCCTGCACCTTGAAGCTGCCCCCGACGGAAGCCCTCTGAGGCATGAGGCCGATGTGCGCCTGCACAGGGATGCCCACGTCCACGAGCGCCTTCACGGTGGGCGCCACCTCCTTCCCGCCCTCCAGCTTGACGGCGTCGGCGCCCCCCTCCTGTATGAGGCGGGCGGCGTTGGTCACCGCCTGCTCCCTGCTCACGTGGTAGGACATGAAAGGCATGTCGGCGACCACCAGGGGAGCCTTGGCCCCCCTAACCACAGCCTTCGTGTGGTATACTATGTCGTCCACCGTCACGGGCACGGGGTTCTCGTAGCCCAGCACCACCATCCCCACAGAGTCTCCGACGAGGATCACCTCCAACCCGGCTCTCTCCACAAGCATCGCCGTGGGGTAGTCGTAGGCGGTGACCATGGCGATCTTCTCGCCGGCGGCCTTCATCTTCCATAGCTTCGACACGGTTACCTTATCCAAGGCATCTCACCGAAACAATAGTCAATAGCAGTGAACCCATATAACCACTGGGTAGATATGCGGGTCGCTGTGGTGGGCGCCGGCGCCCCGTTAACGATGCCTTGACCGCCTTGGTCAAGGGGCTGGAGCACAGGGCTAGTCTCTGAGGTTGATGGGGTAGACGCCGTCTGGGACGTTCATGTACTGGAAGACGCTGAGGTCGGCGGGGCACTGGCCGGGGGCGTCTATTATGATGATCTCCTCCCCGATGACCTCGTAGACCGCCCTGAAGTGGGTCTTGCTCTTGCTGACGATGATCTCGAAGTCCTCGGGCCTGTAACCGAACTGCTTTATGGGGTCGTCGTCGATTAGGCTCGACTGACGGCTTATCACCTGGAGCCAAACACCGCCCACCTGCAATATGCCGGTGGGGCCGAGGTTTGTCTCCTGGTTGATCCTCATGGGCCCCGTGCCTATGTACTTGCCCTCGCCGGCCCAGAGTACCTCGCCCTTGACCCTTACCTTGCCCCCGTCCCTCCAGCCCGTGGTGGCCCCCACCTCAAGCTCAACCGTTTCTCCGACGCCGGCCTCCACGATCTTCTTCGCTGACTCCGGGTCGTAGAGCATGGGGAACGAGGTCCTCTGGGCACCCTGCCTGAGTAGCTCCCTCAGCACGAAGGTGGTGTCGTTGCTTCTGTCGGCGTGGTCCAGAATCACTATGGGCTTCTCGGCTTTCTTCGCCTTCTCCACGGCGAGCCTGACGCCTTCCTCGACTCCGTGGAGGGCGGCCTCGCTTCTACCGGTCAGCTCCTTCCTCTTGCTCCAGGCCAGCTCGCAGAGATCGTCCACGATCTCTTGTGCTAGGTCAGGGTCGTCGTCGGTCACCGCCACCATGCCCATGCCGAGTGGACGGACGTCGCTCCACGCGAAGCCGAAGAGGGCGGACACGTCCACGACGCCCGGCTTCCTCTCCCACCAGTGGACTCTGTCGATTATGTCCTTGGCCGGGGAGACCGTGGTCGCGCTGAAGACGGATGGCACGACGATCCCCGGCTTCTTGAGGGCCACGGTGGGCTTGATCTCGCCCCTGAGGGTTCTCATCATGGCGTCGGCGGCACGCATCCCGGTTTTCTTCATGTCAACGTGGGGGCTGCTCTGGTACCCGAACACCGCCGTCGCCTCCCTCAGTATCGCCTGGTCCTTGTTGGCGTGGAGGTCGAAAGTCACCATTAGGGGCATGTCGTAGCCGACTATCTCCCGGACCTCACGGACGGCATCCATCTCCGGGTCCTGCCTGCTCTCCGTCGCCATGGCGCCGTGCAGAGACAGTAGCACGCCGTCGATCTCGTCCTTCATCTCGTCGAAGCCGCGTCTCATTTCTCCCACGTAGAAGTCATAGACCTCGTCCGCGACGGTCTCGGTGGCGCCACCCATGGCGGCGCAGACGGGCAGCAGCTCCACGTCATCGCGTTCGCAGACCTCGATGAATCCCCCGATGCAGCTGTTGGTGTCCCTCGCCTTCTCGAGAACCCTTTCACCGTGGGCAGCGTTCCTCTCGAAGTCCTCGAGCGTCGTGAGCCCCGGCCAGAACGTTATCGTCTCGTGGGCGAACCCGGCCACACCGAGTTTGTACCTGCTCACCGCGTCACCTCCCTATCACTATCCCGGCGGGGTCGATCTCCTCGCGGAGAAGCCTCAGCTCCTCGGGGCTCGGCGGCTCGGTCACGGCGACCTCGCCTCCCACGTGCAGCTTGAAGCTGGTGTTCTCCTGGACCTGCTCCGGGGTCACCCCCGGGTGCACCGAGAGCAGGCTCATTTCCCTGGTCTCCTCGTCGAAGCCCATCACTCCCAGCTGGGTGATCACCCTGTAGGGGCCCGTGTCTGCGGGTAGGCCGGCCGCCTCCCTGGCGCCGGGGCCCGTGAGGTACCCCGGCGTGGTGAGGAAGTCCAGCTTGTTCATGAAGCGCAGCCTGTCGTGGCGCATCAGTATGATGGTCCGTGTGCAGAGGCTGCCCACGTCGTTGGCGCCTCCGCTCCCCGGGAGCCTGACCTTGGGGCTGCCGTAGTCACCGATGACTGTGGTGTTGAGGTTGCCGTACTTGTCTATCTGGGCTGCGCCGAGGAACCCGTAGTCCACGAGGCCCTGCTGCGCCATCCCCATGACGTAGTCCATGCTCGCCGCCATGACGCCTTTATAGAAGGTGCGGCTATCCCCAACGCTGATAGGAATCGTCGGCAGCTTGGGACCCAGCCCGCCCGCCTCGAACACTATGAGCAGCTCCGGGGCGTGGAGCCTCTGCGCGAGCATGGTGGCGATTATGGGCAGCCCGGTTCCCACGAAGACGGACTTCCCGTTCTCCAGGACCCTGCTGGCTACGCACGCCATGAGCTCGGTGGTGTTGTACTCCAACGCTAGCCCCTCCTCGCCCACGGCGCATCCAGAGGCACCTCCAGGTGCTCCAGCCTCCGGAGGTACTCCATCTTCTCTTCTCCGCCCACCAGCTCCACGTACTCGCTGAACTCCTTCACGCCGCGGACGTACCTGTCCAGGTACTCCTCGACGCCCTCATCGCTGCGGCTGAGCCTGAGCCACTCCGCCATATGCTCCTCGTCGCTGTAGTAGAGCCCAGGCATGTTCCCCGGGTGGCTCCCGTAGGGCACCTCCACGACGGCGTCCACCGAGACGTGGGGGATCACCGTCCTGTCGGGGTGGGCGCGCACCTCCTCCTCGTCTATGAGCTTCTCCGTGGTGACTATGAGGCGCTTCGCGGCACGCGCCAGGTCGACGTCCTCGATGGTGGTGCCGTCTATCTGGCAGTTGCCGTACCTGTCGCAGCGGTGCACGTGGATGAACACGAAGTCCGGGTAGCAGGCCGGGAGAAGCGTGATTGGTAGCCAGGTCCACGGGTCCTCCGCCACCTTGGACGAGCTGTGCCGCAGCGTGTCGGTGCCCAGCATAACCCTCGCGGGCATCCAGGGCAGCCCCATGGCCGCAGCCTTAAACCTCCACTGGAACCCTGCGTTGCTGATCTCGCCCACGACCTTGACCTGCCCCGACTCGACGCGCCTACGACCCGCAGGGGACAGCCCCCTGAGCTCGTGGCCGAACGCGTAGGCGCACTCCACGCGGTCCACGACCCCCGACGCCACCAGCACATCCACGTCGTGGACGCCGGTCTTGGCGGCCATGCACAGACCCTTCCTGCCCTGCCTGATCATCTCGTAGATGCCGGCCATGCTGAACCTGATGTGCCCGAAGCCGCCCATGGCGAAGTAGTCTCCGTCACGGGTGAACTTGGCCACGGCCTCGGACATGTTCATCCTTTTGTCCACTAGTCCCCTGGGCTTGTTCTCCATCATCCAGCGGCGGGCGTCGTCGGGGTGCATCCAGCCATACAGCTCCCCGCGGCCCTCCTCAAGAACCCTCATACTTCCTAGTTAGGCTGGTGCTCGTATAACGTTAACGAGGGAAAAAGAGTCAGTAGGTCTCACTGTCCTTGCTCCACAGTAGCTTGTTCAGCGACAGCAGGTATTCGTCGCGCCACGCCTCCAGCTCCTCGAGGCTCTTGTCTCCCACCATCTCGTCGACGCCGTCTATCGCCTTCTGTACGACACTCTCAGGGGTCTCGGTCCACGTCGCCATGGTCTTGAGCCACTTGGACTTGCTTTCGCCGATGTGCCTCATCAGGTACTCTATGCCGCCCTTGCCGCCCCCCAGGTGGTAGACCATGTAGGGACCCATGACGGCCCACCGTATGCCTGGGCCTGCCCTTATGGCCTTGTCCACGTCCTCGACGCTGGCGACTCCCTGGTCCACGAGGTCCAGCGCCTCTCTCCACAGCGCCACCGAGACCCTGTTGGCGATGAACCCCGGCACCTCCTTCTTGAGCACAACCGGCACCCTTCCCATGTCCTCCATCACCCTGTAGGCGAGGTCCACGGTCTCCTTGCTGGTCTTCTCCCCGGGGCTCAGCTCCACCAGGGGCACAAGGTGCACCGGGTTCCACGGGTGAGCTACTATAGCCCTCTCAGGGTGACGCTCCATGTCCCGGGCGATCTCCGTCATCATCAGCCCGGAGGTGCTGCTTGTGAACACCACGTTCGCCGGGGCAAGCTTGTCCATCTCCGCGTAAAGCGGACACTTTACTTCCAGGCTCTCGTACACGGACTCCACAACGAAGTCTGCGCCCTTCAGCGCCTCCTTTAGGCTCGTGGTGGTCGACAGCCGTCTCTTCGCCGCCTCGGCGTCCTTCCCCAATCCGGCGTCCACAAGAGTGTCTATGTGGTGGGATACCCTGCCCTTCGCCTCCTCCAGCTTCTCGTTTGTCAGGTCCTGCATTACAACATCGTAGCCGTGTAACGCGAACAGCGTGGCCCAGCCCTGCCCCACGAGGCCGCTGCCCACGCATGCAACACGTTTGATTCCCTCGATCAATGCTATCAACATGAAACATGCTGCAAGGTTTTTCATTCTTCCGCCGTCGAAGCCGTTAAGTTAGCTTAACCCGGAGTCATATCTATGCCTGGACTACACGTCTTCTCCAGAGGCTCCACGCACCTCATAAACATGGTGCGGGGCGAAGGTATCTATCTCTGGGACAAGGATGGCCGCCGGTACATCGACGGCAGCGCCGGCCCCATCTGCGTCAACATAGGCCACGGCGTCAAGGAGATAGCAGACGCCGTCGCGGCTCAGATGAAGCAGGTGAGCTTCGTCCACAGCAGCCACTTCATCACCCAGAGCGTCATCGACTGCGCGGAGAAGCTCGCCTCGTTCGCGCCCGAGGGCCTAGACCACGTCTACTTCTGCAGCGGCGGAAGCGAGGCCACAGAGGCCGCCGCCAAGATGGCTCGCCAGTACTGGCTGCTGAGAGGCGAGCCGAAGCGCAGCAAGATCATCGCCCGTTGGCAGAGCTACCACGGTAACACGCTTGGCGCCCTCAGCATGTCGGGGAACATCGCGCGGCGCCGACGCTACGTGCCGCTTCTCTTGGACTTCCCCCACATCCCGCCAGCGTACTGTTACCGGTGCTGGTTCGGTAAGACCTGCGACACCTGCGATCTTGAATGCGCCCGTGCACTTGACACCCAGATAAGGGCGACGGGCCCAGAGTACGTCTCCGCGTTCATCGCTGAGCCCGTGGTCGGCGCCACGTTGGGCACGGTTCCAGCGGCGCCTGGCTACTTCCAGCTTATCCGCGAGATATGCGACGAGCATGACGTCCTCTTCATCGCCGACGAGGTCATGACGGGGCTCGGGAGGACCGGGAAGAAGTGGGGCCTCGACCATTGGGACACGGTGCCCGATATCATAGCCACCGCCAAGGGCCTCGCGGGCGGCTACCTGCCCTTGGGAGCCACCATCGCCAGCGACAAGGTGTACGACGCCTTCGGTGAGCCCTTCGCCCACGGCCACACCTACGGCAGCCACCCCGTCGGGTGCGCCGCCGGGGCCGCGGTCATGGACTACGTCGTGAAGCATAGGCTTGTAGAGAGATCGGCGGAGCTGGGAGAGTACTTCCACGGGAAGCTCAAGGCGCTCTACGACCACCCGTCCGTCGGAGACGTACGCGGCATGGGTATCTTCGCGGGCGTCGAGTTCGTCAAAAACAAGGAGACCAAGGAGCCGTTCCCGCCTGAGCTCAGGTACTATAACAGGGTGGTCGACAAGTGCTTCGAGAATGGACTGCTCGTCTACCCCGGGGTAGGCACGGTGGACGGGGTCAGGGGTGACCACATTCAGGTGGCGCCGCCCCTGGTGGTAAACAAGGAGGAGATCGACGAGATAGTGGAGCTCCTGGACAGGTCCATCGGAGAGGTAGAGGCGGAGGTTCTATAGCTTCAGCGGCTACCTGATCCTGCCGTTCACTACCTTCTCCAGCCCTATTTCCTCGGTGTCTGTGTGGAGAGGCAGCCCCTCCATGTAGGCCTTGCCGTCCACCGCCTCCAGCCTGTACTTCATGAACTGGTCGAAAGTGATCGTATCCGAACTATACTCCTTGACGTCGCCAACATACACCTGATCCCCAGGCTTAGACACCTGCGG
>Ga0315543_1004521_pt1 | contig 11558 bp, 13 predicted proteins | sample SalMarSW160210MG_2_FD_203098 | JGI IMG/M metagenome (GOLD analysis project Ga0315543, IMG submission 203098) | Salt marsh sediment microbial communities from the Plum Island Ecosystem LTER, Massachusetts, United States - Salt Marsh Sediment SW1601-210 ...
CGCTCATGCTCACGATTGCTCCAACAGTTATCCCGATAAATGTACCCCAGCCCGCGCCTGCGATTTCAAGTCTTGGAAATCCAAACTTGCCAAAGATAAGAACATAATTAGCGATGATATTGACAACCTGACCACACAGTGATGCGCACATCGTAATTATAGGCCTGTGTATGCCCATAAAGAACTGGCTTGCAGCCCAGTTGAATAGTGCCACGATGTTCGTATAGAGCATAATCCGAAGATATATTACTTCCATACCCACCACGGTAGGGGGGTGGCCCATTATCCTGAATATCCACGGTGCGATCGGCCACATAATTGCGAGAACGATTGCAAAGTATACCAGGCCCATATATATTGTCTGCCAGAAGTAGTTAGAGCAATCTTTTATTAAACCTCGTCCAAGACTCTGACTAACGAATGTATTTAGGCTTGCCATTGCACCCATAGCAAAACCGCCAGGCAAAAAGCTCACATACCCGGCGGGAAGTATTGCAGCCAAGGCATCAGTTCCCAGCCGGGAGACCATAAAGCGGTCGACGAACTGCATAATCGTAAACGAGATGGTCGTGACAACCATCGGAGTGGCCAACTTTAGCATGTATTTTAAGGATGTTTCGTCGGTTTCGTGATTGTGTGGTAGCAAGGCTGCGCTCTTAGATATTGAACTAATGGTTTAAACGATTCAGGCCCAGTTTCTCAGATGCGGTCTCAGCCGAGATGCCCAGAACCTGTATGTGTTTAACCGGACTGGTATTTCCAGATAATAAACTTATTGCGTTTTTTCTCACACCCAGCCGGTCGGCTAAGCATTCAATCAGACTCTGATTAGCTTTACCCTTTTCTGCTGCCGTTGCAATTTTAATCTTCAACATGCGGTCGAGCAAGCCACAGATATCCGTTTTGCTGCTGCCGGGTATGGCTTTGACTGTGAAGGTCACGCCCCCATCTATCTGTCTAATCGCTGGATGAGTCATTGATTAGTTTGTTGTGTTAAGCGCCTCCGTATTAGGTCCGAAGCCACACTTAATAAACACGCCTGAAAGAGTATCTATTCGACATTTTCTCTGAGATTGGTGCCGATTGCCATCTGCACATACTTTTCAATCTGCTCTGCAAGTTCACCGAGCGGGGCGAGTTGGAAGTCTTCGTAGTGGCCCGGAATTAGTTCGCCGTCGAGAGCTTTTTTGAATATCTTGACCCGTATTATGGATGGTTCGATATCCGATCTGCTGAAATCACTGTCCTTGTGCTCGGTCAGTTCAACGCGCCAGTCTTCACTTATGAAGACAAGGCACCTGCCGGTAAAGACGGCTGTTGGAAAGTAATCACGTAGTAGTCTGAGCGTTTCCATTAGTCTTCCCGGCGCATTCATGGACCGTTTGAGTTTCTCGTATACATCGGGATAAAAATAACCGAATTGGGCGTAAACGTCAAGCAAGACCTGTAGTATTCTGTGGAAGTAACTGTTTACCTGGCAAGCACGTGTGCCAGCTGTGCTAAGAAAGCGAGCCGACAAGTTCTCTGATATTTGCGATGTTGTGTCGGTCGCAATATTCTTTTATTCCATCGATGATATGTAGTGCACAGTCTGGCTCGATAAAATTTGCCGTACCAATGGCAACTGCTGAGGCCCCTGCGATGATAAATTCGATGGCATCTGATATATTTCTGATTCCGCCCATGCCTAATATGGGTATTCCCTTATCTTTTGTGATTTCCTTGTAAACCCTGCTTACCAAGTAAACTGCTATCGGTTTTATAGCTGGCCCCGACAGACCGCCAGTTCTATTGGCAAGGAAAGGTTTACGGTTCTCAATGTCAATGGCCATTGCTGTAAAAGTATTGATAAGGCTCAGCGCATCTGCTCCTGCCTCCACCGCTGCCGCAGCGATCTCAGCTATATCAGTGACATTCGGAGATAGCTTCACCATCAGGATTTTTTCACTGGCAGCCGACTTTGCCGTAGACGTAATTTCGCTTACCTGCTCAGGGTCCCGCCCGAAGCTTATGCTGCCTCGCTTCACATTGGGACAGCTAATATTTAGCTCAAAACCCGCTATCGCTTTTTCTCTCGCAAGCCGTTCGATGACGGCTACATATTCTTCGATAGTATCGCCGGCCACGTTTACAAAAATGGCGGGCTTTAGCTTTTGAAGAACTGGCAGTTTCTCTTCAATGAATTTATCTACTCCTACATTAGCCAGTCCAATCGCATTAAGCATACCCGAATCGGTTTCAACGATCCTCGGCGTTGCATGACCTTTTCTTGGCTTTACGGTGATACTTTTAGTAATAAATCCGCCGAGCTGATTTATATCTATAAAGTCAGCCAACTCATCGGCATACCCGCACGTCCCCGACGCCGTGAACACCGGATTCGCTAACTTCAATCCTGCAAAATCAACCGAAATATCAACACTTTCTGTCATAGCTGAAATACTACTTGCCCGCTGTCGAATACAGGGCCATCTTCGCAGCACAACTTGTAAACAGTTTCATTCGAGCCTTCGACTTGGCATTCCACCGCGCAGCTCTGGCAGACGCCAATGCCGCAGGCCATCATCCGTTCCATGCTGATCTGGCAATCGATGTTTCTTTCTCTGGCAATCTCAGCTACCTTTGCTAACATTGCCTCCGGACCACAGGCATAAATAATCGCCTCATCCGGGGACAAGCCGGGCTTTACATCAAGCCAACGTTCGAGTAGTTCTGTGACAACTCCTTCATGGCCGGCCGAGCCATCGTCCGTTGCTACTTGAGATTTAATGCCGCACTCTGCGAATTCTGGTATTGAGAACCCAAGTTGTCGGGAAATTTCATCCAATCGGCCCTCAAATGGTAGTTCTTTTACTGTCTTGGCACCTGCAAAAGCTTCGACCTCAATATTATGGTGCTCTGCCGTAAGCACTCTTGCCAAATGCAGGATAGGAGGTGCCCCCATACCGCCAATGACTAAAAGCGAGGTCTTTTTGCCTTGTGAAATAGAAAATCCCTTTCCCAGAGGACCAATGATATTGACCAGATTGCCATTGGATAGCGTTGTCATCCGCAGAGTTGCAGGACCAACGACACGATATAGTAATTCGGCAGAGGTCTTGTCACCGTCACGGGTGACATCGGCGAAGCTAAATGGCCTGCGTAATAATATGTCGCGTTTGACTGTGTTTATTAGCTCAGTGGGCATGCGGTCACCGGAGGGCAGCGCGGCACCAGATACATCAATTTGAACAAATTGTCCAGGCTCGAATTTTGCAAAGGCCGCTGCACCGTGTCCTGAGAACACAAGCCTGAGCTTGTAAAAACGCTCGCCGACTTGCCTGTTGGATGCGACTGTGGCGTCAAACTGACCTTTACCCGAAGATGACTGCATATTTATCTTTCATACAAGAGCGAGGTCCTCACAGTAATCCATCAATTACTCGCACACCATCGACAACCTTACAGATGTGGACGGCGTATCTTTCGGCAAAGTAGGGCTGACTTCGGGGGTATGCAATATCCACCGCATTTTTGAGAGCCTCGACGCTTTCTGCTCGTACCAAGGCCCCTGATGCGCCCTTATCGCCTCCACCAAGCATTCGCTCACCAAGCACACCCGGCACCGTTCGAGCAATGTCACACATTGTTTCCAGCTCAGGACCGGATATTCTATAATCGTCCCGCAGCTCAATACCATCCTGTCGGAATATCTTTCCTACGGTCTCGATGTCACCGGCCTTCCAGGCCTCCATCATTTTGTAGAATCTCTGCTGTGCATGAAAAATATACTTTAGCCTGTTACATAAATCAGCATATATATTGCCAAAATGGACAAGAATTTTATTATAATTTGCATCGTCTTTAATATCCGCGAGACAGGTTATTTCAAAGCCGGCTTTTCTCAGAAGTGAGACGAGCTTCTCGCATTCTGCTCGGCGGACAGCATAAGTTGATTTTTCCAGACCCGGCCTGTCGGTGCCGGTATCGAGTACAACTATTCGAAAATCAGTTGCGCCTTCGCCAATCGGAACATATTTAATCGAGCGGTCTTTAGGGTTGTAGTGCGTCCCCATTCCTTCGCGCGCAAATAGAATCATGGTCTGGTCGAGCTTTCCGCAAGGCGAACCAATGTAATCGTTCTCTACAGCCTGCGCCAAATCAACAATCTTAATCTTATCTTCTACCTCAATTTGATTTGCATCGAAAAGTGACAAAATAAGATTCAATGTAAGCGAGGCGGACCTACTCATACCTCCGCCTGGAATATTGCCATATAAGACACCATCTATTCCTTGTTTGATTTTATATCCTTGCCGTCCAAGAATAAAATCGACGCCGTATGGAAATCGTCCCCAAGTCTGTGCGATCTGTGCCGATTTTGGCTGCGGTATTTTACCCATTTCGAAATCAATGACTCCATCATTAGGAAAGTTTCCGCTGAAAAGCCTGACTCGATTGGTACCGTTAGGTTTGTATGCCAGCCAGATAAAGCGGTCGGTTCCTACACCGAATAATTCAGTGCCATTGTAGTCACCGTGCTCAACACCCAAACAAAACCGTGACGATGTCCTCCGCACTTTACCGCCGGACACGTCCAGCCCTTGCTCCTTTGCTAATTGTCTCAGAGCATCAAATGCCTGCACATCATTCGCTACGTTCACTTTTATTCCTTACCTGCTCAATCCGATCGGGCTAAACAGCACATAAAGAATCAGCGTTATCACAATAACTATAACGCCGCCTATCATAGCTCCTTTCGACGATCGCAAATCCAGCTTCGTCTGCTGTTTAAACTCAATAGCCTGGGCCAGTGGTTTCAGCATTGTAATGATTGTCATAACTACAAGGCAAAGGCCGAAGCAGATTGCCATACGGTTAAGGAACTGGATATCCGGCCCGATCTTATACTGCCCCATAAGGTACATCCCGCCGTAACTGACAATATTAGTCAGCAGGCCCACAACACCCGCGGCCGGCGGTGCCTTGCGTACAATCAATCCAAATACGAATACCGAAAGAATACCGGGCGAAATAAGACCCTGGCTCTCCTGTATGATTGTAAAGATGCTGTTTCGAATGTTTGGATTGCCAAGCCGAGGTGCAAGAAATACTGCTATAAAGGAAAATACAACCACACATATACGACCAAGCAGAACCAGTGTACCTTGTGACGCCTCGGGCTTAATATACTTTTTGAAAACGTCCATCGTGAATATTGTCGACGCCGCGTTCAGCATCGCCGCCAGGGAGCTGACAATCGCCCCTAATAACGCCGCCAGCACAAAACCCACCAATCCCGTCTTTTGAGGAAGAACACTGCTAAGCAACTGTCCAAGCGCCGTATCATATTTGTAGGCAATAAACTTTTCACTGTTCAAATTTGCACTGGCCCTGTCCGCTGCCTCGGTTACTTTTTGATTATATTCTTCTAATTCGACGGCCAGATCCGGAAATACCGTCTTCCATGCTTTATCGTCGGACTCGAAAACCGTAAATTCTTTGACCTCTAATTCCGCAAGTTTTTTATCCGTAAGCGGAAGCACAAATGGATTACTTGCCGTCACGGTTTTCATCGCCGCCTCATCCGGATACATTGCTATCATAAACCTGCCTTTTGGCCAGTCGGCTATGGTCTCGTCATTCGGTGCCTGTACTACCTCCACCAGCTTGGTCTCTGGATTGACCTTGAGATATTTCGCAATCACCGTTGCATTATCCTTCACAGCCTGGTCCTGCATATCCTTGGCATAAAGGTTAAAGGCAATAATGCCTGGAATCACAACGACGAATGGAATCAGCAGCTTCATAAACGCCGCGAAAACGATACCCTTCTGTCCTTCCGAAAGCGACTCCGATGCCAGAGTTCGTTGTGTGATGTACTGGTTCAGTCCCCAGTAATAAAAATTCGGTATCCATAAACCCAAAAGAAGCGCCGTCCAGGGCAGCACCTTATCGTCACTGGGCAGATACATATTCATCCGCACCCTGTTCAATTCCCAGAATCGATCAATTGCCCCTGATCCCTTCGACAAGGGAACCATCTCGATTGCACCCGTCGACACATCCACAACCTTCGCCGCCTCCGTTACGCTGCCGAGCATCTTGAATGCAAAGTACATGACAATAGCGCCGCCCAGAATCAGCGAGCTACCCTGGATCAAATCCGCCCACGCACAGGCCTTCAGCCCGCCCGCCGCAACGTAGATCATAGCAATAAGACCGATCACCAACGATGCATTGGCAATCGATACGCTATATCCCATCTTCCCCGCCATGGTGTTAATCGTCAGTGCACCGGAATAAGTCACTGATCCCAAAAGCACCATATATATAAACAACGTCGCTATGGCCATTATCGTCCTGGCCGTGCCGTTGTAACGAACCTCAAGAAACTCCGGCATCGTATAAATCCCAGCCCGTAAAAAATAAGGCAGAAACGCAAAGCCCACAATCACAAGCGTTATAGCCGCCATCCACTCGTAGCTCGCAATAGCCAGACCCACGTGGCTGGCTGCATTGCCGCTCATACCCACCAATTGCTCGGAAGAAATATTCGCCGCAATCAGTGAAAAGCCGATCAGCCACCACTTCAAACCGCGACCTGCCAGAAAGTAGTCTTCGCCCGTCTTCTCATGTCGGCTCTTATACAGACCAACACTTATCACCGCCACTACGAAGCCCACAAAGACTAATGTGTCGAGGAAATTGAATTCCATGACTATTCCTTTGCGTAATTGTACCCGGATGTATATGGTTAAAATCGCTGGTTATTATAGCGGGATAGTTGATTACCGCAAGATAATACAATTGGACACAAATACAATATCCTCGTCTGCCGGGCAATTCTCGACTGAAACAAACGAAGATATTCAGCCCCGTGTTCTACGTTGGATTCTAACCGACATGTTAAAATGTAACAGACAGTGAAATCAAGCACAGGTTCGCTTAAAAGCTTCGCATAATGCATCAGCAATATCAGTGGCGATTAGGCTGATTTGCCCAAGTTTTTCAGCAGCGATGTCGCCCGCCAATCCATGGACATAAACACTGAGGACTGCCGCGTCAAAATTGCTAAGGCCCTGGCCAATAAGGGCTGTAACAACACCAGTTAATACATCACCTGATCCGCCTGTCGCCATACCTGGATTGCCGGTCTTGTTGACATAGACCTTGTCACCATCAGTCACGATAGTCCCAGCGCCTTTTAAGACAACGATAGCACTGGTGCGTTGCGCAAATTGGATAGCTTGCTCTTGCCGCTCGCTTGGCAATGGCTCCCTGATAAGTCCGGACCAAAGCCTTTTCATTTCACCCGGATGTGGCGTCAGGACTACATCGGCCCTTGTTCTCTTCGGCCAGTTTTTCAGCTTACTAAGGTTATTCAAACCGTCGCCGTCTATGACCAACGGGAGCCGTTCCTGTTCAAGAAGCTTGGCTACTATTGACTGTAAGCCACCACTGATACCTATACCGGGCCCAAACGCGACAGCATCATTTTCACCTACCGCATCAAGAATGTTGTTGATGGCTCTTAAGCCTATTCGGCCTGCCGTATCTTCAGGCAGTGGAATGGTCGTATAGCAAGGGTCTATCGCTGCGACTATCGGCAGGGCGTTTTTGGCAGTTGCCACCCGCACCAAGCCCGCACCTGCTCGCAGAGCGGCTCGGCCGGCCAGCGCCGCTGCACCGCTCATACCAACACTACCTGCGATGATACAAACTTTGCCGAAAGTGCCTTTGTGAGCGTCAATAGCTCGCGGCTTTAGCTTGGGAATTGTTTCTATTATCTGCATACAAGCTCGTTTCGTTCGGTATATTACAAAAAATGCAGGATATGGTCAATATCGAATGCCGTAATTGGTACAATTCCTTTCCGGCAATCAGGATGCGCTGAATGTGATGGAAAGATTCGATTTAAAAGATTTGACAAGAAGATAAGAAAGTTTATAATTATTTAAGTAAAGGGAAGAATTTGTTTGGGATCAGCGGTAACAGGGTCCGCTGGTTTTCGTAGAGATTAAGACCTATGAGTGAAATTATATTTATCGTTGAAAATTCTGATGAGGGTGGTTACACCGCCAAATCTCTCGGTTACTCTATTTATACCGAGGGTGAAACATTAGACGAGTTAAAAGAAAATGTCAAAGATGCGATAAAATGCCACTTTGACGCAAAGGAAATACCACATATTGTACGCTTACACATAGTAAAAGATGAAGTAATAGCAATATGAAACTTCCCCGGGAAATCAGCGGAGAAGAACTCGCAAAACTTCTTAAAAAATACGGCTATGAAATAACCCGGCAAACCGGCAGTCACATACGACTTACCACTACTGAGAAAGGCGAACATCACATCACTATCCCTTCCCATAAATACCTTAAAATAGGTACATTGAGTAGCATTTTAAGTGACATAGCTATCCATTTCAAAATAGACAAAGGCGATTTAATTAAAGAATTATTCTAATTGGAAAGCATCGAGCAAGAGAATCGTTAGAAGCTCTGATAATTTTCAGAACCCCCCGTCGTCATTCCGAACGCAGTGAGGAATCTATTAAAATTTATCAGATTTCTCCGCTTTGTGATGCTACGCATCACTCCGGTCGAAATGACCGTTGTTCTTTTCTATTCTATGGAGCAAAAAGCAATCGGAAGACCGCAAAAAATCTTGTTGATGGGGTCGTAAGGTATATAATGATGTTTGTTCCGCAAGCATCTTATACAGTTTGAAAAACCTTGTTACACATCTTATGTGGATCAATCTAATCAACGTTAGACAGAAGTGGATAAAGGAATATCAATTGCTTGAGAAGGGTCAATCTGGTAGAGTATTGCTATGAAATTCGAATGGGATCCACAGAAGGCCGACAGCAACCTGAAGAGGCATGGCGTGTCGTTTCAAGAGGCTGCGTCAGTTCTTGGTGATGACCTCTCGATTACATATCCTGATCCTGATCACTCAGTGAGGGAACACCGGTTTATCACAGTGGGAATGTCGCGATCTGGGAGTGTGCTTATGGTCGCGCACACAGACCGCGGAGACAACGTTCGGATCATTAGTGCAAGAAAGACGACACGGCGGGAACGAAGATATTATGAAGAAGGTGAATAAAAGAGAAATGGCCGACGATTTGAGGCCGGAATACGACCTCTCTAAACTCAAAGGTGGTGTGCGAGGCAAGTATACCAAGCGGTTTCAACAGGGAACGAATTTGGTACTCCTCTCTCCGGATGTTGCCAAGTATTTCCCTGATGAACAATCGGTAAATGCTGCGCTGAGGTCTCTGGTCGGCATTGCCAAGGCCGAGCTGCGCCGCGCGAATTAATCCGTAGATAGGTTCGACAGGCTCACTACAAGTAAGGCACCAGCGAACAGTGCTGTCATAATATGCATGAGTCCGTGGTGCAGAAGACGGTCGATGAAGGGGTTCATCTACTGATGGAAGATAACTTAAGAAGTATTGCAGCTTGTGTTTCATCTCTTAGAGACTTCGCAGAGTAGCATTGGAGTATTATCTGGAAGAAAGACTTGAAGCGGGTTTATCTGGAAACCATATAATACATTGTTAGGCTAATAATATTAAAAAAATATCCCATATTTATCCAAGGAGATTAATATGGATAGAGACATGGTTCGCAGTCATTATTTGATTGATCTTTTTTTATTAATATTAGGATTAACTTTTGTACTTGCGTCAGGTTATTTTACAAAAGTAATAATAGTAAATTTATTTCAAGCATTAGGAACTGGATTGATCGCTGCAAGTATGGTAAGTTTTTTAATTAGTTTATTACACTCTGAGAAAATAGGTGAGGATATTAAAATAGAAGATTACGATAGAATTAATATTGAAAATAAATATAACAGGCTAAGAGAAAAAGCAAGAGTTCTTGATATTGCTGGTATTGCATTGGGAGGAGCTTTAAATCATTTTATCCGAGAAGAAAGACTTTTGGACAAAATATTCTTAGAGAGGGCTGATGTGAGATTAATCTTTTTAAATCCCTTGTCCAATTATGTTGAACAGAGGGCAAAGGAAGATGGGGAACCTATTTCAAAATTAAAGGAAAAATTAAAAGCATCTGTGAAGAATAGTGAGGAAATATATAAAATTCTTAAAAAATTATATGATAAATATGATATTATAAAAAAAGCCGATAGGGAAAGGATTGGTAGCTTTGAGATTAGAGCAATGGATGTATGTCCATATTTTACTTTTTTTAAGAAGGATGATCTTATTTTATGGGGTCTTTATACATGTGATAAACCCGGCACAGAATCAGCAGTTTTAAGAGTGGAAAAAGAAAATGCTATACTTTCTAAACAATTGGATAGACATTTTGAAAAACTCTGGAACAATCATCAAGATAATTGGCTTGTTTTATTTCATAGAAATGATGAACCATATCTCAATGAACAATTGATTAAAAAATTATTAAAAGCATAAGTTTATATTGGAATTAATTTATTATAAAGTGATGACTATATGAAATATTTTGTGAAATCTACGAACAGACAAAATGATAGCTCTCAGGTATCGATGATAGCTTTATTTGGTGTAAAACCTTTAAATTTAGAAAAATTAATAAATAATATTATCGATATTATTCAGAACTCTAAATTCGGTGACTTTTTTTATCCCTTTCCCAAATTGGAAATTCACGCGACAATTATTGGGCTTGAAATTATTTATAATTTAAAAAGATGTATTAATGCTAATATTTGGTATGACTTAAAACAAAAAAAAGAAATGAATTTTGAAAAACTAATTCAGATTTTCAAAGAGTATTTTCCAATAAACATTAGATTTGGTGGAATAAATAAAACGTATAATAGATTCAAAAGTTGGGGGGATAATCCATACAAACGTTCATTTCAGTTATTGTGTCCAGCAGGTGATTTTACCTTAATTGGTTGGCCCTTCCAAAATGGGAATTACGATAATAAAATCCTTTGGAATTTAAGGAATGATCTTGAATACTATTGTAATATAAGGCATAAGTATTCAAAATATAATGATAATGATTTTTTTATTAGAATTGGAAGAATTAAGGATGATTATTGTAATGAAATAATAGAATATAAAAATTTACAGAATGATATAAATAAATTAGAAAATAAAATTAGAGAATATTTATATAAAAATCCAGAAGAAATAAATGTTACATTAGATGATGTTCATATTGCGGAATATTTTGAAAAATCTTTTCAAATTGATATCATTAGTTATATACGGTTTTTAGATGACACGGTTAACAGTAAATATTTGGAAAATTTCGTTTTAAAATCTTTGCATAACAGGAACATCAACGTAACATAAGGAGCACTAAATTTTTGAAAATGTTAATTTTACAACAAAAGTTTTATAGTCTTTTCATAGTTTTTAAATACGCTTCCCTCATGCGCGTTATGACCAAATCGTTATGCTCTTAGTGAAAGGAACTTTAAGTCAACTTTCGCACTTTTTAGGCGGCTGGTTTTAATGATTTATCAATACAAACATACCAACCTTCCGATGTCTTTATTGGAAATAAAGATAAGACAAGGAGGTTGGCATGAATACGATTATTACT
>Ga0315543_1004523_pt1 | contig 11549 bp, 6 predicted proteins | sample SalMarSW160210MG_2_FD_203098 | JGI IMG/M metagenome (GOLD analysis project Ga0315543, IMG submission 203098) | Salt marsh sediment microbial communities from the Plum Island Ecosystem LTER, Massachusetts, United States - Salt Marsh Sediment SW1601-210 ...
CGGCACCGGTTCCCGCGGTAGTCGGAATCGCAATATGGGCTGCGGCATTCTGCGTGAGCGGCCTGCCGGCACCGACCACCTCCAGGTAATCTTCCAGCTCGCCGCTGTTGGTAAGCATGGCGGCAACGACTTTGCCCGTATCGAGAACGCTACCGCCGCCGAAGCTGATTACCAGGTCGCATTCGGCCTGGCGGGCCGCCTGCACCGCCGCGGCTGCAATAGTTGTGGTTGGCTCGCCTGCCACGTTGAATGTCACGTAGTCAATGCCCTGCTTGACGAGTTGCTCAAGGAGCGGCTCGGCCCGTTCGACGGTACGGCCCGTGACAACGAAAGCGCGTTTGCCGAATTCGCCGGATAACGACGCCGCTTCCGAGATTGTGCCGGGACCGAATATGATGCGTGTTGCTGTTGCGAATTCGAATCTCATATTGATTAGTCCCAGCCCTGCTCATCGGGAAACACGTTGGTATATTTGACGCTCGTGCGGGGCTCGGCCATCATGTCGGCCACGGTGTCACGCCATGTTTGATAATGCGCCGTCTCCTTGTGCCTGCCCGGATCTTCGGATGTACGATAGACTTCGACCAGCACAAAACGCGCCGGTTCATCCTGCTGCCGGATGATATCGAATCGAGCGATGCCCGGCTCACGGACGCTTTTGCGGGCGTTCTCAAGTGTCGCCGTCTCGAAGGCTTCGGCCTGACCGGGCTTAATATGAACGAAAACATGGACTATAAGCATAATGCTACTCCTTACATGTTCCAATATCCAAGCTGGAGTTTACCAAATATGCCGCTTACTTAAAAGATATCTTTACGCCGGCGAAGTTCTGCGAAGACTTCAACCGCCTGCGCCTGCGGCATGCCAAGAGCCGCCTTCAATTCAGGCGTGCCGGCACGCAGGAAACAATTTGTGCTCCTTTCCAGCAATATGCTGGAAGGAACCGTCAGCTTGCCTTGACTTTGTGCCTGCCTGACATGATCGAGCCGTTCTTTAACATCTTGATTACCAGGCTCAATGCCGAAAGCGAATTCGTAATTCTCCAGCGTATAATCGTGCCCGCAATAGACGAGTGTATCGTCGGGCAAAGATGCCAGTCGTTGCAGCGATTCGGCCATCGATTGTGCATCGCACTCCATGAGCCTGCCGCAGCCGCCGACGAACAACGTGTCACCCGTGAAGAGGATGCCGTTTTCGTTGCCGGCCGAAGGCTCCATGTAATAGCACACCGACGTGCGGGTATGCCCCGGCGTTGCAATCACCCGGACTTTGCGGCCGCCGAGCGTCAGAATCTGTCCATCGGCCACGACCGAGTCAATGCCGGGTATCCTTCGCCCGTCGGCGCCGATGACCTTGCAGCCGGTCTTCTGTTTCAGTTCGTCAGTCCCGGCAACGTGATCCCAATGGTGGTGCGTGATAAGAATCGTCCTGAGATTCAGGCCGTGCTCCTGAAGAATCTTCAGCACCAATGCACTGTCGCTTGGATCGACTGCAAGGGCATCATTTTGATTGTAGCGGTAAAGGTAAATAAAGTTATCGCCAAGTGCGGGAATTATGATTACCGAATCCATAGTTACTAAAGCTCTTCGAGCATTCTCCTGTATCGCATAACGCGACTTTTGCCGGTCGGCATACTCCTGCCGCGGGCAATGCGGATAAGCTACCATTAAACGGGCTTGCTGTCAAAATAACGCTCAAGACAGCAAAGCTCTGCAGCGGTTGGGCATTATTGAGATTATACATGTAAGTTGGCTTGCTTTTCCTTTGACTTTCCTGATCGCTTGGTGTATATTAAATATTAGCGATTCGAGTCGGAGTAATTCAGAAAGGATGCGGCGTTCTTAATCTGACGGGCATCCCGCGTTTTTTTTAAAAAGAGTGGGATTTGCGATCCGAATGGAGGTCAATTATGAGGAATATCAATTTAAGTGGAAGAAAGGCGATTTGCTACATTTGCATCATTTTGTTTTTATGGACGCTTGGAGTACAGGCTGTGACATTGCCGCCAGACCCGGATAATGCCGCCCTGCTGTATTATCAGGCATTTCTGCTCTTACCCGACCCTAATATGAACCTGATAAATCCGGTCTTAGATGGTGCTGAGCCTGATGAAAAGGTCAGAGAATATATTGAGGATGCCCATAAAGCAATTGAGCTTGCTGAGGCTGCTGCCAAGGTTCCGGATTGCACATGGGGCGTAGTATACTCACAGGGATTAGGAGCCAACTTACCTCAATTAGAACAATGCCATTATCTTACGAATATTCTTAATGTTGAAGCACGAATCCTTACTGCCGATGGAGACTATCGTGCAGCGATTGAAAAGTGTCTGACGATACACCGGCTTGCACAACATATAGGTAATGATACACTACTTTCCTATGTGCTATCATTGGATGTGGACACAAACGCTCAAAATTGTATTAAGTACATCTTGGGTATCATGCCGTCCGATATTGATATCTTGATATGGTTACAAAATCAACTGTTTCTATGGCAAGGTTCATCCCTTTCACTCACCCAGCTTGCTCATACATTGGAAATGGATTTCCAGCTTATGCTTCAGAGCATACGAATAAATCCGACAAATATTTCCCTGATAAGAGACCAGTTTGTGCATAATCCAGGAAAATATGGAAGTGCCGATGTAGTTCTAAATCTTACTGATGAAGATATAGTCATTCTTGCCGGAGAACCATATAACGATTTCTTAAATTCCGTTATCCGGGTATTCGGTAGTGAGATGCCTTATGAAGAAAAGTACACGGAACTCCAAAGATTAACAGAAGACTTGGAAGTAGAATACAGCAGTTATCCGACAGTTGTACAGATAGTAATATTCTGTGCAGACTATGTTTTACCTCTATATTCACAAAATGTTCAGCTAATATCAAGAATGAATGCTTTGAGGGCCGCTGTGGAAATATATATTATTTCAGCGCAAACGGGACAATTACCGGAAATACTTCCTGCAAATTTGCCAAAGGATCCGTTTAGCGGCCAGGATTTCGAGTATGAGATCACAGAAAAGGGCTTTGTGCTTCGCTGTCGGGCTAAAGACATCCATGCATCGCAGGCTTTCCGGCCACCCGGCACTGACGCGGATGTTGTGCACGAGTACGAATTTGAACTACAAATGTAGGACTAAGCCGAGGCTCAGTCCTCATAGTTTATGACCAGTAATTTTAAGATGTTCTTTAATTCTGGTTACCGCTTTTTGTTTTTCCCGAAAATGCCGATACTCGGTAGATCTCTGGTCGTGAAGTCTTGAAATTTCTCATAAAACCGGTTATTGTTTGTTTCAGATGAAGACGTTGGCAACCAACTATATGTAAACCGTAGGCAGTAAAGATGATTAAATATAATTGCACAAGACGGAATTTCTTAAAAGCATTGGGCCTTGGAGCGGCGGCGTTTTCGGTGCCGGGGATTGATGTTCTCGGCAAAGGAAAAGACAAGCCGAATATCCTGTTTATTTTTGCCGATGACCAGTGCTTTGAGACGCTGCGTTCGCTGGGCTGCGACGAGATACAGACCCCGAACCTCGACAGGCTCGTCAGGGGCGGCATGACTTTTACACACGCATATAATCAGGGCGCCTGGCACGGTGCCGTGTGTGTGGCCAGCCGGACTATGCTCAATACGGGCCGTTTCCTATGGATAGCCAGAGACCTCGAGCCGAATCTAAAGCAGGAAACAGCGGCCGGCAGATTCTGGTCGCAGTACATGAAGCAGGCCGGCTACGAAACGTACATGAGCGGCAAATGGCACGTTAAGGGTATCAAGCCGGAAGATATATTCGACCATGTCAAAGACGTTCGGCCCGGCATGCCCAATCAGACAGAAGAGGGATACAACCGCCCTATCGAGGGACAGCCGGACCCCTGGAAACCGTGGGACAAAGAACGCGGCGGCTACTGGAAAGGCGGCAAACACTGGAGCGAAGTTCTTGGTGACAACGCCGAGGAGTTTCTCGATAACGCTTCGAAGAGCGAAAAGCCCTTCTTCATGTACATGGCCTTCAACGCCCCACACGACCCGAGGCAGTCTCCAAAGCAGTACGTGGATAAGTACCCACTGGAAAATGTCAAAGTCCCCGCTAATTTCCTGCCGGAATATCCATACAAGGATTCGATCGGCTGCAGCGCAAAGCTCAGAGATGAAAGGCTCGCCCCGTTTCCCCGGACAAAATACGCCGTAAAGGTTAACCGCCGGGAATATTACGCGATTATAACCCATATGGATGCGCAGGTCGGACGCATTCTCGATGCGCTCGAAAAAACCGGAAAAGCCGACAATACTTATATCTTTTTCACCGCCGATCATGGACTGGCGGTCGGTCATCACGGTCTGATAGGAAAACAGAACATGTACGACCACAGCGTCAGAGTCCCGCTTATGGTCACCGGCCCCGATGTTCCGAAAAACAGGAAGATTACGTCGCCGGTCTATCTCCAGGACATCATGCCATCAACGCTGGAGCTTGCTGGTGTTGATAAACCGCGACATGTGCGTTTCAAAAGCCTGATGCCGCTCATTAACGGCAAAGCGAAAAGCAGCTACGACGCTATATACGGCGGCTATATCGACCTGCAGAGAATGATAACTGCCGACGGATATAAAATGATCTATTATCCCAGGATTAATAAGACGCTGCTCTACAACCTCAAGACCGATCCGCTGGAAATGGAAAACCTTGCCGACGAACCGGCCAATGCCGGGTTGATAAGAAGACTAAAGGCCCGGCTGAAAGAGTTGCAGAAAGAAGTTGGCGATACGCTTGATCTCGATGATTCATCCTATTAGCCTGTCAGCTTCGATTTAATAGGTTGTCATTCCGCACTTGATGCGGAATCCAGACTGTCAGGGATTTTGGATTCCCGCCTTCGCGGGAATGACAAACCACGGAATCGGTTTTACGAAAGGTGATACGATGAAAAAGTTATTGATAATGATTACTTTGGTGACGTTTGGTTGTTTGAGTGCTGTTACTGCCGCCCGTGAGGATAAGGCTGATACAATGAAAGATGGAACCAGAGAATTTTTGCTGCAGAAGAAATACTTGAATTTCCCAGTTAAGAACGGAGCAAAGAAACGCCTGATTCATCTGATCATAGATAACAATATAATCCGGGAATTTGATATCGAGTTGGCTCCTAACGAGCCCGATTTCTGGGTGTTTCTGGACGTCCGTGACTTCGTAGGTGAAAAAGCTCTCCTGCGTATAGATAAGTACGAACCGGCCAGAAATAAAGGCTTTGATTCGGTCTACCAGGCGGATAGTTACATCGGCGAAGAAAATGTTTACCGGGAAAAACTGCGCCCTCAATTTCATTTCACGTCTAAGCGCGGCTGGAACAATGATTCCAATGGGATGGTTTACTACGATGGCGAATATCATCTTTTCTATCAGCACAATCCCTACGGCTGGAGCTGGGGCAATATGACCTGGGGACATGCCGTCAGCGAAGATATGATCCACTGGAGAGAGCTTGGTGACGCAATTCATCCCGACCGGCTGGGCACAATTTTTTCCGGCTCGGCTCTCGTCGATGTAAACAATACAGCAGGCTTCCAGACCGGAGACGAAAAAGTCCTTGTCTGCGTCTACACTTCCGCCGGCGGCACGAACCCGATGTCCAAAGACCGGCCCTTCACCCAGTCGATCGCCTACAGCAACGATCGCGGCAGGACCTGGAAAAAGTATGAGCATAATCCCGTTGTGGGCCATATCAACGGCGGCAATCGCGACCCCAAGGTCATCTGGCACGAACCGACGAGTCAATGGGTAATGGCTCTGTATCTGGATGATAAAACGATGGGATTTCTAACATCCAAAGATTTGAAATCGTGGGGATTGCAGAGCAAAATAAAGTGTTTCCATGAATGCCCTGAACTTTTCTCGCTGCCGGTCGATGGGGACCTAAACAACGAGAAATGGATATTGTACGGGGGCAGCGGCGAGTATTTAATCGGTAATTTCGACGGCACACAATTCGTAACTGAAGCGGGTCCGATAGCCTTCCAGCACGGCAACTGCTTCTATGCCTCGCAGACGTTCAGCAATATTCCCGTCGAAGACGGCCGGCGAATCCAGATAGCATGGGGCCAGGTTGAAATGCCCGGCATGCCGTTTAACCAGATGATGCTGTTTCCGGTGACATTAACTCTGCACACGACTGAAGAAGGAATTCGAATGTTTGCCGAGCCGGTACGTGAGATTGAAAACCTTCACAGTCGTCGGCACCAATGGAAGAACAAAATGCTGAAGCCCGGAGACAATCTCCTCTCGGACCTGTCAGCCGATCTGGCTCATATCCAAGCCGACCTGCGACTTGCCGAAGCTGCAGAAATCGGTTTTGTAATCCGGGACATTCCGGTCGTATATGATGTCGAAAAGCAGGAACTGTCATGCCAGGGAAATAAGGCATCCTTGAAATTGGTGAACGGTAAGATTCGCATCGAATTGCTGGTTGATCGAACTTCGATTGAAATATTCGGCAACGGAGGCAGAGTTTATATGCCGATAGGTGTGATTCTCGCCGACAATACGAAGTCTCTCGAAATTTTCACGAGGGGCGGAAATACTGAGGTTGAATCTCTGGAGGTTTGCGAGCTTAATTCCGCTTGGAAATAAAGCGGGTCCATATTCACTCGACTTGCTTATAAAATTCAGCTTCTTTTTCGGACAGTTTTTTCTCGCGTATCATGGTTCGGACTCGCTGTACATCGACGTCTCTCGGCTGGCCGCCCGATGCCGAGATGGCGACCGTATCGGATCCGGCGGGAACCACCGTCAGGAATCTGTCTGCTGAAACTGTCGAGATGAATATTGCTACGATAAGCACGCAGGCGGCAAATGCCCCGGCAGTTTCTTTTCTTTTTGCTGCCGTGCTGTCGAATTGTTCGAAGCGGCACTTGTCACATTGTATGCAATCGGCGTTGTCCCTGCCGGTAAGACCGAATTGGCATCTGCCGAATTTCTTTGCCGGCAGGTACCGTTTGAGTATCGCAGCATGATTAAGAAGCGACAGAAAGGCCCCGGCCGGGCAAAAATACCGGCACCAGAAGCGAGGCCAGAAAAGCGAGCCCAGCAAGGCCGCCGCGATGATAATAATTAATGCCGATCTGAAATCATAAGTTGTAAATTGCCGGCCGAAGATCGAAATGAGCGGATCGGCCGCCAGCGTCGTGCGGTCCCTGGAAGCAAAGAACACGATGACCACAATCAGGAGAATAACGTACTTGACAAATCTTGCCTTTCGCATCGATTCGTTTGAGATTGGCGGCTTGAACCTTCCGGGAATGATGTAGCCAATAAGTTCCTGCGCTGACCCGAATGGGCAGATGTAGCCGCAGTAAAGATTGCCGAAGATAATGACAAGAAGCGGAACTCCGACAACCAGAAGAAAGGTTCCCGTCATCGCCAATGCCGGCATATGCCCGGATAGTATGGTGACGATTTGTTCGCTGGAGTATTGGGCGTTCAGCAATATTCCCCCGACGCCGAGGCTCAGACAGAGAACAACCAGCCGACTCCAGAAGCCGCCAAAATATGTCACGATCAAGGCAAGCACGAAAGCGGTGATTAAATAGATCGCGTGAGTGTCCGGCAGATATTTTGCCCGATGCGCTCGTTGTTCGGCGAGCGGTTCGACGGGCCGGCTAAGGACATCGGCGGCGAATCTTTGTCCAGATGCCTGCAGCGCCGAGACAATAGCCTCGGAGCTGACGGTCGCTCCGGTTACAGCCTGAATACCGGCGAATGGTTCAGACTGAAAGAGGTTGCGGCCGATTAGAGAATCGCTCCATCGGCTGAGAAGCTCAAGATACGCCGGCGTCTCGTTTGACCGTATCATGTGAAAGCCGATGAGACTGCCGTGGCGGTCGTCCACGTGAACGGCGAGGTTAATCTTCCCGCCGAAACCTCGGACTTCCGGCGCCAGGTCTTCCGAACTGAAGATGTATCCGGCGGGTTGTTCGTTGGCGTCAAGAACTTTGAAATAATCGATTTTGCGAGAGCTGTCGCGCAGGGCGGCGGATTGCTGCTCGGTGCTAAATTCACCCGCAAGTGCCTGGACAGAAGATTGTGGCAGCGACGGCCTCACACGTGCTCCGGCATAAGTCAGCAGGTTGGAGCACAAAACGACGGACGCCCCGATGCCGAACAAGACGTAGCCAAGGCTGCGAAACCTAAAAGCGGTTGTGTCCGAAAACCATGCCTTCGCCGGCCTGGCAATCTTCAGCACCACCGGCGGTAAATTCGCCAGAATGAGTATCACAGATACGAACAGCGCCATTTTAGCCCCGAGAACTGGTACCAGGGCAAGGCTTGTCACCGCCCCCCCTGCCGCCGCCCCGATATGGTCGGCGGTTTCGAGCATGCCTCCCGCACGGCCTGTCTCAAAACCGGAACCGGCCAACTGTCCGGCGGCTATCGGAAAATAACCGCCGGTGCATACACCGCATAAGACAAATGCAATCGCAAATGTCACGTGCGTCCATTGCTCGCCCGGCCAAAAAGCGATTGCACAGAGCACAAGCGAATGAATGAATATAACAAGCAGCAATAATCTTTCGTTGCGGATTGTTCTTTCTTCCGACAACAAATGCCGCACCGAAGCCGCGCCGGCGGTCAGCCCCGCCATAAACAGAGATGAAACTACTCCGATGTACAGATACAATGAGCCGAAACGGGTCTGGTAAAGATACATCAGGACAATCACCGCCCCGATGCCCACCGCTCCTCCCGAGAAGACCATGAAACTGCCCTCGAAGCTTGAGGGCCCGCCCTGCCCTGACGATTTCAGAATGTAGAGCAACCTTAATACCACAATGACCAGGATGGGGATAATAAAAGCAAGCGGGCCGGCCAGGGCCAGGTGTTTGACAAGCCGAGCGGCCGGTGCCCCGGATTGCCTCGCTGCGAGCAACAAACTATAGAGGTGGGTCAGAGGCCTCGAATCACGATTTATAAGAAACCGCTCCGGCAGGTCTGCACCTGAATAATCTTTCATCGCTGCTGCGGCACGGTCCGGCAGATAAACCGAAAGCAATCCCTCCGGGGTAAAAAGGCCGTCTGCGCCGTTTATCGAAGCGAAACGGTCCCGCAGGATGCCGGGCTCGCCCGTGATGCTTTCGGAATCGGATGCAATAAACCATGTGTCTTCGCCGGGCGCCAGAACAATCCGCGAAAAAACCTTCTCAAGCGTTTGCTTCGTCGAGGCGCCGAGATTGACAAGCTCGGTACCCATAATGTTCTCGCCCCCCGCCGTTCGGACGGCCAATACACCGTCAGGCCCCAAAGACTCCTTGATCTGGCGATAGAATTCGAGCGTGAAATACCGGTTCAGCACCGAGCTGGTCGCTTCAGGCAGATTGAGGATCACAATGTCGAATTGTTCCTGTTTGTCAGCCAGCATGGAGCGCACGTCGGCGGCAAGCGGTTCGAAACGCTCGTCGTTTATTTTTAGCCCCGATGGTATGAATTCATTGACCTTCTGCACATACTCGCTGTCGCAATGCGTCCATGTAACTTTTTCAATCTGCGGCAGTTGCAGAAGTCCGCTGCAAAGGCCGAGACCCGAGCCGATGACAAGAACTTTCCTCGCATCAGGCTTCTGGCATAGGGCGATCGCCGCGATTCGTCCAGCGGCACTCTCGTCGGGCAACGCTTCTGCAACGCTGCCTTCGCGGATCGCAATCCATTGGCCCTGGTAAGAACCGTATAGATACTCGGCCTGGGCGGTCTGGAATGAGCCTGTCAGGGCATTCTTTGGCAGCAGCTTCGTCCACTTAACAATCCGCATATGACTCATTAAAGGTTCATCGAAGCCGCGGACAAGGCTGAGGCAAACAACAAGCGGCACCAAAAAAGATAACACACAGGCGAAGAGCCGGCCTGCGAGCCCGGCGGCCCTTCGCGGCTCCGGCACGAAAATACCGGCAAACCGAACGAGAAACACCGAGAATGATAAAATCAAGGCGAGCAGAAGGAAAATCCTCGCCGGGCTTATACCGAAACCCAGCAGGATAGTCACCCCGATGCCGCCGGCGAAACTTCCCGCCGCCTCAATCATGTACACATGTGAGACGGGGAATCTCCCGCCCTGCTGAATCGGGCCGGACCCGACCCAGCGGCAGACAATCGGAAACAGCATCCCCGTGACGAGGCTTATCGGGGCATTAACGATTATCGATACGAGGAGAATGTCCCGAATGGACCAGAGGGCGTATGATTCTATGCCGGCAAGCTGACGCGCTTGAATAATCAATATCGTCTGGAGCACAAAAGCCGGCAGGTAAGCCAGAAACAGAAATTCGATTCTTCCGAGCAGTTTTTCGACAAGAGCTTCCGCTTTGCGAACGAGCACCGCCCCTAAGCCGACCCATAAAAACCATGAGCCGAAAAAGATGCCGACACTGATATCATTGCCTTCGAATGTGGTGACGAACTCGCGGAAAAGCAGAGTCTGGGCGGCGATGGAAAACAGGCCGTAACTGAATATCAGCAAGCCCCGGGCGAATCTCATTTCTCGTTCTCACCAAAAACTTCCGCCTGAAAGACCAGAAAGCTCGCGCCTTCTTTCCAACCATCGGCCGGTAGTCTGGCTTTCAGGGACAATTGAGTGAGCATCTGATCGACATCCCAGCCCTGCTCGGGCGCGACCTGCGGCAGAAAAACAGCCGAATGTCCGTCTTTATTTAATACGACGCCATCGATACCTATGCGGATTTCATCCGGCGATGTAATCGGCGCAGGAGTTGTTAGCGCGGAGATTTCAATTGTGATGTCTTTTAGTTCATCCTGCGATACCTGCGAAAAGCGCCTGTCGTTCACGCAGGCGTGAATCGCGTTTGTTATGACTGATTTATACAAAGGCCGCTGCGGGAAAATATCGCCTATGCAGCCTCGAAGCTGCGAATTTTTCTTCAATGTCACGAACGCAGCCCGGGCAGGCCGCATCGCATCGCTGATAGCAATCCCAAGATCGGACGCCTCCGGAACGCGGCGATTCTGCAGGGCGTAAACCATCGTCTTACGGGCCAGCAGCAAAAGTTGTTTCTTGTCCTCCTCTGTCAATGCCGGTGTCTCTTTATGCTGTTGAGCTCCCGGTCGGATTTGCCATGCGCCGGCGAATGCGACGGAAAGATAACTGACTGAATTGGTGTAATCGCCCGCTTGCTGACCTGAGGTCGCATAGTCAATTAAATGCACCTCGGCCGGCTTGCTCAGCATGGATAGCAAAATTGCGATCGGGACATAGCCGCAAATCGTCGCCCCGGTCTTCCGGCGGTAATCCAGAAAACCCGGACCGTCAAGTTTGGCGATGTATTCGTACGCCCCCATGTCCAGCTTCTTGATTTGCTGCGGAATGTTCTGCTTGAAAGGGACATAGCCGTAGTGCGAACCGTAATGGACGAAATCCGAGCTTGCTATGACGAGTGTTTCCTGGTCAATAAGGTTTTGCAAAATGTCACCGGCCTTGTCAATCGTATCCTGCGAGCAGCTCCCGGCGACAATCGGCACGAGCTTGAAGCCGGACTGG
>Ga0315543_1004525_pt1 | contig 11543 bp, 9 predicted proteins | sample SalMarSW160210MG_2_FD_203098 | JGI IMG/M metagenome (GOLD analysis project Ga0315543, IMG submission 203098) | Salt marsh sediment microbial communities from the Plum Island Ecosystem LTER, Massachusetts, United States - Salt Marsh Sediment SW1601-210 ...
TTCATCATAACATTCAAAAGCACCTGTCGTAACTCAGCCGGATCGAATCTAAGTTTCGGTAAATCCTTCTCGATATCAGTTTGAAGCTTAATGTTCTGGCTCTTGGCTTTAGCCTCGATAAAATTCGCACAGCGTTCAATCTCCCGGCGAATATCTATTTCCTCGGGATTGCTCTGGGCCGGTCGGGCCAGTGACAGCAGATTACCTACGATATTATTCAGTCTATCTACGTCATCCAAAATGTCATGGGCGAGCTTTCGCTGGTCTGTGCCCTGGTCGAATTCATTCTCAAGGTACTGTATCGTACTGCGAATCGCCGTCAGCGGATTGCGAAGCTCGTGTGCAATACCCGCGGCAAATTGTCCCATCGTTGCCAATTGCTCGGCACGGAACATTCGTTCGTTCTGGCGCAAGCGATCTTTAAACAACAGAGCATTCTCGAAAGCAAGACTGGCCTGTCTGCTGAGAACTTGCAGGTTTGCCGTCTGTACCTTATTCAACGGCCCCTGACTTAGATGCAGAAACACGATGCCAATCAACCTGTCCATCGAAATAAGTGGAAATGCGAGATCCGCTGACAAATCCAGAAACGGCTGAAGCTCGGCAAGAAGGTAATCTGTTACCTCTGCATTTTCCTCAAAGAACAAAATTTGACGATTAGCACGAAACCACTGGGCTATGATGCCATTGGCAGCCAAAGCAGGCAACCGGGATTCGTCTTGGCCGGCTTTGTCCGCCAGCGAGAAAGCTCGAGATGATTCGCTGCGATCCGCCAGATACACAAAGGCTTTTTCCACGTCCATCAGTCCCTGCAATTTGCTAAGCAGATTATTCGTGAGCTGCTCGGGATCGACTATCAGCATTAAACTGTCTTCGAATTCGGTTAGCAGAGTTTCATCCTCTGCTGATCTGCGAATAAGCCTGAGAATTCTATCCCACATGGAAAAATCCCTCGAAACAATGAGAGAAACCGATTCCGTCATATAAACCAGACAATATTATATATCGCTGAATTACATAGTCAATATAGAGTAGCCAAACTGTAAACAAATAGACTTTCTATCTTTGAATTCTCACAAGATACCACGGAGTCGCAGGTTCCCCAATAGGTATTTCGAAACCATCTGCAACTACTTGTGCCCGAATTGACTGTCCCATTCTCTTGCCGGCACCATTTAGTGGAATGGCTTCTACATGTTCTACCGGTCTGATGTTCCGGAGAGTCACGATACCCTTGACCGGTTCGATAACGGTTGGAGCCGAGCCCCAGCCGGTTAGGGACGTTCGGTCTTCGTTCCAAGTCATATCCTGATTCGCTGAGCGTGCCGTTGCTACCAGAAGGAGACTTCGGGAGCTGGAAATGGGCTCTGCATTTAGAGATGTTACGATGATTGAGCAGAATTCGTTTTCCGCTGTAACGGAAATATTTTTCAACGCTTTGTTATTGTCTTTAACAAATCCAATTAGGGCCTGCGATTTTTCTGTTTCAATTGTGACAAGCCCTTTTCCCTGCTTAGAGTAGTACCAGGAGAGTTCCCCTGTGTCGGAAACGATCGGACTGTCCACGGCAACTTTCGGATACTGCCCCGGCCGAGCGTCAAAAGCAGCGATTCGCGTTGCGTGCCTTAAAGGCGTGGAAAGTGAAAAACCGGGTGTAAAATATGGCCGCTCCGAAGATGGATAACGGATGCTCTGGCGCACCTGTTCCAATGAATATGACCTCGATACCGTCTCAATCGCCTGCTGAACATCACCTCTTAAAAACATGACGGCACAGGCAGCAAGATTTGTCATTCTAACCGGATCCGGCCGAATCTCGAAATGTCCCGGCATTCGCGGTGCCCATTCTTCGGGATTTTTGTGCTCGAACGTGTACAGGAATATGCCATCCCAGTCATGGAAGGCCGAGTAGGCCGCGAGGATGCCGATACCTTCGCAGGCATATTCGTTCGGAAAAGGATGATTGGTTTCCGAAACAGTGTAAGGCTTGCCGGCTACCGCAGACCTGGAAAGCTGAACCACTGTGGATTTCAGGGGATCATTGACCATCGGAGTGTTCGGTATAGAAAATGTCCTTCTTTTCGTCTTGGGATCAGTGAGATAACTTGGATGCTGCCAATATACATGACCATCCACAACATCCAGCTTGGAGGTAGCAGTCAGTAGAGGATAGCCGCTCTTCCAGTGGTTATGGTCGCTGGTGCCGACAATCAATGACTTGACGCCAAGCTCGTCCTTCAGGTATTGATACATCCGGTCGAAGTAATTCCTTTCCAATTCCATATAGAACTCCGCTTCAAGGTGGAATCTCTTTTCGGGAGCGGCGTCAAACTGGTCCTTTGTCAAACGAGGTATAAACTCATTCCCCTTAACGCCGGCCAGCGTACGGAGTTCTTTCAGTTCGGCTTCAGACAGGCGTGCTCGCAGCCAGGCATTGTACTTTTTTGTCAGTTGATCGGCGTACCAGGCCGTGATGTCTATCCATGTACCGGGGCTCTTCCCCTTGTTCGTCCCTACCAGCCGGTCGCTGAACCATGCTTCGACAATGGAATTCTCATTCACGAGTTCGACAATCGCAATCGCCGGTTCGTTGCGGTACTCCGATTTCGTATAGGGATTATAGTGAGTTAAAAGCTGCTGTGCGTATTCTCTATGCAGCATCTGAATGTGCTCGTCGAAGTAATTAACAACCTTTGCTAGCCCGAGATATTCATAATCCCTTACTCCATCGCCTTTTCTGTAGTTTCTCCCTACATTGAGATTGAGATTTGTGTATATTCCTCGCTCCTTCAATTCGGCTACAAAATAATCCAGCCGATCAAGCTGTTGCCGGTCCAGGGCACGCGTGTCGTTCCGGTCTTTGGCAAAAAGACTGGCGGACCAGTTCGAATCAAGAAAGTGGAATCGGACACAATTGATGCCGAAACGGGCCAGATGTTCGGCCACAATTGGGGCATCCTTCTTGGATGGAAAACATGCCGAACCTGTGAAATTGACGCCCCAAATGCGAAAACGCTCGCCGTTTGGCTTGACAAGGTGGCCCTTATCTACGCGGATAAATCCGTCTTTGCCGGCCGGTGCATCTAATAGAAAAGACAGATTTACAAGCGAATCCACATTATCGCGCCAGGCCATGGTAAAAGGCTTCATTCGAATATTACCGGCAAAAGCATAACTTGAAACAAGTACCAAAGACAAAATCCAAGTACATATATCTCTCGATGGCATTAGTTTCTCCTTGAAAAAGACAGATATCGCTTCAAAATACATCTTTTTAGCATCGGATTTCTTAAAACCTGCTATGCAGTTATGTTATTGGAGAAAAAGAGCAAAGTCAAAAGCGCAGTTGAACTACTAAAGGAATTACCCCTCTTGCTTTTCCATTGCCCCGTGGCATAACAAATAAAACAAGCTCCTGTTTTCATGCCTCCTACATGTGAAGCAAACAGGCACTTGGATTTACTGACTCATTTGCCCCATTTTATCCATATTAACAGTAACGTCAAGAACTTAGTTCTTTTTTTAATATATTTTTTTGAGTAGAATAATCGCTATAATGTGTCAAGCGAAGTTATAGTCGGGAAATAAAATGATATGTTCATAGTATAAGGACAATATTGTGAAGAATGGAATTCCACGCTTATTTTTTGTCATCATAATTCTTGCCGGGATATCCTCGCCGGCGCAAGAATCTAATCAACAGACTGCCGAACCGGTCGATCACGGCTGGGCGCTCGTCAATCCGCAGATGGGCTGGACGATGCACTTTTATTCGAACATTATCAGCAATTACGGCTCGAAGTTAAAACCGTCCGATACACTCGACGACTTCCCCGGTCTATCGTGCGCTTACCTGCGGGTGCCCTGGTCGTTCCTCGAACCGCAGGAAGGTAAATTCAACTTCTCGCTGCTTGATACACCCGCCCAGCGGTGGATCGACAAGGGCAAACAAATAGCACTTCGTATAAGCAGTACGGAATCCTGGATGCGCTGGGCAACGCCCGAGTGGGTGCACGCCGCCGGCGCGAAGGGATACAATTTCACGGTCGGTAAAGGCGTAGACGAAAACGGGCCCTACTGGGAGCCCGACTATAAGGACCCGGTCTTCCTCGAAAAGCTCGACAATTTTCTTAAGGCTTTGGCCGAGAGGTACGATGGAAATCCGAACGTCGCTTTTATCGATATAGGCTCATTTGGTGTCTGGGGCGAAGGCCACTCATGGGCAAGCTCGAAACTGCCCTTCGACTTGGAGAGCCGTAAGATTCACGTGGACCTGTACTGCAAGCACTTCAAAAAGACGCTGCTGGCAATCAGCGACGACTTCGCCGGGCCGGGCGAGCCGGGGCGGCATTTTCCTATCACCGATTACGCCCTGTCCAAAGGCGTGACACTGCGGGACGACAGCATCTGCGTACAAGCCCCGCCGAACTCGTGGTTTCACGCCGAGATGGCCCAGGAGTTCTGGCCGAAGCTGCCCGTCATCCTGGAGCACGAGCACTACGGATCGAGCAAGCGGAAAAATGCCTGGGGCGACGGCTCGCTCCTGCTACAGTCCGTCGAAGAGTACCACGCCAGCTACATGTCCATCCACTGGTGGCCGCGGATACTGCTGGATGAGAACCGTGACATTATCGATAAGATCAACCGGCGGATGGGATATCGCATTCAACTAAAGAAAGCGACTTTCCCCAAACGTATTCACTTGTCTGAACCTTTTACCATCACAAGCACGTGGGCTAACGCCGGTGTAGCCCCCTGCTACCCGGGAGGCTTCATAGCGTTCACACTCAAGGATGAAGAAGGTGGCATAGTCGCGGCATTCTGCGACGAATCATTCAACGTCCGCGACCTGGCTGTCGGCCCGCCAGGTGAAGTTTCGACCGAGGCTGTCAGCTCAACTTTCGCCGTAGCCCTGAAAACGTATGGCTTCGCACCGAACACCCAGCCGGGCACTTACGATTTATACGTCTCAGTCGGCATGCGGGACGGCACACCCGTCATCGCCCTGCCGTATGAAAACGACGACGGCCACCGACGATACAAACTCGGAACAATCCAACTGCTTCCACTTGAGTTGTAAAAAAGTGTTGTTTAGGAGAAACTACGACAATGAATATTTAGGAAGAAAGGAGAACAGACCATGAATCAGAAAATTATCAAAATTTATGATAAATGCGCGAATGGGCATATGGTTCGCCGCGAATTCCTTAGAAAAATAGCTCATCTGGGAGGCGGCGCCACTGCCGCTTATGCTCTATTGGCTCAACTTGAGGAAAACTCTGCCAGGGCCGAAATCATTCCGAAAGACGATCCCCGGCTTCATACAGAATACATCATGTATCCCGGCGAAACCGGCGACGTTCGAGCAAGCCTGGCCAGGCCGAAAGGTGACAAAAAACTGCCCGGCGTCATCGTGATCCACGAAAACAGAGGTCTCCAACCTCACATCAAAGACGTTGCCAGACGCGTCGCGCTGAAGGGTTTCCTGGCCATTGCACCGGATGCCCTGTCACCGCTTGGGGGGACTCCAAAAGAAGTCAATGAAGCCAGATCGAAGATACGAGAGCTTGACCGCGAAGCGACTGTGAAGAATTTCGCCGCCGCCGTTAAGTACCTCAAGACGCATCCTCAATCGACAGGAAAGGTCGGCTGTATGGGCTTCTGCTGGGGAGGAGGAATAACGAACCAGGTCGCCGTCAACAGCCCGGATTTAGCAGCGGCGGTTCCTTTCTACGGCAGCCAGCCTGCTTCCGATGACGTCCCTAAGATTAAGGCATCTGTGCTTGCCCATTACGCCGGCCTGGACAAACGCATCAACGCCGGCATCGAAGCATTCGAAGCCGCTCTGAAAAAGGCATCTATCGATTACAAAATCTATATGTATGAGGGGGCCCGTCACGCGTTCTTCAATGACACGAACGAGTCCCGTTATAATGAGGAAGCGTCCGAGCTTGCCTGGAAGCGGACAATCGAATTCTTTAACGAAAAGCTCAAGACCTGACGTCTCGTTTATATATTGAGGCCACATTTTAATCACTTGCCGAGACAGCACTTTTTGTATTTCAAGCCACTGCCGCAGGGACACGGATCATTGCGCCCCGGCTCATGAGTGGTTTGGGCGTTTGCATTTGGCGGTGTCGGCACTTGCTCTCCGAGTTGTTGCCGGCGCCACTGTGCGGCGACCTCTGTAACAAAAGGCCGGCAGTGAGTGAAAAAACGCTTGTAGCCGGCACACAAATAGTTCAAACCGGTCTGCCCCTCCGGCGTCAGGCTGATTCGGTTCTTCGGGCATCCGCCGTTACACATAACACGGACATCACAGGCCCGGCAATAGTCTGGCAGGGTCTCCAATTTGGCCTGCCCGAAGGCTCTCTGCGCCGGACTTTCAAGCAGCTCAACCAGCGGCGTGCAGGTAATATTTCCAAGGCGATGTTCCGGATTCACGAAGTGGTCACAGGAAAAGAAGTCCCCGTTGTGCTCGACGACGGGAATATTGCCGCATGTCGGCCGGAAGATGCATAACGAATGCTCCTGCCCGAACGCCGTTCTGGCGGCCTCCTCGAAAATCTGCACCTTTATCCGCCCGATGTCCCGGTACACCCATTCATCGAAGATGGTACAGAGAAAATCACCCCAAGCCTCAGCCGGAACGGTGAGTGGGCTAACGCCGTCTTCAGCGTCCGGTTGCGGCTCGACCATAGGCAAAAAGCTCACGTACGGAGCTCCGATTTGTTTGAAGAACCGATAAACTTCAGCGGGTCGCTCGACATTGTGAGCATTGACCACACACAAGATATCAGTATAGACGCCATGTTTTCGCAGGAGTTTATACCCACGCATTACTTTCTCGTGAGTGGGTTTGCCGTCCTTAGTGACACGGTATTGGTCGTGTATTTCCTGCGGCCCATCCATGCTCAGGCCGACGGCAAAGCCTTCCGCCGCCAGGAAACGGCACCAACGGTCATCGAGTAGTATCCCGTTAGTCTGCATCCCATTTGCGATCCGCCGATCCGAGGGCTGATGTTTACGCTGCAGGTCCACAATCCTGCGAAAGTAATCAAGGCCCAACATTGTTGGTTCGCCACCATGCCAGGAAAAGCGAATCACCTCATCGGGACAGGCTTCGATGTGCTGGGTGATATACGGCTCCAGGATATCGTCAGCCATGCGAAACGACTCGCCCTTCGGATAGAGATTTTCGGTCTGCAGATAATAACAATACCGGCAGCCTAAGTTACAGACCGAACCGATCGGTTTGGCGAAAACCTGGAATCCATGAGCAGATTTGGTCGTCTTCATATTCAAAATTGTTAATTGCAACCTCGATTCCTGAGATGTTTATCATTACAACTCGGCCGGGTCCTGCTGGTAGAAATTTTTCAATTCATTATACAAATCCGGATGAAGTTTCTGCAGTTCCTTCGCCTTCTCGAAAAAACATTCGGTAACGACGGCAAAGAACTCGGCGGGATTTACGGCACCATATTCATCCAGGAAAGTATCGCTGTTACGGCGAACGTCACGCCGGAGCTTCTCGTAATCTTTCTCCAGGATGCGGGCCCAGGCGATATAGGTGGAACGGTCCTGAATGACCGGGGTACTGTCACCTCTGGCGCCGGTGCTGTCGAGCTGATGCGCGAATTCGTGAAAGACAACGTTATGACCATCGTGAATATCGGCGGCACTGCGGTAAACGTTGTCCCATGACAGGACGACCGACCCGCGACGCCATGATTCGCCCAGACGAACATCCGGGCCTTCGACGACAATTCCACCAATGAACTTCGGAACCCTCGGAGCTACGTATGACCGGGGGTATACGAGAATGTAGTGAAGGCCGGGATAATAATCGGTCCGGCGGTGCAGCAGTAGGACGCAGGCCTGGGCCGCTATGGTGACTTTTATTTCATCTGTAATCTTCAGACCGCCACAACCTTCGAAACGTTTCTCGCCGATAAAGATCTGGATATGACGCTGCAGCTCTTTTTGGTCCGCCTCGGGAAGCATCCTGTAAAACGGCACATTTCTTCCTATAATCGCCAGCCACTCTGCAGGAAACTGCTGAACTGCCAGTCTGTTTCGCCGTCTTTTTTTAAATCCGAACATATACTCCTTAGCCCGTCTGCAAATCCAATTTTTTGTCTTTATACCAGATTTGCGCGATAATCTGAACATTGATGTAAAATATATAGCAACGAATACTGCCTGATATGTCTTTCGCCTGCCTGTTTTTTCTATCGAGAGCACAAATAATTTTCCGGAAAAGTTCACGCCGGGTGTAACCTTTTTGCCGCCGGCGCCACTATCCCCATAGAAGAACCCCAATAAGGGGCCCAGATATGCAGCAAAATGAAACATTAATGAAAGGAACCGAAAATGAAAAAGACAGGAATCAAAGCAGCGATCATTGTTGTGCTGGCTGTGACGGTTTTGGCCGGTGAGGCGTTTGCCGGTCCGGGCGGAGCCGGTCGCGGCGGCGGACAAGGATGGGGAGACGGTCGAGGTCGGGGAGGCGGACAAGGATTGGGACGCAGAATGGCCGGCGGACCAGGGATGGGCGCAAACTTCCAATCCCCACAGCCTGGCAATTCCTGGGTACCGGGCCCATATTGCCCGTTCGCCCAGGGTCCGAATCAAAACATCCAGGGCCGGCAAGGCAGAGGCCCGGGTGGATACGCCCAGGGCTTCCAGGGTAGAAGCATGGGTAGATTCGGCCAAGGCTGGCAAGGCCAAGGCCCGGGTAGATTCGGCCAGGGCCGGCAAGGCCAAGGCCCGGGTAGATTCGGCCAGGGCAGGCAAGGCCAGGGCGGATTCGGGCAGGGCAGGCAAGGCCCAGGGCCGGGTGGATTCGGCCAGGGCTTCCAGGGCAGAGGCCCAGCAATGCAGGGAAGAGGCGGAAGAGGTTTCCAGGGCAGAGGCCCAGCAATGCAGGGTAGAGGCGGCAGAGGCTTCCAACGCAGAAATATCGCTCCCCAAGGCTGGGGCAGGGATAACTGGCAGGGACAGCCCGGCCCCGGAGGTATAGGCAGACCGGGCCAGCGTATGCAGCCGAGACGGTTTGCACCGGAAGATACGGACCAAACGAACCAGCCAATGCCACCCAGAGGTAGAGGCTGGGCACCGGGCGCAGGGCAAGGTTGGAGACAAGGTTGGGCCCCGGGCTGGGGACAAGGCTGGACTCCGGACTGGAAACCGGATCTGCAACCTGAGAAAGCGCCGGATACCAATGCTCCCGCCAAACCAGTTGTCGAAGACCAGCCGGAAAAACCGCAGGGCGAATAATGCAGAGGCTCTCAAACAATGTAATAGACCGGCAGCCTTTCCGATATAACAGGCTGACAGAGCGAAGACCCCGCCGACAAACCATTGCTCGGCGGGGCTTTTTTGGCCGGTCAATGGCGGCACAGAAACCAGAGAATATTTTGGAATTTTATTGCTGAATCGCATATGTATTCGTATCCTTCAAATATGGTTTTATCGATTCTTCCAGGCCGGATCGTAAGTCTCCGGGCCGAGCGGTTATTAGTTGAACTTGTTTACAGCCTCATGGACTCAGAATTCGCTGCAGAAGACCGGCAAAAAACGAACGCATCGCTTGCGGCGGAGCGTGAGGACGTTCGCCTGAGTCGTCAGGGCGATTCCGACGCTTACACCCGGCTGATCAAACAACACCAGTCGCACGTCAGCCGGATGCTGTGGCGTTTCAGTCGGGACCGGCTCGTCCATGAAGAGCTAATCCAGGACGTTTTTGTCGAGGCATATCTAAGCCTGGGCACCTACCGTGAAAAGGCCCCCTTCGGCCACTGGCTTTCGCGGATCGCCACTCGCATCGGCTACCGCTACTGGAAGCAGATAGCACGCCGGGGCGAGACGGAAAGCTTCTCTCTGGCCGAATGGGACGAGTTGCCGGGCAAATCGCCCGACGAGATGGATCCCGGCCAGGCCGCCGATCTGCTGCACCGCCTGCTGGCGCAACTGCGGCCGCGCGACCGGCTGGTTTTAACCCTGCGCTATCTGGAAGGATGCGACGTAGCCGAAACCGCCCGCCGAACGGGATGGACAAAGAGTTTAGTAAAGATCCAGTCGCTGCGGGCCAGAAAGAGATTAGAAAAACTTTTCGCTCAGGCTGGAAAGGAACTGAGAAGATGAAAAACGAAAACCTTTTCGAAGCATTAACCGCGCGTGCCCGCAGCGAGACACCGCCTTCTGTGGACGTGGCTGGCCGGGTCATAGCAAGACTTAATGCCGAGCAAAACCGGATAGAACGAATGGCCGAAAAGCCCCTGCTGTGGCTGGCGGCGGCATCGTCGGCATTTGCTGTTCCTGCAGTAATAGTAGCTATCATGGTTTACAACGCCTCGACGGGACCTTTATACGAGATTTCACAAGCGATTGCATGGGTGGCACAATGAGCCGGAACCAGACAACCGACAATTTGGTCGTTAGCCACATTAATAAAACCCACACGTGGCGGATGGCATTTTTCGGCCTCATCATCCTCATAGCCGGCATCGTAATTGGCGGCTCATCTATGCTGATTTTCGCACCCAATAAGCTGATACAGCCGCCGCCCGGCCCGGAATTCAACAGTATGAGAATAATACCACCACTGAGACGAAACCTCGGCCTAGCCCCCGAACAGGCCGAGAAGATAAAGCCCATTCTCGATAAGCACATGCAGAAGCTTAGTGCCATTCGCACCGAAGCACGCTCCGAAATAGCCGAAACATTGAACCAGATGAACCAGGAAATTGCCGCAATCCTCAGCGACCAGCAACAACAACTCTGGCAGCGAGAGATTAGCCGGCTTCAAAATGACCTTCGTCCCAGAGGTGGCCCCGGCGGCCCAAGACGGGGCGAAGGTCCCGGCGGTCGCTTCCGTGGAGGTCAGCAGAATCGTTTCCGCGAAGGCCCCGGCCCCGGAGGCCCCGGCCCGGGTCCGTTCGGACCTCGACGTCGCCCGGCCGGCCCGAATATGCCGGAAGACAGCATGAATAACGGCCCAGCAGAAATTCCTGAAGAAACGCCAAAATAGGGCTTTTGAGTGCATCCATCACCTGAAATTGGCTTTGTTTGGCTTTGTTTTTTCGTACCCCGCAGGACGGATTATTACCATAACTCCCTTCCATACAAGTCTTTGAGCCATTTTTACCTGCCGGCAAATTGGCTTTGTTTTTTCAAATCAGGTTTTTCAACCCCCAGATAAATCTGGGGGCTAAATAAGATTGGCTCCATTCGACTGCGCTCAGAGCCTGCCCTGAGCTTGCCGAAGGGACAAGCTTGTTTGGCTTTGAATTGGCTTTGTTTTTTCGTACCCCGCAGGACGGATTATTACCATAACTCCCTTCCATATAAGTCTTTGAGCCATTTTTACCTGCCGTCAAATTGGCTTTGTTTTTTCAAATCGGGTTTTCAACCCCCAGATAAATCTGGGGGCTAAATAAGATTGGCTCCATTCGACGTTGCTCAGAGCCTGCCCTGAGCTTGCCGAAGGGACAAGCTTGTTTGGCTTTGAATTGGCTTTGTTTTTTCGCCGACACAAA
>Ga0315543_1004530_pt1 | contig 11532 bp, 6 predicted proteins | sample SalMarSW160210MG_2_FD_203098 | JGI IMG/M metagenome (GOLD analysis project Ga0315543, IMG submission 203098) | Salt marsh sediment microbial communities from the Plum Island Ecosystem LTER, Massachusetts, United States - Salt Marsh Sediment SW1601-210 ...
ACCTTTACTTAGTCTGAACTTGCTCCAATTATATCACAAAAGTAGTTAACCCTTCCTGTGTCCCCCTCTCTGTATGTTGGGTATCCCCTTTCGCGATGGTATTCTGGGGAAATAATACCTGATTTGTAGCAGGCCTGATTGGTAGGGTGTCCCTAGAATTTTGGATAACATTCTGGTTCAATCAGGTTATGATAGTATTCCCTAATTGATATTCTTTCGCCTTGGCTTAGTTCTATTGCTAGGCTGTCCCAATCAATGTCGAACACTCCTATTTCGGTATTCCTTCTATCGGGGTACATGCGGCTTTTAAGGCCATCCAGAAAACCGCTAGGGAGCATGACAAAGTAGTCAGAGTTTGTTGCGATGTAGATTACCCACTTTACCTTCGGAAGTACGCTGAAGGCAACGCTGTACCAGAATGACCTGTTCTCACTGACGGTTTCCCTGGGCTTAGCCCTGCTACGAATGTTGACAAGTTCATCGTTGATAGAGTAGATTTGAGGCTTCTTGCTGACTTCTCTTACTCTATATCCCAACGATGCCAGCTTGGTAATAAAACCCTTTAGTTTCGCCTGTGCACTTATATTTTCAGCCATCTATTACCTCGTTCTCCAAATTCGCCCAAATAGTCTCAGGAAAAATAGCATACCATATTATGGGAACATAATGCCTGATTTGTAGTAGGCCTGATTGGTAGGGTACCCTTGGAGTTCCCTATATTAACCAAGCGATGCCCATTGCGTAAGGGTTTCCGATGAGGGAAGTTCTACCTTCCGTGTCACGGTAACCCAGATATACTCGTTGACAAGTGCCAGCACTGTAGAATTTGGTCGCCCCAGTTTGTGAGGAAGGTCGTCAATTTGGAAGCCTTTGTTCCTGCATAGTTTCCCGATGTGCAAAGTAAGGTTTCTGATTGTTATTAAATACTTGAAATATGATTCAGGACTACCATCACAGTCGAAGCTTTTCCGCATTGCCTCATCCCATGGCATTAATGCTTTCGGTCTGAGGGCAAAGAGGACCTTGGAGGCTGCGGTTGGGCCAATATGAACCTTCCGTTTGCCCTTGCTGCGAACACGCCAAGCCCCTATCTCGTTCTTAAGAGAACCATATGAACGGGCGGTTATTTCAAGATCACTATCTACTAAGTCCCAGAGTGGTTTCTCATTTGAAAATAAACTGGCACCATATGCCTCATACCATTTTAAGATGCTATTTGATGCGACATCGTGTTGCTCCTTCGGAAGATTTCTACAGCCCCAATCATTTAACCATATCAGGAGATGAGTGCGATGCTGGGGATTGGTCAGGTCCATGCTATTGCCAGTAGCTTTGTCCAGACGTCCAAGCGAACGGTTGAAAGGTGTAAGTGAATCGTATAATGTGCTCGCAAGGGCAAGCTTGCACAGTGTCACATCCTCATAATTCACCATTCAGAAACCCCATGCTATTGTCATTGTATAGCCGTGTCGTAACTTAAACGGATAATCAATCCAAATCAAGAGTACATCGATGGTTTTTGCCTGTCAAGGCAAATAACCTGATCTGAACAGACTAATCATCCGTCAGGACAAAAGATAAGCCCTGGAATGCGGAATGTGCCTGACTTCGTTGACCGGTATTCTTTCATGATGTTAGAATACGAGAAAGTCTTGAGCGATTGTTAACTTGGTGGTATACTGTAGCCATAATACCTGATTTATAGTAAGCCTGATCGGTATCGTGTCACGGTAACTCTGGTTTATGCCTTGTTGAGATCATATGATAGGTACAAAGTTGCCATAATCAAAAAGACTTCGTTTAAAGGTGGGTAACCAGCGGATAAATAAGTACTCGTCACAGAAACGATATTACAGCAAGCATAATTGTTTGTGGAACTATAAGTAAATGGGAGCAAAGAATAGAATGATTACCATATTGTTTTTAACGTCTAATCCACAAGATACCAATCGACTTGCAATAGATGAAGAGATGAGGGAAATTGACCAAAAATTGCTCGGAACTCAATATAGAGACAATTTCGTTGTCAAATCCCATTGGGCTGTAAGAATATCTGATTTACAGACTTTATTTCTTCGTCATCAACCATCAATTGTTCATTTCAGTGGTCACGGAAGTAAAAAAAGTGAAATAATTCTTCAGGATGCATCAGGCAAGAATTGTGTTGTACCACCGAAAGCTTTGAGCAAGTTATTCTCCCAATTTAGTGAAGTAATTAGATGTGTAGTACTTAATGCTTGTTATTCTGAAGAACAAGCCAAAATAATTGCCGATAGCATTGATTGCGTGATCGGGATGGCAGGTACAGTAACGGATCAAGCGGCAAGAACTTTTTCATCAGCGTTTTATCAGGCACTTGGATACGGTAAAGATGTAAAAACTGCTTTTGATTTAGGTTGTAGTCAGATACACTTAGAAAACCTATGTGAACATGAGACTCCAAAATTTCTATCCCCGAAAGTATATCCCAGAAGTATCAATTTATTACCAGTACAGGATGATGGCGTTATACGAGAGGGGCGATTTGCACTTCCAGATTTGGAGAGGTTTTTCAATGACCTTGAAATTGAGAAACCCGGATGGCAAATGCTAGTAGATGCTTTTGGATTGATAACTAGCATGTTTGAAATGATCATGCAACTCTTCAGTGTAAGCACAATCAGATGTTATGAGGAAGCAATTCTCAAAGAACGATACAAGAAAAAGACCAGGCCAATAACAAGTATTGTTTCAGATAGGTTCACAGCGCCATCGATAGAGACTGTATACGATCTAGCAAAGCGTTGCTATTATCTAGTCGATACAGAGGCACCGGATGAACTAATATCTATGAAAGAGTGCTTGCAGAGACAATTCGTCCTTGGAGGAATTGGTAATATGCTCGATGAACTAGAGCATATCTTCCCCACAAACGGAGGTGGCCTTAGGGTAATTAACAAAGCCCAGATCTCCAAGAATTTAATTGGCTATGTGATCCCAGAGGTCTTGAAGTACGGATATAGGATAGATGAGTTGCGAGATAGTGCTGAAGGAGATACAGAAGGGAACAAGTCCAAAATTAGGATTAATGTTCAGATTTGGAGGGCTGCCTCTGAAATGCTTGCTAATATAGTTGACTCGATGTTTTCACAGGAGTTTGTGGTTGAATCGGTGCAGGAAATAGACACAGTAAATCGAAAGTATGCAGTAAATATTCGAAGATATGCGAACAAAACTATCACTGATTCACGGAAATCTGCTTCATTCGAAGAACTTGATGAAGAGTCCGTTGAGACTCCTATGACACTAATGAAAATGAACCGTGGCGAGGATGAGATTTTAATTCGTCTCTTCCCTTTCCTCGTTATGAAAGATGACAAAATCTACTACTATAAAAGAACCAGGGCAAGTGGTTACGAGTTCCAGTCATTGTCGGGTGGCCCTGTTTTCGTGGAGCGGACTAAACGTAAATTCAGTCATTCCTTGTTCGGCATAGGAACCAAAGCTATTTCGCAATCGCTATTTTGGACGGAAGTCGTGCCGGTACGTAGTGATATTAGCGGAGTGAAAGCAAATATCCCGCCTAAGGACTATACCAAATTTGTTGGCAGAAGGGAAAAGATTAACGCAATCAAGGAAGAGATAATTGAGATACCTAATCAGGATGGTATTATTTATGGAATTGGAGGGGTGGGAAAGACAGCATTGATGATTAAATTATCAAATGAACTGTTTGGTGAACAGAACGCTGAAGATATTCTCTTTGACAACATTGTCTGGGTATCTGCAAAACGCAACTATTACAATCCTACACTTGATATAGTCCAATCCAAGAGTAGCCGATTTGAATCACTTGATCATATCGTATCTGCCATACTTGCTTTCTTTGAATATGAAGGCTTGCAAGGATATAACTTTGAAGATAAGAAGAATCTTGTACTTGAGTTACTATTTGAAAATAAGGTATTGTTGATATTAGATAACTTTGAAGCCGTTTCGAAAATCGAGCATGATGTAATTATTGCATTCTTTGGGGTTGAGACTAAGCAATACTTGAGGAAAAAACCAAATAATCTCAAAGTGATAATCACTTCCCGAGAGCAAATACCATCTGGATTTCATCAAGTTACATTAACCGGTTTGGATTTGAGTGCATCCGAGAAGTTAATGGAAGATCTATATGAGCCTTATAAGACGGTGGCGCCAGAACTAACAGAAGAACAGAAGCGAAAGATCCATGAAGTGACAGCAGGAATTCCTGTAGTTATTAAGCACTGTTTTGGACAGATATATGAATACAATAAGCCCTTTAGTAACGTTATAAATACCATGGCCTTAGCTCAGACTACTAAAGTAGTTGAATTCAGCTTTGAAGAAGTCTTTAAGTTAGTGAGAGAAGACCAATGTCAACTTGAGATTATTCTTGTCCTAGATTATATCAACTGCCCTTTAATGATAAGGCAAATCGCAGAAATCCTTAATCGGTCTGAGGCGGAGATAGAAACCAAGATACCGCCACTTTACAGTTTTCAGTGCATTAAGAGAATCAACTATGGTTTGGAAGAGAAATATGGGATAAATCCGGAAATACGTTTATTCACAAAGAAACTGGCTTATGAGAACTTAGAGTTGCAAAATGAAGTAAAGCAAAAGATCGTTGAGAACTTCACTATTGAGAAGCAAATGGACTACACTACGGAAGAGGTAGGAATAGTCAAAATATTCAATAATTATATTTCCCAAGGTCAATTTCTCGAAGGAGAGGATTTCATAAAGCAAGAGATAAAGAAGCACGACTCCATTCTACTAAAGTATCAATATGCTAAATATATGAAGGAGCAGAAACGTGATCTAGATAAAGCCATAGACGTACTGGAAAGTATACTTAAACCAAGTAATAATCATCAGAGTGTACTGCGGCTGTTAGTCGCATGCTGTATTAGCATGGATATACCTAAATATGAAAAAGCTAGTATTTATGTTTCACAAATCGAAAACACTCAAATCGAGGATGATATCCTTAGACTAGAAATAGCAGAGTTCTACGTAAGATGGTCCACCTTTATTAAAATGAATAGGCAAGTTAGCCCTGACCCAATTACGGAAATGCTTAGACAAAAAAGATATAAGGACTTGGCAGAAAGAGCACTTAACTGGCTTGATCAAGTTAGTGATAAGGGCCACCATGTCTACTACCTGTTTGCACAGAGTTACTTTAATAAATGGGACTACGAGAATGCGTTAGATGCGGTTAATAATGCTATTTCTCTCTGCGCTGAAGATACAGCCCAATTGCCATTATACTCTTCTCTACAGGATACTATTCTCAAAAATCAGAAAAGGTATGGTCGCTGAAACGAGACTGTATTACCATGATTGTATCCATGATGTATAGAATACGTTCTCTGTAAGCGCCACGGGAATCGGCTCAACATATAAGTATTTAGTAATGTCACTTTTCGTAGTGGGTCAGTCATTACATTTCTTCTAGCCAAGACATTTTTCTATCTCAAACTAATGCTATTTACCCTCGAATTCTTCAAATACTGTTCTAGCTTCATCGCCAATGCGTAAATTTCATCCTTATATTTTTAGTGCTAATTCATTTTAATTGATATGACTTGCTATAGAGTGAGCCAAATATAGTGCACATGTAAATTCGGGCACAAATCGTGATTTTCTAGGGTTGCAGTTATTCTGGGGACGTAATACCTGATTTGTAGTAGGCCTAATTGTTATGGTGTCTCTGGAATTCGGAATGTGCCTGACTTCGTTGACCGGTATTCTTTCATGATGTTAGAATATGAGAAAGTCCTGAGTGATTGTTCACCTGTTGGTATTCTGGGGACATGATACTTAATTTGTAGAAGGCCTAATTGGCATGGTGTCCCTGGAATTCCTTATGAATGAAACGCTAGAATGTTACTTATCGAGGATATTATAGAAGTAAATTTTCATATAGCAGGCAGAGCTATAGCTGGGTTGCCGCCAGAGCGTGGCGGTAAAGCTGCTCGAAGGTCGTGGCTGTAGTGGAGCGAAAAACATTTTCCGGAACCTTTATATAGTGCCAGGATAATCCAGTGAGCATTGTGGCATCCTGACACCATTTAGTAGCCCGAGCATCTTTTCGAGCTACCTCTATGTCCTCAAGTCCCTTGGTCTCTACTAAAAACATCTCGCCGGAGACAAGCCTGACTATGAAATCAGGATAGTAGTAGCGGACGCCACCCTGAGAACTTAAGTATTCAATAGCAAAGTGAGTAGCTTCAGTGTTTTTGGCAAAGGCAGCCACATCTGGGACGCCATCAAGAAAGGCAGCAAACTCAGCTTCGTAATGAGAATCACAGGCGACTAGGTTGAATATCGTCTTGTGAGCTGGGTATGTTTCCTTGGTCCAAGGGAAAGCGTTAGTGCCACTCAATTTGATTGGGCTTCCCTGAATATACACGGAGTGCGACTCTATAGTTAGGCTATTTATGGCTTGAGCAAAGACAGTGATAATTATCTGTCGAGCGTCGGGTTCGCTGAGACGGCGCAATACGGCTGGACTATTTAGGTCAACCGCGTGTCCGAATAGAATAGTACGGATATATTCTTTGACCAATGGCACCAGCTCAGCAAAGCGCCCTGGCATTCGTGCTTCCTTCAGAATCATCTGACTAAAATAAGCTATCACTCCTTCAGGTTGGTCTGGGAAGGGGATAAGTAAATCTTTTTCCTCCACTATTTCCCTAGTTAGCATGTGGCGACCGGTATAGTGAATAGTGTCTTCCTTTACCAGATAACCGCTAGGCAGGCTAATAGTCCGCTTTGGTATCTTGTCTAAGTCAAGGTCTTTTAAGGCGGCTACCGAACGGCTGAGTACCGGGGATAGCTGGGGAATCTCTATATCGAACTCAAGTTTTGTTGATTCTACAATAATAGTCTTAATATCAATGCGGACATTCTCCAGGCGGTCACGCTCAATCTCCAGCCCCTCTTCCTTTAGCTCTTTATCCCAGAAGTCACGAAAGGCATCATGCTCAATAACTATAACTCTCTCTTCAAAGCCTGAGCCCGGTCCAGTCATACGACGCAGACCTCTGCCTAATGTCTGCTCAGGAAGGATGTTAGCTTGAGCGGTGTAAGGACGCAACGGGACAATAACCACCACATTTCTTACATCCCAGCCTTCCCGCAGCATAAGGACACTTACAATAACCCGGTATGGATTCTGGTCACTGTCAACCTCACGGCTGGCTTGGCGAGCATCATCAAGCTCTTTCTTGGTAATCTCGCCCTTCTTATCGGTGTGGATAGTAAGCACATGGTTTTTCAAATCTGGCAGTGTCTCTAAATAATCTCTAATATCGTCTGCTGACCTGGTATCCTCGGTCATAACAAAAAGGACTGGTTTCTTGCCACTTTTCTGGAGGTCAGTCCAGTAGTCTCGCCATTTGGCAATGCCGGCGTCTATCCACTGGCGATAGCGTACCGAGGCGTCATTGCTGGGTATTTGCACCGGTCCACCGATTTCACCCAATATAGGCTGTTTAACAATGCCATCTTGAATAGCTTGAGCTAGAGGGTAGTCAACTATTATCTGGGGAAAGAGCCTTCCCTGTTGAGTCTTGGGTGTAGCCGAGAAGTCCAGTTGGGCAACTAACCCTGGTGCTCCCTGGCTCTGAAATCGGTCATGAAGATTTACAATGGTCTGATACCATACTAAGTCCTCATCATGGACGTGGTGGGCTTCGTCGTTAAGGAGCATCAGGTCAGAATGACGTAGAATGCGGTCAATAAGCTCTCCGGCAGAGACTTTAATCTCAAGTTTTGGTTTAGGGCCAAGCATAACTTCAACCGGATTAGCTTCTTCTTTTGCCTCCCGCTCATAAAGGCGCTGCACATTGGTCAAGTAAAGTGTGCCAAGCGTGGTAGCTGGGGCTGGCTCATCTTGAAGAACAACTCGCATTTGCCAATCAGATGCCCACTCTGGCGGGACAAGCGGGTCTTGGTCTTCCCTGAAAATCTTGCCGTCAGCAAAGTCCTGCTTTAGTCTTTCAAAGACAATGACATTGGGGGCAATTAGAAGGAAAGTCTTCGCTAAAGGCGAATTGACTTCTTTTAGAGCATTGAAATATGACCAGACCATAGCCAGGCTCATCACTTTAGTCTTACCCGAACCGGTTGCCATCTTGAAGACATAGCGTGGAAAGCGGTCTGCAGCAGGGTCATAGTAAAGACCTCCACTGCCGCCAAAATCCTGCATCAGTTTAGCAAAGGAGCGGGCTTTGGCTACCTCGTAGCAATAGATAAGTGTCTCGATGGCTTCACGCTGGCAGAAATAGTAACTGAAGGGCTTGCCATCAGGGCTGCGGTGGTCTTCAAAGAACCAGTAGGTTAGCAATCGGCGTGTGGTGTCAGAGACTCCGGGATAGTCCTGGGCTCGCCAGCCATCCACCACTTGCCGGAGCTTGGACACCAAGTAGGCAGCGGTAGGAGGATGCTGAGTGGGTATAGCATACGGATTAAGAAGCTTCACGTTATTATTTCCATTTTACATTTATTACATCGGACAGCGCGGTACGTATTGACAAGATGGTTAACATTATGATATATTATAACCAATTCGAGTTATCGAAGGTGGATAACCCGTAAGGGTTAGCGTACAAAGGTCGGGAAATCCCCGACCTTTGTATTTAATCAAAAAGTTTTTGGCCATACAGATTATATTTACCTCGAAATACCTGAGCCAAGCGTGTCCCAAATGATGGTGGTGACTGGGCTACTTTACCCCTTGAACTCAAGATGTATAATTTCGATGGGTGAGCTAGCAAATCAGCTAATTGAAGCCCAGCGATATTCTGGCTTTTATATTTTACCTTGAGTTCTTTGCTAGAAAGGGTCTTCTGGAACTCCTGCGCTGAAATATAATAAGTGCCGTGCTTCCAAAGGTACTGATACACTTCTTTCAATGCTAGATCTTCCTCTCCTCCTCTGCCCTCCGCTAAAACATCTCCCTTTGCATGGTTGTATCTGAGATAACCACGGTAACGCTCCAATAAGAAAGATAAACCCAGGTGGTACGGATGAATTGCTTCATCGCCATAGCGGTCCCTATGCGCTTTCTTATCGATGACCGCAGTAAATAACTCGAATTGAGAAGTTCGCATGAACTCCATGAAATCCTTTTCCCAAGCAGCATTGCAGTCAGGGTTATCTAGCACACCGAAGGCATGACGGCGATTAATGAGATCGTCCCTATGTAGGATAACGGGTTCGTCAGGATTATGAGGAAAATGTGATTGTTTTAAAGCTTCCAATTGCGGCTGAAATTTAAGGCGATAGTAATCAGACTCGATAGCTATACCGGTTAACCCAAGATAGCGACGACTGATGTCGTCTAGGTTCCTATAAGTATGGTCTCCAGACTCATCCACATACAAATGGTAACGCTTCATCGGACCTCTTTTTGAGTTTCACCTGATTGCCGCCTCCAGTAGCTTCGTGGTGTCGTTGCCGAAGATATCTACTATTTTTACCAGGAGCTTATATGTGCCGTGGCTGGGATAGTTATGCCAGTCGCTTTCGGTAGCCAGTGTTGAATGTTTGCGGGTGCGATATGACTGCCACTGGTTGTGAAAGGTGTCTTCTTTGAAGTCCCAGTCAACTGCCCAGTAGTCAATGTAATCCGACCATTTCTTAACTTTATCACGCACCTCAAGGGGAACAAGCTCTAAGCTGGGGATGATGAAGTCCTTGAGAGTTATTTGAACCTCTGTTCCCTGTTGTCTGACCTCGGTTTCAACATAAGCCAGCTCATAGAAATGGACATCGCCAGCTTCCACCGCCCGCTTGTCCATGACCTCCCTGGGGATGTTAAGCAGACGCAGGTCTATACCACGCCGCCTGGCTTCATTGCCAACGACATCGTGAAGCCCCATCTCCCACTCCCAACCTAAAACATCCAGAGCAGTCAATTTATTGGCGGAGCATTCTTCTAGAGCCTCTATGATTTCAGAGAGGGTAACCGGGGCATCGGTGGCGCCGACATGAACCATTCTGCCGGCTTTCCTGCCGTGAAGGTGGCTAAAGGCAATGACCGGCTCAGCGTGGTAAAGCTTAACGATAAAAGCCAGGTATTCAAAGATAGCCTTCTGGCTGTCTTTCTGCCGACCCTTTATGCCGTTCATCTGCCAGTATTTTCGCTCATATTTGCCCAGATTCAGGATTTCAAAGGGTTTGCAGTCCGGTATATCCAGCAGACGCTTTCTGGTGGTGTGAATGGCAAACCTGCCCAAATCACAGCCGAGCCATCGCCTGCCCAGCTTCTCTGCCACCGCCAGCGTCGTTCCCGAGCCGCAGAAAAAGTCAGCAACGAGGTCGCCTGGGTCGCTTGAAAGTGTAATAATCCGCTCAAGCAATGCCTCAGGCTTTTGAGTTGCGAACCCTGTTTCCTCTAATTTCCGCTTAGCCAAATGCATAGCATAGGTCTGTTTTACATCACTCCAAACAGTCCCGAGGGGCACACCTGGGCTCTCATCTAAGTATTGTTTATCTATCCTGCCGTTGGTTCTTTTCCTTGTTCTGTATACTCTACCTTCCTCATCGGTAAAAACAAATCTTTCCTCTACATACTTTTCATTGTAGGGCAAATGAAGCTTACTAAATTTATGCTTTCCGTAGCTTTTAGCATGCACAAAAATAATGTCATGCATTTTCACTAGCTTTGAGCCCGCTGCTCTTCCTCCAGATGGAGTTCCGTATGACCAGATAATCTCATCTAAAGAATTATCTCTACCAAATATCTCATCTAGCACTGTCTTTAGTTGATGTCCTATATGCCAATCCATATGCACATAAATGCTCCCGTTCTCGGCTAGCAATTCCCGCATCAGCACCAGTCGCTCATACATCATCTGGAGATAGGAATCAGTGCCTTTGCCCCAGGTATCGTTGTAGGCTTTCTGCTCAATGATAGAGGGCTGTTTGACCAGCTCCTCATCACCTATCTTGACGCTGAAGCTGAAATCATCGCCGGTATCAAAGGGTGGGTCAATATAGATAAGGTTAATCTTACCGGCAAAGCCTTCTTCCAGCAGAGAAGCCAGGACATATTTGTTATCACCCCAGATAAGCTTATTGCGCCAGACATCCTTAGTGCCTGTCACTCCTTCAAAAAGTGGCGGTGGCAGTAAGCCTAAGCCTGCAAGTAGCGGCGTCTGCTCTCTGGTAGCCCGGGACTGGTTAATAGTCTCAATAACCTGGAAAGGCAGGGGAATGCGTTCTGCCTGGGTGCGCTTGCCTTCCCAGACTAGCTTGGTGCCTGTGGCATTAGCCCTTAGTTTCTCACTCTCGGTCAGCCCTGCCATATTCTTACTATATGGCTTGGCTAAGCTTCTGTCAACATACCCCGCCTCACAACTATGACGCTGAGGCATTTGAGTTATTGGCTGCACATTTCGTCAATTTGTGTAATAAGGTAACAATTCAGCGATTGTGCAACCTCGTCACAGTCCTCTTATCCGCGAATAACAAATACACTTATCTTACACCATTGGAATAAAGCAACGC
>Ga0315543_1004534_pt1 | contig 11529 bp, 7 predicted proteins | sample SalMarSW160210MG_2_FD_203098 | JGI IMG/M metagenome (GOLD analysis project Ga0315543, IMG submission 203098) | Salt marsh sediment microbial communities from the Plum Island Ecosystem LTER, Massachusetts, United States - Salt Marsh Sediment SW1601-210 ...
CTAAACCCGGTGATGCGGAATCATTCCAATGGATAAACCTCATGCGTGGCGACACCATGCTCATGTCCCTCACGAATCATCGTTATCTGGCAACCAAGCCCAACGAGCCCGGCCCGGTGTCTGTCTCCGCAACCGGCCCCAATCCGGCTCGTAAGGGCGGTGCCTGTTTCAAATGGAAAGTAGTCGAATAAAATGCGTTTACCGTCAAATAAGTTCAAATTACAGCACGACAAAACAAATTGTTTCTTTCACAAGGAGTTACCATGAACACTCGACAATTAAAAGTTCGTTTCTTCTGCTTCACAGCCATGCTGACGGCCGGCATATTGACACTGCATGCAGCGACTACAGTGATCGCCGCCACGCCAGTAAATGCCGTCATCGATACCGGTAAGACTTTCGCTCCTATCAATCCCAACCTCTACGGAATGTTCATCGAACACGCCGGTGGTCTCGTGTATAGAAGCATGTGGGCTGAAATGATCGACGACCGTAAATTCTACAATCCCATCACTTCTCAGGATACGGCCCCGCCTGGACGCGCCATCGACGGCCGCGGTCGCTTTGGTGGCGCGCCTCGCCGCTGGATTCCCGTCGGCCAGGCCAAATCCGTCACCATGGATACTCAGAATGCCTACGTAGGTGACCACTCGCCCGCAATTGCGCTTAGCTCCAATGAACCTCGCGGCATCCGCCAGACCGGCCTTATACTTATACAGGGTAAAGACTACACCGGCCGAATTATCCTCGCAGGCGATTCTAGCACTAAGGTGTCTGTCAGCCTCGTGTGGGGAGATGGCGCCTCTGACTGCCAGACAGTGGCCATCAACAAGCTGACCACTACATATGCCAAATTCCCTTTCGCCTTCAAGTCTCCGGTTGATGCGACCGATGCCCGGTTTGAAATCACCGCCACCGGCACCGGTACCCTGCACATCGGCGTCGTCTCGCTGATGCCCGCAGATAATATCGAGGGTTGGAAGCCTGAAATCATCGCCGTGCTCAAATCCCTTCGCTCCGGCCTCTACCGCTGGCCCGGTGGCAACTTTGTCTCGGCACATGACTGGCGCGACGCCATCGGCGATCCTGATAAGCGCCCACCCACCTGGGATCCCGTCTGGAGAGCTCTGCAGCCTAACGATATCGGCACCGATGAGTTCATGACACTTTGCCGACTCACAGATGTCGAGCCCTATATCACCGTCAACTCCGGCTTCGGCGAAGCCCGTTCCGCCGCCGAATATGTCGAATATGCCAATGGCCCCGTCACCACCCGCATGGGAGCGATGCGCGCGGCCAACGGCCATCCCGAACCTTATAATGTCAAGTTCTGGAACATCGGCAACGAAATGTGGGGCGATTGGCAGTTCGGTTACATGCCCCTGAGGCAATATCAGGTCAAGCACAATCTCTTTGCCAAGGCCATGCGCAAGGTTGATCCCAACATCATCCTCATCGCCAGTGGCGCCATGCCGGACACCATGACCGGCTCCAAAATGTCCTTGAAATTAGGTGACAAGCTCGTTCCCGATTACCTCGGACCTGCCGATTGGACGGGGGCCCTGTTTCTCAATTGCCTCGACAACATGGACATGATCAGCGAGCACTATTACAACTATAATTCCCACTTCGATCTGGCGCTTGCAAAGCAGGTCCCCAATGATCCCAACGAACCTCTCATTGACTGGATGCGGCGTCCTGCCAACCACATCCGTATTAAGTACGAAGAGTATCAGGAATACTTGAAACGAATTCCTGCGCTTAAAAATAAACCAGTCCCTATAGCACTGGACGAATATGCCTACGCTGGCGGTCGCGGCAGAGGCAATTATAAGGTCGTTCCCGCCTATGCCTGGAATTTCCACGAAATGTTCCGCCACTCCGATCTCTTTCAGCTTGGTTCATTGACCTTTATCACAGGGACATATAGTGCCGCAGGTGGTAAGGCTGTTCTCAATCCCGTCGGCATACTCTTCAAGTTCTACCGCGACCATTATGGTACTATTCCTGTGGATGTCTCGGGCAACTCCCCACAACCCAAACCCAAGGATCCTCCAGGTGGTGAACAGCCCCTTGTTCATGCCGGCAGCGATACTTTCCCATTGGATGTGGCTGCTGCCTGGACAGCAGACCGTAAGGCCCTCACCGTCGCCATCATTAATCCGACTGAAACTATCCAGACCCTGAGCCTCCAAATCCGCGGCGCCGAACTCTCCGGCAAAGGAATCCTTCGCCGTATGGCCCCGGAAAGTCTCACTGCAACCGTGGTTGTCGGCCAGGAACCGGGCGTCAAAATCGAAGAGCAAGCGATGGATGCCATCCCTTCGAACCCGACCTTCGCACCCTTCAGCGTCAATATTTATAAATTTCCGGTAAAACAATGACAAAAACACAACGAAAAGGATCGATCATGAACATAATCTATTATACCCAGTCATTCCGCTTTTTCAGGCTTATCATGTTTCTTATGGGTTTTGCGCTTATTTGGGCTTCGCCTGCGTTAGCTCTTGACGGTCAGATCCAAATTCACGATCCATCCACCATTATGCTATGCAATGGTAAATACTACACATACGGCACAGGGGGTAGTTCATTGGTTTCTGACGATGGCTGGACCTGGCGTCGCGGAGTCACGCCCTCGCGTCGCGGAATGGCTCCCGATGTCATTCATGTCGGTGACCGCTACTACATGTATATTTCCTCTAATCCCGGTGGGCAGCCACATTCTCAGGTCATAATGATTTCGAGCAAGAGCCTCGATCCCGAATCCCATGACTACGGATGGGAAGACGGCGGTATTGTTAACTCGACTGATGGAGTTGAGTTCTGCAACGGCATTGATCCTGGACTCTTTCTTAATCCCACTGATGGAAAGTTGTGGATGACCTTTGGCTCTTATTTCGGCTATATACGGGTTGTCGAACTCGATCCCAAAACCGGTAAACGAAGCGATGATAAATTTACAAACATCGCGATCAACTGCGAAGCCTCAACCGTTATTTATCACGAAGGGTGGTATTATCTATTGGCTACACACGGCTCTTGCTGTCGCGGCGCAGACTCCGGCTATAATATTCGCGTGGGCCGCTCAAAGAAATTAACCGGTCCCTACGTTGACCACACGGGTCTCGATATGATCCTGGGTGGCGGCAAGCTGCTCATCGGCTCCGGCGGGCGCGTCATCGGCCCAGGCCACTTCGGCCTGCTTGATCTGGGCGACGGTGTGCAGAAGTTCTCCTGCCATTTTGAAGCCGATCTCGACAGGGGTGGCAGCAGTGTTCTCGACATCCGCCCACTGCTATGGAAAGATGGATGGCCCATTGCCGGTGACAATTTCAAGGAAGGCACATATGAAATCGAATCCGTGCGCACCGGCACGGCACTCGAGCTTGCCGTGGAGGGTGTGCCAGTCGGCGGCAGGCGTAGTAGAGGCGCGCGAAGAATGTTCGCTGGCCAGGGCGGTGTGATTCCGCCGCAGGATGTCGCGGAGGTTTCGTCGAACTGGCCTGCCGGCAATATCGGCATTCGCATGGCCAATTATATGTGCCAAGCCCAGCAGAAATGGGCTGTTACGCCGGTGACCAATGCCGGTGGCTACCTCGGCTCAACATATTTCAAGATCACCATCGCCGGCACTGACCGTGTACTGGCTGTGGGCGAGGACGGCGAACTTGTGGCCGTTCCTGCCTTTACGGGCGGACACGAACAGCTCTGGCGTCTCGACCAGCTCACTGACGGAACCTGGCGTATCATGCCCAAATTCGCCTCGACCGCCAATGAATCGCTGGTCCTTTCGGCCATCGGCAGCAGCTTTGCGACGCTCGCTAAGTTCGATCCCACCAGCGATAAACAACGCTGGCTGTTTAAAACGCCTTGACAATCCTTCGAGAAATGGAAACGATAATGGAAAATCGACGATCTATCAAAGGACATCCCATGATTACACTCCGCAATATCCAGAACAAACCGGCATTCGTTATCATGGTCGGATTGGTGTTCCTGACCATGTCTGCTGTAGCCGGATGCGCTGGTCACGGACTGGAACCACGAACCGCATACAATGAAAAAACTCCCAATGCCGACGGCTTTATACAGCATTGGCTCATTCTTGAACCGATCAGCGCCAACGGACTCTCCGACAGCGCCGTTCGGACGGCCGTCAAACGTGAGTATTTTCCCGACCAGTTCACAGTGATTCCGCACGATGGTGATAAAGTAACTGTCAACGACGAGGAACTCACATGGCATGCCGTCGAAACGAACGAATACAACGTCAATCTCTATTACTTCGCCTACGGCTACGGCAAGCGGACATCCAACGTACTGTTTTGGGCCGTCACTATCGTAAACTGCCCGAAGGAGATGCCTGGTGTTCGTTTGGCCATCGGCTCCAACGCGGCCTCCGTCTGGTGGGTCAACGGTAAGGAAGTCATCGGCATCTACGGCGACCGCCAAACTATCATCGACGACGGCGTCTCGAAGCGCCTGACGCTCAAGAAGGGGCCAAACGTTGTTCGCTGTGCCATCGTCAACGGCGGTGGAGCCACTGATTTCTGTGCACGGTTTCTCGACGCGGATGACAAACCTCTTAAGGGTTTTACAGTGAGAGTTGGTGACACCAGAAAGTGAGACAACGAATGAATCGTATTATTCGATAATATGAACTCTTTTTAAGAAAGGCCAACTGATGAAAAAATTTATTTTTATCCATCTTATCGTCTCGATGCTACTAACTGGTAGCATTCTTTTTGCTTCTGCGGCTGAGCAGGCCCCCCAAACCCAGTCTGCTGCAACCGCAACGTTACCTGCGGGTGCTCCCAAGTTGCCCTTTGATACACCGCTCAAGTGGAAGTCCACCGGTGTGCTTGTCAGTCCTGTCTCCGATGAAACACACACTATCGTATCCGTCAAAGACCCGACTATCGTCCGTTACAAAGACCTGTGGCACATCTACGCGACTGCCTACTCGACGTCCGCCAGAACATGGTCCATGGTTTACCTTAACTTCAAGGACTTCTCCGAGGCTTCCAAGGCCAAGTTGACTTACATTGATGTCAATCCGAATTTAAGAGGATATCATTGTGCGCCGCATCTGTTCTATTTCACTCCACACAAAAAGTGGTACTTAATCTTCCAGTCGCAACAACCCCAGTATTGCACCACCGATGACATTTCCAAGCCCGAAACCTGGACAGCACCGAAAAACTTCTTTTCCAAAATGCCTTCGAGCGCTCCGAGGCTTCCGATCGACTATCATATTATCTGCGACGATACACACGCGTATCTGTTCTTCACCGGTGACAACGGTCGCTTCTATCGTAGTCGGACCAGAATCGAGGACTTCCCCAATGGCATGGGTGATGTCGAGGTTGCCATCCAGGGCAATCGAAACAACCTTTTCGAAGGGAGCATGACCTATAAGATCAAGGGGACCGATACCTATTTAACCATCATCGAGGCCCTTAGCCCGGCAAGATACTACCGCGCCTGGATATCCAACGATCTCAATGGAGAATGGACACCCGTGCCGGGAGCCGACTCATGGGCAACGCCCTTCGCAGGGATTAACAACGTTACCTTCGAAGAGGGTGTGGAGCCCTGGACAAGGGATATCAGCCATGGAGAGTTGCTTCGAGACGGATATGACGAAACACCGACCATTGATCCTAATAACCTGCGGTTCCTTTACCAGGGGCGTGATCCCAAAAGTGGCGGCAATTACAGCCTTTTACCATATCGACTCGCTCTGTTGACATTGGATCGTTCCAGTAAGGAGGACTAATCATATGATTTCAATGAAAGCCTATACCTCGATAATGAATATAGCTGTTTCTCTGACTTTTACGATGGCCGTTCCAATTTTCGCTGCTGGTTCCAGGGTTGCAGTGACATCGGAGCAGCCGGTAAAATTTTTCCCTTTAAGAGACATAAGGTTGCTTGAGAGTCCTTTTTCCGAGGCGGTCAAGATCAATCGTCAATATCTCCTGGCCCACGATCCCGACCGGTTGCTTGCGCCTTTCCGGCGTGAAGCGGGATTGGAGCCCAAAGCACGGCCATACGGTAACTGGGAGAGCAGCGGACTCGACGGACATTCGGCCGGACACTACCTCTCGGCACTTTCCCTGATGATGGCATCGGGTGCCGATCCGGATGGTGAGTTCCGTCGTCGCCTCGATTATATGATAGACGAACTCGCGGATGTCCAAAAGACCAACGGCAACGGTTACCTCGGGGGTATTCCGGGGAGCAGAGACTATTGGAGTCGCGTTGCCGAAGGCCATGTCGAACTCATGCGGAAGAAATGGGTCCCGTGGTACAACCTCCACAAGATGTATGCCGGGCTTCGTGACGCTTACCTTCACGGGGGCAACGAAAAGGCTCGTGATTTGTTTGTTTGCTTTGGAGCCTGGTGCGAAAAAGTCACGTCCGGCCTGACCGACGCACAGATGCAGCAAATGCTCGATACGGAGTACGGCGGCATGAATGAAGTGCTGGCCGATATCTATGTGATTACCGGAAACAAGAAATACATCGAGTTGGCCAAACGCTTCAATCACCGGGCCATTTTCGAGCCTTTGGAGAATCACCAGGACAGGCTTACCGGTCTGCACGCCAACACACAGATTCCAAAGATTACCGGCATGGAGCGTATTGCGGCCTTGATCCACGATGAAAAGTTACACACCGGCGCCGAGTTCTTCTGGGAAACCGTCACGCAGAACCGTTGTGTGGCCTTTGGCGGCAATAGCGTCAGTGAGCATTTTAATGATCCCAAGGATTTTGGCCGAATGATCAAGCATCGTGAGGGCCCGGAGACCTGCAATACCTACAACATGCTCAGGCTCACCAAAGAGCTTTTCAAGGCGGAACCGAAGGCCGCTTATGCCGACTTTTATGAGCGTGCGCTCTACAATCATATCCTGGCCTCTATCAATCCGAAGCGGCCCGGATACGTCTATTTCACACCAATCCGCCCGGCTCATTACCGGGTGTATTCCCAGCCTGAGCAGGCATTCTGGTGCTGTGTCGGTACCGGCATGGAGAATCCCGGAAGATACGGCGAGTTCATTTATGCCCGGGCGAAGGACAGTGTGTATGTGAATCTCTTCATCCCATCAGAACTCTCGGTGCCTAATGCCGGAATGGTTCTTAGGCAGGAAACGACATTCCCCGATGAAGAGCGTACGCAGCTTAATCTTCAACTCAAGAAACCGTTTACCTTCACTCTGAATATCCGCCATCCTATCTGGGTCAGCGAGGGCGATTTTTCAGTTAAGGTCAATGGACGGTCTGTTGCAGTCGAGTCGACTCCGTCTTCCTACGCCGCGATTCAACGCGAATGGAAGAATGGCGATCGGATCGAAGTTAGTCTGCCGATGCGCACCACGATCGAGCGACTCCCCGATGGATCCGATTGGGTGGCCATTCTGCATGGACCTATAGTACTGGCGTGTCCCGATGGCACGAATAATATGGAAGGCCTGTTTGCAGACAGTGGCCGCATGGCTCATGTTGCGCGCGGCCCGATGGTTCCACTGGATCGTGTACCCGCACTGCTCTCAACAGAAGAGGAGTTGCCCGGGCATATCGTGCCCGATCCGACCGCAGGCCCCTTGAACTTCCGGATCAAAGATGTAATCGAACCGACTGAACCCGAGGGTTTGCCACTCGTGCCGTTCTTTAGTCTGCATGAACGGCGCTACCAAATGTACTGGGAACTAACCTCACGCGAGAAGATCACTGCGAAAAAGGAAAGACTCGCCGCTGAGGAACGTGCCCGCGCCGCTCGCGAGGCCGCCACAATCGATCAGGTTTCGGTCGGTGAGCAGCAGCCGGAGGTGGAGCACGAATTCAAAGGCGAGAGAACCCAGACGGGTATTAACGAAGGACGCCGCTGGCGTCATGGTTCCTGGTTCCAATACAACCTCGATACGCACGGAGAAAGTGCGGTTGACCTTGAGGTAACCTATTGGGGTGGTGACAGAGGTCGCAAGTTCGATATTCTGGCCAATGGTATGCGGATTGCATCCGAGGAGCTGAATGGGAGCAAGCCCGGCGAATTTTTTACTAAGTGCTATTCCATTCCGGAATCCGTGCTCCAGGCAGCTCCCGACGGACATGTGACCATTAAATTCGTAGCTACCCGGTGGCTGGCCGGCGGGATTTATGATGTGCGCCTGTTGCGACCTGAAACGGACAACAAACAGGCCATCAAGGCGGAGTTATAGAAAACATTAGGTAAACATTATGAAACGAAGATTGATGCTAATTGCAACCGTTACAGTCACTATGCTGTCTTGCACGAACGCTGAGCCTTCCCACTGGATATTTGCCCCAACGCCACCGATGGGCTGGAATAGTTGGGATTGTTTCGGTACTACCCTAACAGAGGAACAGGCGAATGCACAAGCCGATGCCATGGCGACATATTGGACGAACTTCACCAAGTGCGGCCATCCCAACGGCGAGGGGATTCCCAAATGGCCGGCCTTCAGCGGCGTTAATCCCGTCGTGATGTATTTTGCCCAGACGACGCACACGGGATCGGTGCCCAGCGCCGAATCGCTCCAGGTTTTAAATGCCTATTTCGCTTGGCGGCGTACCCCGAGGAGAAGCGTGGGCGAAATAAATCTTCTCATTCAGATAAATTAACTATTGGGAATTATTTTTATGAAAAAGAAAGCGACATTATTCTTCTTGGCAGCTTTAATCGCGTTAACGTCAAACGCAGTTGCCGATCCGGACCCTGATTTCTACGTGTTTCTTTGCTTTGGACAGTCAAACATGGACGGAGCGGGAAGAATTGAGCAGCAAGACAAAACCGTGGATGAACGATTTCAGGTTCTGGCAGCGATTGATATGCCGAACCTGAACCGAAAGAAGGGGAATTGGTACCCGGCGGTGCCTCCGCTATGTAGAGGCAGAGGGGGGCTCAGCCCTGCCGATTATTTCGGCCGAACCCTGGTTGCCAACCTTCCGGAAAAGATCAGAGTAGGCGTCATTAATGTATCGATTCCCGGCTGCAAGATCGAATTATTCGAAAAAGACACGTTTCAATCGTATGTTTCGGCGGCACCGCCATGGATGACCGGCTTTATAGACGGATACGGCGGCAATCCCTATCAATATCTTGTAGATATGGCAAAACTGGCTCAGAAGGATGGTGTTATCAAGGGAATTCTGCTGCACCAGGGAGAGTCCAATCCCAACGACATGGAATGGCCGAAAAAAGTTAAGGGCATTTACGACAATTTGATAAAGGACTTGAATCTCAATCCCGATGATGTGCCGCTGCTTGCGGGTGAAACAGTGAATGCCGATCAGCAAGGCGTTTGTGCGGGTATGAACAAGATTATCGCGAAACTGCCGGAGACCATGGCAAATGCCCATGTCATTTCATCGGCGGATTGTACGCATAAAGGTGACCATTTGCATTTCAACTCGGCCGGCTATCGAGAATTTGGCAAGCGGTACGCAGAGGCCATGCTTTCTTTGCTCGCAACCAAGACAATCGAATCTGTAGCCCTAACTGTTCATACACATCAAACCACCAAGACGATCAGTACCGGTATCTATGGTCAATTCCTCGAACATATTTTCCATTCCGTGCACGGTGGGCTCTGGGGCGACCAGATTCTCAACGGTACCCTAGAATTACGTCCACCTCCGCGGAGACGTGGTATGCGGGGTCGTAGCCCCATGCAAACGACAATACCGCAGAACTGGGAGTTCATCTGTGATGCCAACGAAGTCTCCGTGGACCGGGATAATCCCTTCAACGCAGACATCTCGGTACGCATTGAGGCAAAGGTTGACAGTGATTCGGCCACCAGCCCGAGTATCCGCCAGCAGGATATCGCGCTTAAACAAGGCGAAAAGTACACTCTCTCGCTCTACGCACGCGGCAGCAGCAGTATCATCGCAACCTTTATCGACGGAGATGCTCTGGTATATACTAAAACATTCACAGATCTCACATCCCAATGGCAGAAGTTCACCGTTGAGTTCACAGCACCTCGCACAGCGGATGCCGCCTCTTTGACGATTAGCTCGTCGCCCTCGGGACCGGTCAATATCGACCAAGTTTCACTCTTCTCCGCCTCGGCCCTAGCCATAGGCGGGTATCGCCCCGACCTGTTTAAAGCTGTCGCCGATCTTAAGCCCGCCTCCATACGGTGGCCCGGTGGCGGATTCGCTAACCGATATATCTGGCAGCATGGTGTCGGCCCTCGTGAAAAACGCCTGCCCCACCCCATCGAACAGTGGGGTGATCGCGACACCTATCAGTTCGGCACAGATGAGTTTATACAGTTCTGCGAGAAGGTCAATGCCGAGCCTATCCTCGTACTGAACACCTCACGCGGCGTCGATGATGCCCTTAACTGGCTGGAATACTGCATGGGCGACGAGACTACCGAGTATGGCAAGATGCGCGCGGCCAACGGACACCCTGTGCCGTATATGCTCAAGACCCTCGAGATCGACAATGAACCCTGGCTTATGATGGATTATTCCAAGTACCTGGATACCGTCAACCGGTTCTGCCCCGAGATCCGAGTTAAATACCCAAACCTCAAACTCTCTGTTGCCGGCAGTTATGGCTACGACACTGGCCCTGGTGAGGGCAACCAGGAGGCCAACCGCAACTGGGACCCGCGTATCGTCGAAGAGGCGGGCAAGCTCTTCGACATTCTATCTCCTCATTATTATAACGGAATTTACTTCACTGCCGATTTCGTTGAGGATCCCTACAAGTACGAGCAGTTTCTGAAAAGCCGCGGCGAGATCATCCAGAAATCTGAGAATCCTGACATCAAGATTTACGTTTCCGAATGGAATCTTACAAACAACCGCTGGGGCAATGACTGGCGCGTTGGCCTCTATGCCGGCGGGATTCTCAATGCCTTTGAGCGTCAGGGCGATATAGTCACCATGTCCTGTCCGGCTCTGTTCATGCGAAAGCAAGGGGTTACGACCTCATGGGATAACGCCCTGATAAACTTTGACCAGAAGACCTGGTTCCCGGCAGGTAATTACGTCATAATGAAGCTCTGGCGTGATTGCTTCGCTCCCAATCTCCTTGAAGTGGACGGGCCGGATCGTCCACTCAATTTTGTGGCCACGCGTTCGGCGGACAAGCAGACCGTATTCCTTAAAGCAGTCAATCCCACCAAGTCTGCGGTTCAAGCTTCTGTCCGCTTAGACGGTGATCTGACGCCCAAGACCGCAATCCTGCAACTGGTCGCGCCGGGCGGCGAAACCGTGAAAAACTCCATTGAGGAACCCGATAACATCAAGGTCGTGGCCGACACCGCCACGGTGGAAAACCGAACCGTGAAATTCACAATGCCGCCACTGTCAGCTGGTGTTGTATGTGTTGCTCCCTGATGTCTCGCTTTATTGATGACGTCCAGGTAAGTTGATAATGATATGCAGAATTGCATTATGAAGATTGTTATAAATCGAATTTTAAACGCCGCGTGTGTGCAGGGCTTGCGTTTTGGCTTGTGTTTCCAAACGGCCAGAGCC
>Ga0315543_1004537_pt1 | contig 11524 bp, 5 predicted proteins | sample SalMarSW160210MG_2_FD_203098 | JGI IMG/M metagenome (GOLD analysis project Ga0315543, IMG submission 203098) | Salt marsh sediment microbial communities from the Plum Island Ecosystem LTER, Massachusetts, United States - Salt Marsh Sediment SW1601-210 ...
TTAACTGCCGATATATGGATAAGTGCATAATTTTTTACTGAAAAAGGTGTTAAGTAGCGCAGAGTTGTTAAGAACAGCCACAATTGAGCCGATAAAAAAGAGGATAAAAGGCCTTGAATCTGGCGGTATGGAGTATTATGGCTATGATTTTTAGGTGGAATGTATGACCAGAAGGAACAGGGTGCGTTTACTGATAACCGCTACGGTGGTTTTTGGGCTGACAGGCTGTAGCAAAGACCATCTCGACCCTACGCAAATTGGGCGGTTCAGGACTGCGCCGGCAGTGAATGTTATCCTTGATTCTCTTGGGGTTGCCGAAGAGGCGACAGCCGCTTATGAGGGAGCTGAAGAACCCAGGCCTGCAGATGTGGTGGCATACGAGCAGGATTACGTGTTCAGTTCAGGCGACACCATAAGAATTTCCATCTTTGAGCTGCTTCAGGAAGGGGCGTCCTATGTTGATAATTATATTGTCACAGAAAGCGGAAATATCTCCATACCTGAAGTAGGCCAGATACAGGCGACAGGATTAACCGAGACACAGCTTGAAGAGGAGATAAGAAATGCACTTTCGCCGGGTATTCTGAAAAATCCGTCTGTAACAGTTTCGCTTCAAAGTTCCTTGAGTAGAACCTTTACAGTTCTCGGCGATGGTGTTTCAAATCCCGGCAGGTATGCAATGCCCCGTTATGATTTTCGCCTTATGGACGCTCTTGCCGTGGCAGGTTCGGCAAGACAGTTTAATGTAAGTTATATATATGTAGTGCGCAGGCTGACAGGAAAAGAACAAGTTGGCGAGCAATTAGGGCCTGAGGAGCCGATGGAGTTAAAAACTGTTGAGCCGGGTCAGCAGCTGGATTTCGGCGAGACTGAGAAAGAAACTGATTCCGATCAGGACGTTATCAACGAAGAGATGCTTGAGATTATTGAGCCGGCATTCAGTGTTGCGAGCTCAAGCGGACTCGTTATAGCTTCGGCAGAAATGGTGACTAAAGAACAACTTGAAAAGCTGGCGATTCCGGCAGCAGTCAGCGATTTAGATGATGGTGCTCTGCATGAGGTCAGCAGCACAATGCCTGAAACACAACAGCAGCAGGGAGAAATCGAATGGGTGTTCCGTAACGGCAAATGGGTTCCTGTTAGAGCTGCAGAACCATCCGCCGCTGAACCCAAGGAGGAGGTTGATTTGAAGCCGCAGTTCGAACCTGAGACTCCCGGGCAGGAAAAAGCCGGACGACCGGCTGGGCCTGAAACAGGGCCGCTGCCTGAGCAGTACGGCTGGGAGGATATACAGCCAGCAGGCATTCAAGCCAGAGTAATACGTATTCCGAAGGATAAGCTTTACGGTGGCGACCCGCGTTATAATATCGTGATAAAACCGCAGGATACGATTACCATTCAGCTCGATGTTATCGGCGAGTTTTACGTTCTCGGCAACGTGAACGGTCAGGGTGTGATTAACCTTACCGGCAGACCTATGACGCTGAAAATGGCGATAGCAGCAGCGGGCGGCCTGGGGCCTCTTGCATGGCCGAGAAAGTGTGAAGTCATCCGCAGAATAGGAGAAAAGAAGGAAGAAATAGTGATGGTGGACCTTGAGAAAATTGCCACCGGCACACAACCAGATTTCTTTATAAAGCCCAACGATGTCATCAATGTCGGAACACACGGTGTCGCAAGATACCTGGCGGTTATTCGTAACGCGTTCAGGGCGACATACGGTTTCGGTTTCATTTATGACCGAAACTTTGAACATCCACCTACACCTAGGGGCAGGAATTTAACTATACATGACCCTTTTGAGTTGCTGCATAATCCGCAAAAGTAGAATTGATTTTGCTTATAAAAAAGGTTTTTAAATGCAGGAAGTTGATAAGAACCTCGTAGATGCAAAGAACTTATCAGAGCAGGAATTAAGCTGGACCTGTCTGGGTGTACACACCTATATCAAGGCAGCACTGCTTGCCGCGGCGATATACAGCGTTTTTCACATCGAGATTTATGCAATTGTCTTTCAATGGGTAACCGACAGCAGCTGGTCGCACGGTTTTATAATTCCTTTTTTCAGCTTGTATTTTCTTAGTCAGAAAAAAAATGAGATACTGACACTTGAGCCGAAATCTAATTATCTCGGCCTTGTATTTATTGTCTGCTGTCTTGTGTTTTATCTGCTGGTTGTGTTTGTTTACAAGTTTGGTTATCTAAAATTGCTTGTAATCATTCCGGCTATAGGTTCTGTAGTTTTGTTTATTGGGGGATGGAAGCTGGTGAAATATACCTGGCTGCCGATAGTTTATCTTGTTTTTGCGCTACCGCTGCCGGCAAGGATTTATGAACAGGTTACGATACCTATGCGAAAACTTGCCGCTGGGATAGCTGCCGGGCTTCTTAATATGGTTAGCGGTCTTGAGGCGGAGGCGAGCGGCGTAATTATAGATGTAATTTACAAAGGCGTAAAACTTGAACCCGGGCTTGATGTAGCTGAAGCCTGCAGCGGGATGAGACTGCTGATGGCCTTTCTCGCACTTGGCGTAGCGATGGCATATCTGCATTATCGTCCAATGTGGCAAAGGCTGGTTCTGCTGGCCAGCACAGTGCCGATCGCAATTCTATGCAACATTGTCAGGGTAACGATATCAGGATTTATTTATGTTCTTTGGGACCCGATGTATGCCCAAGGGGTTTATCATGATATGCTTGGTCTTCTGATGCTGCCGCTGGCCTTCGGGTTGTATGGTTTGCTGGCCTGGTTTATGTCGAGCCTGTTGGTTGATGAGAGCAGACTACAGCCGCAGGAGATTATCATTCGAAGAAAGGATTTGCAGAAACAATGAAGGATTTTTTAAAAAATTATCTCCAGCTGCCTTTTTTAATAAGCTTTGTGCTTCTTTTGAGTTTTGCCGGGGGGATGAGTTACTTCAAGTCCCATCAGGGAATTATGCTTGTAAAAAAACCTCTATTTCTCAAAAAGCCGTTCGACATGCTTGATGAAAAACTTCTTGAGCCCTACAAGGTGCTTGAAAAGTCGAAAATTGACAATAAAGATGTGCTTGAGTCGCTGGGCACTGAGGAATATCTGCAGTGGACTCTGGAGGATATGACAGTTGATGCTTTGAGCCCTGTAAAAGATTGTACTGTTTTTGTAACGTATTATACCGGCAATCCGGATCAGGTACCGCATGTGCCGGAGGCCTGTTACACAGGCGGCGGACAGGAGATAAATGAAAAATTTGCGATTGACCTGAATGTCGGCGATGTCAACTTGCCGGGCATTGGGAAGGATGGAAAAATCCCGGCCACCGGCCTGATTTTCAGCCGCAAATCGACTGAAATATGGCAGGCCTCGACGAAGTTTCCTGTCATTTACTTTTTTAAGGTTAATGGTCAGTACAAGGGCAATCGAACGTCTACAAGAGTTGCTCTTGGTGACTTGACGAGTCAATATTCTTATTTTTCAAAAGTCGAGATAAAATTTTTCAGTTCAAGAGGCCTGTCTCCTGAAATGCCGCAAGCCACAGAGGCTACTGAAAAACTACTGAAGATTCTGCTGCCTGTTCTTGAGAAAAATCACTGGCCTGACTGGAACGAAGCTAATAAATAATGTTTTTTTAACGGAAGGATTGAGCAAATGGCTAAAAGGTTAAACAAAAAGGTTGCAATTATCGGTTCATTGGTTCTTGCGATGCTGATAGTAGTGGTAATGGTGGTAATCCTTAAATTAAGCAGAGACCCGCAGAAGTACATAGTAGATGCCCAGGCAGCGCTTGCGCTTCCAGAGCCTGATTATAAGGCTGCAGAAAGAGCCTATGGGCGTGCGTTCGCTTATACAGAGGATGTAGATTCCAAGATTGATATTCTGTTTAAAATGGCAAAGATGTACCTTGAGGATAATGAATGGCCGAAAGCCGGCGGCTGTTGGAACAGGATAATAAATTACGATACAAAGAACCTCGAGGCACGTCGTGCACTGCTTGACTACAGCTATCAGGTTGCCGAGGCTGGAAGCTGGGCGGTATGGAAGGATGTTGAATCGAACGTATCGGAGTTGATTAACAAAGAACTTGATACGAGCCCCGGAATGTACCGTATAAAGGGACATGCCCTTCTCGAACTGGTAAAACACGGACAGATGACAGATAAGGAATCGGCTATTAAAGATGCAATCGAGATTCTGAAAAAAGTAAATCAGGATGAACCAAATGATGTTAATACGTATCGATACCTTGCGGATGCGATAACACAACAGGGCGAAATTCTTGCTGCCAAAGGTGTTATTGACGCTACAGACAACGCCCATCAGGAGGCAGTAAAGATTCTGGTTAAGGGGGTTGAAAATAACCCCGATGAACCTCAATCCTATTTAAATCTTTACGACATCAGGCTTATTGAAGCAAGAACAGATCAGGACAAGTTCAAACAACTTAAATCCGACCTTGTTGATCTGACAGAAAAATTCAGCGATAGCGCTCTCCCTTATTTTGCGATGACGCAGTTATATCAGATGAATCATAAAGATATCGACAAGGCAATTGCGACCATTAAGAAGGCGATAGAACTTGACAGACAGAATGTGGCTTATGCTGTAACAATGGCTAATCTTTATTACAGAAGACATTCAATAAATAAAAGTGAGGATGATTTTAAAAAAGCGATTGATATCGCTAACGAGGCCTTAAGTTTCCCCGATAGTCTTGATATACCAGGGCCGAGAGCAAGAATAAGTTTTTTAAACAGATATACACTGCATACTTTTCTGGCCAATTGTTTCATCGAAAAGGCCGCTGATGCGTCGGCCGGACAATCTGAGAGATCAAAGTGGATTGAAAGAGCCGAGGGTGAGGTGCATCAGATAGGTCAGTTGGTTGGCAGTGCGGAAAATCCTTATATGATAATGTGGCAGGGTAAACTATTGCTTGCCAAGGGACAGATAAACGATGCCATCGTAAAGATGAATACGGCCTATGAAATTCTCACCGCTTCAGGCCAAACACAGAGAGACCCTCAGCTTGGCAGGCTGGCTTACGAACTTGCCACGGTTTTGCGTGATACGCCTGAGATAGGAGCTGTATATCAACTTTATTTAACCGTTGTGAGAAATGAGCTGTATTACATAAAACCGGAAGTGCTTCTTGATTTTGCTTCTACTTTGGAACTTATGAGAGACTGGCCGAATATGGTTGAGGCGGTGAATTTTTTTGAAACTCACTTTTTAAAGAACGAAAGGAGCACCAATCTTCTCATAAGGGCGTATATCGGCGCAAATATGTTCGAGAAGGCACAGGAATTGCTTGATAAACAGCCAAAGGAAGACCCCGATACTATAAGACTGAAAATATCGCTTTTGAACAACAAATTGGGTCAAACAAACTGGCTGCTTTCACAGGATATAAGCGAACAGCAACAGCAATTGCAGCCGTCCAAAAGCCGCCAGCAACTGGAAGCGGAACGCGATGTTATAACAAAAGAGCGAGATGATTTGAAAAATAAACTTGCCTTGACCGGAGCGGCAAATGTCAGTGAACAGGAAGTTGTAGATATTTGCAGAGAATATGTTTCTGGAGGACGAATCGACAATGCCAAAAAGCTTGTCGGGGATTTTCTGCAGGTATATCCCAACAGCGTAAATATAAAAATTTATCAACTTGCGCTTAATGAGCCTGCTCCTGCGAATGTGCCGCCTGAGCGTCTTGGCCAGTTGACGGTTCAATCTATTGAGTCGCTGGACGAGCCTGTCAGGAAAGCAGCTCTGCTCGGGCGGTTTTATCAGACCAGAGGACAGAATGATAAGGCCGTTGAATATTATCAGCAGGTTCTACAGCTTGAGCCGAACAATGCTCTTGTGATTGCGGGTTTGTTTGATATTGCCATAGATAGTGATGATTTCAAGCAGGCCGAGAAGTTGTCGGAAACCGCCCGTCAAAATAATACCGACCTCTGTGAAGGCGAATTTTTCAAGGCCCGACTTACTTTTGCCAGAAAAGAGTATCGAAGAGCCTTAGAGAAAATTAACAACTGTCTTGAAAAGAGACCTATCTTTTCGCAGGGATACCTGTTGAAAAGCCAGATAAATACAGCGCTCGAAAAAGAGACTGACGCCATAGATGACATAAAAAAGGCATACGATATGAATCCACTCGACAAAGTTATTACAAAGAATCTTGCGTTTTTGCTTTATAGTCGCAACCGCAAACTTGGCGCAAATGCATCAACTGAACAGCTATCCGAAGCAAAAAACGCATTTGAAGCTGCAGTCCGCGCCGATCCGAGAGATTACGGTCTTCAAAGTTTTTATGCCGAGTACATGGGCGATACAGATCCGCAAAGAGCACTTGCGATATGTCAGCAAGTACAAAAGGCTAAGCCAAGCATTGAAAATTCACTCGTTCTCGGCAAGTTGGCCTTGAAAGCAGCAGAGCACGACAAGGTAGAATCGCGGAAAAGTATATATCTTTCCGCAGCAGAGGATGCTTACAAAAAGGCTTATGAACTTGCCCCAAATGATGTACGTGTTCTGCAGGCGTATAGTGAGTTTCTCAAAGCCACAGGCAAAACCGGCGAAGCGGAAAAACTTCTTACCAGCCAAGATGATCTTTTATGGCGGCATTATATTCGTACAGGAAAGCTTGATAAAGCACAGCAGTTGCTTACAAAAATATATGAAGCAAATCCCAAAGACGTCAATACAATAAGAGGACTAATTCTTGTGTCCAGGAACAAAAGAGACAATGCCGAACTACTGAAATATATCACCGAACTTCTGAAAATTGATAATTCCGTTGAAAATCAGATTATTGAGGTTGAATCGTATCTCGAGTTGGGTCTGGTTGATGATTCTCAGACCAAGCTTGATAGTCTGACTGAGAGGTATCCTGATGAGCCCAGAATAATGTTTCTGCGGTCGTGGTTTCTTGCACGGCAGGGTAAATTTGAACAATCGCTTAAACTTGTAAACAAATATCTTGAAGCGGACAAAAACAATCCTCGCGCATGGCGGTTGCGCGGGCAAATAAATCTTGCACTGAATAATTTAAACCAGGCAATCGATGATTTTCAGAAGGGCAAGGCGATCGAGGACAATGCGGAAGTGCGAATTGACCTTGCAAGAACATATATCCGAACCGGCAGAAGCGAAGAAGCCATAGCAGAACTGAAGACGGCTGCTGATGAGCAGGGTTCGTCCGCTGCTCTGAGTATGCTTGAAGAAGCTTATATGATAACGGGCAAGTATGACCGCCTTGAAAAATTTTATACCGAAAGGATGGAAAAAACTCCTGCCAATGTTTACTGGTACGATAGAGCAGGCGAACTCGCAATGACGCGAAAGGATTTTGAGAAAGCTTTTATGCTTTTTGATACTGCATTACAGAACAGTCTCAAAATCAACAACCAATCACCTGATGAGCAGGCTTTCGAAGGCAAACTTAGGGCTCTTCTTGAATCCAAAAAGTACGACCAGTTGTTTGCTGAAGCGACAAAGCACCTTGAAGGGTCGTTTGCTACTATCGCCTATGCGAGGATGGCAGATGCAAAGGCCAGAATTGGAGATAAAGATACCGCTCTACAGTATTTCCGCAGGGCACTTGAAAAGGCAGGCGAAAATGAAGAATACCTAATCAATATAATCAGGTATATGACACAAGTGGTTGGAATTGACGAAACAACGAAGTGGTGCAATGAGAAATTGCATAGCCAGCCCAATTCACTTGCAGTGAATTTTGCGGTGTACAACCTTTACAGGATGGCAGGAGAGTATAACAGGGCGATTGAATATATAGACAATTGTATCAGGATTGCGGCAGATAATGAACAGTTGAAGCTGAACTATCAAACCAGTAAGGCAAGTTATCTGATTGAGATATTCAGCAAAACCGCAGATAAGACATATCTCAAACAGGTTATTAAGGAGTATGAAAGCATACTTCAAAAACAGCCGACAGATGTTTTAGTTCTTAATAACTTTGCTTATGTGCTTGCAGATACAGATACGGATGTTGAAAAGGCACTTGAGTATGCCGAGCAGGCCTATAATGCCGCGTCTAATAATTCAGGGGTACTTGATACTTATGGTTATGTTCTTCTGAAAAACGGCAAGGCCCAGCAGGCAGATGAAATTCTGCAAAGAGCATTACAGCAGTACGAACAAAACAAGATAAATGCCCCTATAGAAGTATATGAGCATATAGGCTGGGTTAAGGAAAAACTTGGGCAGGATGCTGAGGCTTTACAGGCCTATAAACGAGCGATGGAATTAGCTGGTGAAAATGTTCCACAAGAGGTCAAAAACAGAATATCGGCGGAAATCGAAGAAGTTTCTTCAAGGCAATAGCAAACTCGACAACTTTTTACTGCAATATTTTGTTATAGGATCTGTATTTTGGGCAGGTGAAAAAGAATGATACATAGTAAGCAACCAGCATCAGCCGGACGTAGTCAGATACCTCGGCAATTTTCGCAAACAATTCCCAGAGGTTCGGCTCCTATAGGGGTGGCTATTACGCCCAAAGAGATACTGGATATTCTCAGACGGCATTTGCTTCTCATAATAAGTTTGACTATGTTAGGTGCCATTACAGGAGGTGGATTATGGTTTGTTCTGCGTATTATTGCACCAAAATATACAGCAAGTACTTACATAGAAGTTTTGCCGCCGGGACAGATGGACCCAACGATAATTGGTACCCCTATGACAAGCAAGGATATCGCTTATGAATTCAGATTCTCAAAAGCTACTCTTATAAAACAGCAGAATATGCTGCAGGAACTTATCCGCAGAGATGCTGTTCGAGAGACTAAATGGTTCAAAAAATTTGGCAATGATGTTTTAAAAACCATCAAAAACCTTAGGGATAATCTCGGGGTTGTAGCGGATAGAAACAGCAATTTTATTTCAATCAGTATGACCTGTGGTAATCCGGTGGAAGCGGCTCTTATCGTCAATCAAACAGTTGATCTTTTTGTTAAGTCGCAACAGACTACTGCGGAGAGCAATATCAGCCAGAAGCTCAGAGAGCTTAGCCAGCAGGAAAATGAGATGAGGGACAAACTCAGGAGCATAAACAATTCGCTTGCGGATATCAGACGTTCAACGGGTCTGACACAGCTTGAAGGCAACGAAGGCAATTTCCACCATACCATAACGCAGAAATTGGGTAGTCTTGAGATTGAGAAGATGAAACTTGAGGCGGATATTGAACAGGTTCGCGCAAGCGTTGCTAATTACGAGCAAAGAAAAGTTTCTGACGAAATAATACAGCGCGATACCGAAAACGATCCGGTTGTTATTAATCTCATTAGTCGAATTAGCCAGCTCGAGGCTGAACTTGCAAGAAGGCTTACAAATCTTGGTGAAAATCACAGGGAGGTGCAGCAGTTGCGCGAAGTTTTGCGGCAGACAATAGCGGAAAAGGAGGCACGCTCTAATTTAAAGGCGCTGCAGATTCGCGACTCGGATGTTACAACTGCCAAAGATATGTATTCAACAATGAGCAATCGGCTTGCAAAACTTGAGGAGCTCAGGGCACGAACGGAAAAGGAACAGAAAGACCTTGACAATGCAAGAGCTACCTATGACCAGCTTGTTTCTGACAGGGAGGAAACAAAAAACAAACTGTTTTCAGTTCAGGAACAAATAAGCAAATATAATCTTATAAAGCAGGACACAGAATCTGCAAAGGTAAGATCTGTTGGTCTTGCACCTCCGCCCTTGCAGATGAGTTCGCCAAGATTACTGGTATTTGGGCCGGGCGGAACTTTTTTGGGTTTTTTGCTGGGTGTAGGACTTGCATTTCTGATTGAGCTTTTGAACGACCTTTTAAGATCGCCGAACGACGTGATGAAATTTGCCAATGTGCCGCTGTTGGGTATGGTTACGCACAAGGACCTTGATGAGGCCACGAAGAATGCCGATATGTGGAAGATTACAAGACAATCACCGTTCTCGATGATGGGCGAATGTTACAGACAGTTCAGAGCAAATCTCAAACTTTCTTCCGATTCCGATGCTCAGAAAGTGATTTTTATTACGAGTGGCAGTGCAGGAGAAGGCAGAACAACAGTAGCAACAAATACGGCTACAGTTTTTGTAGCGGAGGACAAGCGGGTACTTTTAATCGATGCCAACTTTCGCAGGCCAAGCTCGTATAAAATCTTTCCAAATTCAAACGGACACCGTACCGAAACTGATAAGAAGAATAAGGGATTGAGCGGTTGTCTTACCGGCAGTTGTGATATCACAGAAATTATAAGGCCGACCGGTATTGAGGGTATGGATGTGATTGACAGCGGCATTCTTCCTGCCAATCCTACAGAACTGCTGGGCGGCAGGAGAATGGCGGAGCTTCTCAGATATGCAAAAGAACATTACGACCGTGTGATAATCGATGGTCCGCCAATGCTCGTCAGCGACGCAAAGGCAATCGCGTCACAGGCAGATGGGACGGTATTGGTGTTCAATGCGGCTATTACCAGGCGCGGCGCTGCTAAAAGAATTGTACGCGAACTGAGAGAGATAAATACGAATATTCTCGGTGCGATACTGATTGGCGTAAGAGTGCTTAAAGGAGGCTACTTCCACGAAATGCTTGAGTCATATCAGGATTACCAGGATTCTCCCGTAGCACCACAGCCAACCGGGCAGGTCTCTTAAACTGTACTTACCGGTTTCGGTGCAGGTTAATTCCATCACCTATTTATTACTTCTATTTCATATCCTTTCTTTTATCCCTGGGACATTTTATTGAAAACGGTTGTTTTTTATTGTCTAAGGGTGTAGAATCAGATTCGAGCGGGGCGTAGCGCAGTTTGGCTAGCGCGTTGGACTGGGGGTCCAAAGGTCGCAGGTTCAAGTCCTGTCGCCCCGATTTGAGGGGATAGCTGTTGTTTTCGGCAAGGATTGCCGGCGATGACCTGTAGTTAGCGCAAAGAGTTGTATCATCCAGCCTCAGGTTCAAAAGTGCAGACTCGACAATTTGGCGGTTTTTAACAGAATAGTCGATATAAAAGAACAGATTTATAAAAATCAGAAATAATTTTATCGGCTTCACGTCTTATAAAATCACATCGAGAGCTGTGGTTTGGCGCAGTATTATAGGGGGTTTAGTGTGATGTCGCTTCTCTGCGATGGGAAATGGTTCAAATCAACGCGGAGTCTTTGCTTTTGATGGTTTCTTATCTTATATTTTTAATGGCACTATAGAATCGTATGGTCCAGATAAAAAGAGTATTCTAACAAAGGAGTTTTTTACTAAGCACGTAAAAAAGCATTAATGTACGAGAAGGAGGTAATTTAATGTTAGCCGCTAAAAAGCAGACATCTGAGGCGAGAGACGAAATTCCTTTTGGTGAATGGCTTGTCTCAAATGGTTTTCTCAGTCGTGATGAATTAGCCACGGCGTTAGAGGAACAGCATGAAAGCGGCAGCAGGTTGGGGGAGGTGCTGCTCCGAACGAAAGTATCAGACCCTGCAACGCTTACCCGTGTTTTAGCTGAATATCTTTCGCTGGAGTATGTACAATTAGATGACATC
>Ga0315543_1004540_pt1 | contig 11514 bp, 6 predicted proteins | sample SalMarSW160210MG_2_FD_203098 | JGI IMG/M metagenome (GOLD analysis project Ga0315543, IMG submission 203098) | Salt marsh sediment microbial communities from the Plum Island Ecosystem LTER, Massachusetts, United States - Salt Marsh Sediment SW1601-210 ...
CCGCCGGCGGCTGGCACGCACCCCCCAATACCTGGGTGCCACTCCAAAAGGCATCAATGGATTGCGACCTCCGACGAACTATCTTTGGGAGTAGACGTAGGCCGGGTCGTGACCCGGCACTGGAAAGGCCAAGCGGCACAAACATTGTCGGGTGGTAGCCCGGCCTACGACACTTCCAGCCCATGCCAAGCAGCAAGCGGCTTCTACAAGGATGACGGATTGATGCACGAGCAACCCTCCTCGAAGCCAAGCAACTTTGTCCTCTTCGTGCTCCTCAGTCTCGGCGTGCTGATGCTCCACAGCATGTGGTTCGGCAACCGGGACCCACAACCGGACAAGAAAAAACCGGCCGCGGCGGCCAAGGCTCAACCCGACCAGAAGGAAAAGCAAGAACCGGGCGATCAGCAGCAGCCCGTCAAGCCCGACGAACGAGCGCCCGAGGAAGAACCCGAGGAAGAGCCACCGCAAGGCGCCGACCCGATCGACCAACCGCCGGTCGATGGGCAGCGCGTTCCCAAGGCCGCTGAGCCCAGCTGGTACACGCTCGGCTCGGCCGACACGGACGATCCTTATCGCATGCTCGTCACGCTGACCGATCGCGGGGCGGCCGTCGCGCGCATCGAGCTCAACAGCCGTCGTTATCCCGAGTTGATGGACGACGACGCCTACCTCGACCCCGACCACCCCGGCTATTTGGCCTACACGGGCGGCTATCTCGGTCGGGTTACGATCGACAAAGATAAGCAGGGCAAGGGTTGTCTCGTCCAGGTCGTCGGCCACGGAACGCCGGCCGCGAAGGCGGGCCTCGTGCCCGGCGACTTGATCACGGCCGTCGACGGCAAACCGGTTACCGGCGGCAAGAAGCTCCACGAAATCCTGGCCAAGAAGAAGCCAAGACGCGACGTCAAACTCTCGGTCCTGCGCGATGGAAAGGAACTCACGCTCACGGCCACGCTCACCCGCCCGCCCATGGAAGTCATCCGCCCCGAAGGCGACGACCCGCTCTCCTTCCTGATGACGCTCAGCCGCATCGACAAAAAGAAGTTGCCCGACCTGGAAATCGACGAGAACGAGCCGAAGGACAAACGGCCCGTCTACGTCGACAAGGAACTCAAGGGCCTTAACCTGCGCGGCGGAACGTGGGAGGTCGTCAACCCTTCACAGAAGGAGATCACCTTTCGCTGCCGGCTGCCTCGTTGGGGACTGGAGCTCGTTAAGACTTATCGCCTGGAGCCGGTTCCGGAAGACAAGCAGCAGGACAACGACTGTAAGGCCTACCACCTGTTTCTCGACGTGAAAATCCGCAACGTCGGCCAGGCCAACCGCACGGTCGCCTATCAGCTCGACGGCCCGACGGGCCTGCCGATCGAAGGCTGGTGGTATGCCAACAAAGTCGGTTATGCTTGGGGAGCCGGCATACGCGACGTCGTGGTCTCGTTCGAACAAAACACGCCGAAGATGGTTGCGTGTAAAACGATCGCCGACGATAAGCTCGAGGGCGCTTGGAGCGACCAGTCGATCACGTATGTCGGCGTCGACGCACAGTACTTCTCGGCCATCCTCATCCCGGACAAGAAAAGCCCCGACGACATCTGGTTCGCCGAAGCAGCACCGTTGCGCGTCGGCCCGGTGGATGAAAAAATCCCGCGGATCACCGATGTCTCCTGCCGGGTCCGCAGCAAGCCGAAGACGTTGGAGCCGGGCGGAGCCCCGTTGGCGCACAGCTACACGATCTTCGCCGGTCCCAAACGGTCCGACATCCTGACCCACTATGGCCTCGATGAGTTGGTCTATTACGGATGGTTCGACATCTTCGCCCGGCCGATGGTTGCCATCCTCCATTTCTTCCACGGGATCGTTCTCAATTACGGTCTGGCCATCCTCATGTTGACCGTCTTGGTTCGCGGGGCGATGTATCCGATGAGCCGAAAGCAGGTCCGCGGCATGCAAAAGATGGCCGAGCTGCAGCCCGAGATCAAGAAGCTCCAGGAGAAACACAAAAAAGACCTCGAAGCGCGCACCAAGGCCCAGCGCGAGCTGTTCAAGAAGCACAACTACAACCCGCTTTCCGGCTGCCTGGTCATGTTCGTCCAGTTGCCCATCTTCATCGGGCTCTATCGCGCACTGATGGTCGACGTCGAGCTGCGAGGCTCGCCGCTTCTCTGGTCGGGCTTTCGCTGGTGCTCGAATCTGTCCGCGCCCGACATGCTCTTCGACTGGCACAACCTGCTGCCCGAATACTTCACCTACGGCATCGGTGTCTTCAAGCTGGGCCCTTATTTCAACCTGCTGCCGATCGCCACGGTGATCCTCTTCCTGCTTCAACAGAAAATGTTCATGCCGCCGCCGGCCGACGAGCAGCAGGCCATGCAGCAGAAGATCATGAAGTACATGATGCTGTTCATGGGCGTTCTGTTTTTCAAGATAGCCAGCGGGCTGTGCGTCTACTTCATCGCATCGAGTCTCTGGGGCCTGGCCGAACGCAAGCTGCTTCCGAAAACGCCACACAAGAAACCCGACGCCAAGCCGGCCGAGCCGCCACCGGCGAAGAAGAAGCCCGTCGCCGGGGACAACGGTGCGGCCAAGCGAAAGAAACGCAAGAAATCCGGACGTCGTAAGTGAGCTTCTTAAAGCGTGGCCTATCCACTCGATGACAAAACGGGTGCCTGGGCCATAGCGCAGCGGTGGCCTAGATCCCGCGTTAGTCAATAGAATGGCCTCTTATCCACTCGATGACACGATTGTCGCGATTGCCTCGCCGCCGGGCGGCGCCGCACGAGCCATCGTGCGGCTCAGCGGCCCCGACGCGGCGGCCTGCGTCGGCCGACTGTTCACCAGGGACTGTCCCGATTTTTGCGCAGCCGCAGGCGGAGCAAAAGTGGGACTGTCCCCTTCACTTCCCTCGGCTATTTCCGGCAGCTTGTCACTTCCCGGCCTGCACTGCCCATTGCCGGCCGACCTGTATTCCTGGCCCGACGCACACAGCTATACGGGCCAGCCGGTCGCCGAGTTTCACACGCTCGGCAGCCCGCCGTTGTTGGACGCCGTGCTTCGCGCCGCGTGCAACTCCGGAGCCAGACTCGCCCAACCCGGCGAGTTTACGCTCCGCGCGTTTCTGGCCGGCCGCATCGATCTGACCCAGGCCGAGGCCGTCTTGGGCGTGGTCGACGCGACCGACCAACGCCAGCTCGACGTCGCCCTGAGTCAATTGGCCGGAGGACTCAGCCGGCCCCTCGACGAGCTTCGCGGGCGCTTGCTCGACCTGTTGAGCCACTTGGAGGCCGGTTTCGACTTCGCCGACGAGGATCTGCCCTTCATCACAACCGAGCAACTCGCCGAACAGCTCGCCGCGGCACGCGGCGCCGCTTCGGACTTGTGCCGGCAACTCCAATCGCGCCATCGGGCCGACCAGCGCCCGCGCGTGGTGCTCCTCGGGCCGCCCAACGCCGGCAAGAGCAGCCTCTTCAACGCGCTGGCCCAACGGGCCGGCGCCATCGTCTCCCATCACCCGGGCACCACGCGCGACTATCTCTCCGCCGACATCGACCTGGCCGGAGTACGGTTCGAGCTGATCGACACGGCCGGCGTCGGCCACGAGCCCATCCACGAGGCCGCCGAACAGGTCGCGCTGCGAGAAAGCGACCGGGCCGACGTGCGCCTCCTCTGCATCGACACCACATCGGGTGCCACTGCTGGGGACTGTCCCGATTTTTGTGCAGCCGAAGGCGAAGCAAAAATGGGACTGTCCCCTTCACCGCCGGGTTTTCCCGGGTGGCTGGGGCATAGCGCAGCGATGCCCCAGGATGCTTCTGCTCTCAACATCCTCGTCTTTACCAAGGCTGACCTGATCGAGCCAACCGGGGGCCAGGCAAGGGTGCCTGGGCCAAAGCGAAGCGATGGCCCAGATCAACTCAACGAACAACTGCCGGGCCTGTCGGTCAGCAGCGTGACGGGCCACGGGCTCGACGCGCTGCGAGCCCGGCTGCGCGACGCCGTCCTGCAAGCCCAATCGAGCCCGGCCGGCGCGGTTGCCTCCACGGCGGCCCGCTGCGCCGAGTCACTCCAATCGGCAGCCGACGCGATGGATCGGGCGCTCGATATCATCCAGCGCGGCGCCGGCGAGGAACTCGTGGCCGCCGAGATCCGCGTCGCCCTGGAGGCGATCGGCCGCCTGTCCGGCGCGGTCTGTACCGACGACGTCCTGGACAGAGTCTTCAGCCGCTTCTGCATCGGCAAGTAGCAAGTAGGGCGCCAGTGCATGGGTGCCATGGCCACGCTCGCCGTGGCCATGCTCGAATGTCGGAAAGCATGCTCACGGCAAGCGTGAGCATGGCACCCGGCCAGTGCCTTCTCCGGGTGGCACCGATGATTTTCCGCCAAAGACATTGCCTGTGCTGTCAGTCCTTTCGGAAAATCGTCGGTGTGCCGAAGCCTTGGCGAAGGCACAAGAGGCCAGCTTGTGGGACGGTCCCCTACCTCTTGCCGCTGCGCGGCACCGACGATTCCGCGCTGCGATCATCCTTCAGTAGCAGACCCTATCGCGCGGAATCATCTGATTCTATGAAAGAGCGGTCCTCCTGGTGTTGAATACGGTGTAGTCAATAATAACTCACCAAAACACTGACAGGAGGACCGAGCATGTTATACCTTGGAATCGATCAGCACCGCAAGCAGTTGACCGTGAATTTCCGTAACGAACAAGGCGACATTGTGTTGCGTCGGCAGGTGAGTACCCAGTGGAAACGGGTGCGGGAGTTCTTCGATGCGATTCGCCGGCAAGCGCGTCCGGAAGGAGGGTTCGTGGCCATCCTGGAGGTGTGCGGGTTCAACGATTGGCTTGTGACGATGCTTGAGGAATACGGCTGTCGGGAGACGGTGCTGATCCAGCCGGAGAAGCGTTCCAAGAAGAAGACCGACCGACGTGACGCCAATGCCTTGTGCGAAACGCTTTGGGTCAACCGGCAGCGGTTGCTTGCCGGGAAAACGGTACATGGGCTCAGACGCGTCCTACCACCGACCCCGGAGGATGCGGAGAATCGAGAGCTCACAGCACTGCGTCGCCGGATGGGACAGTTGCGGACTCGGACGATCAACAAGATCCAACACATTCTGCTCAAACACAATCTTCAGCAGGAGTGTCCGACGAAGGGTCTGCAAACGAAGACGGCCCGGCGTTGGCTCAAGAAGTTATCCTTGGGCGAGATGGACCGATTCGAGATGGACCTGTTGTTGGCGCAGTGGGAACTTTGGGAATCGCAACTGGGGGCTATCGAGAAGCAGATCAAGATCCGTCAGAAGTCCGATGAGACGGCGGTGATTGTGGCCAGCGTCCCGGGAGCCGGCGCCTATGGCAGTTTGGCCCTGAGTTCGCGGATTGGGGCGATCGAGCGTTTCGCTCGACCAGGCAGCCTGTCCAATTACTGGGGAATCACACCCGGTTGTCGCAATTCGGGCGACGCGAAGGACCGGCTGGGTTCGATCACGAAGCAGGGCAGTTCCATGGCCCGTTTCATCCTGGGCCAGATGGTGCTGCACGTGTTACGAGACGATCCCTACATGAGGGCCTGGTACGGTCGCATCAAGAAGCGGCGAGGTTCGAAGATCGCCCGGGTGGCGGTGATGCGTCGCATGGCATGTATTCTTTGGCACATGGTCAAATACCAACAGCCCTATGTTCGAGGCGGCCCGTCTCGGGTGAAGCAGGTGAAGGAGATGTTTTACGGGGTCGCATAGCGGGTCGGGGCTCGGCTCAGGCTCGACAGAAGGGGGCCGCCCCCTTCCGCCTCTGCCGTCGCCTCGCCCCATTCGCTTCGCGGTGGGTGAGGGCGAGGCGACGGCGACGGCGGAAGGGGCTCGCGGGAAGGCCCAGGACAGCAGAATGGGACGTACAGGAGGACAGACGAAAACCGGTTGTATCGATCTCTCGTTGTTGAAAACGAGAAGATCCTCACCACGCAAGGCCAGTCTGAGGTGGCACCTGGACTCGGCTCGACGGCTGAGCGCTCATCTGATTGAGACGGCCCTGCGTTGGCGAGACGGTCGCAAAAAATATTCAGTGTCAGGTCAAATTGACCTGAACGCCCGCCGCAGGTACGGGCGGATCCACGAAGGGATGTGTTGGGGTGCAGCCGCAAGGAAAAGAACGGTTGCGAGATGCCCCGCTGGAAAAGACCGCGACAGCCACACTACCCAAAAAAGCACAGCAACAACCCTACCCAGAATCGACACAAAACAGGCCTTTCAAAGGCCCACGTAGAACGTACACCCCCAAAAGCATCGGGAGGCCCTTGACAAGCAAAGCTCTTTCAGGGAGGTGCCACCCTCTGAATTACTCCGCGGTAAACTCATAGCGTCCCGATTCAACGGCGAAGACGGCCGTAGCACCTTCCTGCCGGAGGAATTTCACGCCCGGAGATTCCCCCGCCGACCGTCCGCCTTCCCGTACCGTTTCGACCGCTTTTGTCGGCACGTAGACCGTCGCCGACGTGTTGGCTGGAATCGCGATGCGGTACGTCAGCCTGCTTCCCTCCCGGCGCCACTCGCTCTCGATCGGCCCGCGGATGCTGTGGTACCGGCCCTTGGCCCACGTCAGGCCGCCGCCCGGCCGCGGGCGCAGGACAATGTGTTTATACGCGGGCCGCGTCTCGTCGAGATTGATCCCCGCAATGTCCCGCCACACCCACTCGCCGACCGAACCAAAGGCGTAGTGGTTGAGCGAGTTCATCCCGGGGGACTGCAAACCACGTCCCTTGACGCAGCCGTCCCATCGTTCCCAGATCGTCGTGGCGCCCATCTCGATCATGTGGCCCCAGGAGGGAGGAGTGCGGAGGTTCACCAGTCGGTACGCTTCGTCGTGCTGACCGTTGCGTGTCAGTTCGAGCATCATCCTGTGCGTGGTTTGCATTCCGGTCGACGGGTGGTCGTTGAAACGCTGAATAGCCTCCAGCAGATGACGTACCATCGCTGGGCGTTGGGCGTCGTCAACCATGTTGAAGCTCAGCGCCAGTGCGTAGCCGGCCTGGGTATCGCCGCGGATTCGCCCGTCCGCCCCGACGTACGCCTTGCAAAAGGCCTTCTTGATCGCCTTGGCCAACTCGCCGTATCGCGCCGCCTCCTGGTGGCGGCCGAGCACGTTGGCCATCTTCGCGACGATTTCGGTCGAGTGGGCGAAGAAGGCCGTGGCGAAAATCTCTTTGGGCACCGCACTGCCTTTCCTCGGGTAGCCCTCCAGGTCCATCGTGTCACCGTTGAGCCAGTCATTGTAGTCGTTGCCGCGATTCTTCCGCCAGAGGAGGTTCGGATTGTTGCGGTGGATGAAGTCGACCCAACGCCGGGCGGCCTCGAAGTGTTCGGCGACCATCCGCTGGTCGGCGTAGTTCTGATAGACGCGCCACGGAACGATCGTGCCGGCGTCGCCCCAGGCCGGCACGCCGGAAGAATACTTGTTCGGATCGAGCGGATTGGGAGAGTAATTGGAGAACCGGCCGTCGGCGGCCTGCGAATCGCGGATGTCGGCTGCCCATTTCGTGAAGAACGCCGCCATGTCCATGTTGAAAATGGCCGTCTGGGCAAACGCCTGGATATCGCCCATCCACCCGAACCGCTCGCACCGCTGAGGACAATCGGTCGGGGTTCCGTGCATGTTTCCCCGCTGCACCCAGAGGATGTTCTTCATGAGTTGGTTCAGCAGCCCATTGGAGCATTCGAAGCTTCCCACCTCGGGTGCGGCCGACCGAAACACGCGGCCGACCACCGCGTCGGCGGCGGGCGCCTTCGGCAGGCCGGTGATCTCGAGATATCGAAACCCGTGGTAGGTGAAGTGCGGCTCGAAGACCTCCTCCCCTTCGCCGCGGAGCGTGTACCGTTCGGTCTGTGCCGCGCTGCGAAGGTTGTCCGTGTAAAGGGTGCCGTCGTCATTGAGTATTTCGGCATGGCGGAGCGAAACGGTCGTGCCCCGCGTACCCCGTAGCTTCACGCGGCACCAGCCGACCATGTTCTGGCCGAAGTCGTACACGTACACCCCCAGTTTCGGTTCGGTGCGCTTCACGGGCGAAAGCTCCTGCATGACGCGAATCGGCTCGTTCGGCTGGGCGACGAGCCGGCCGACGTTTGCCTCGACCGTGTGGACCGGTTTCCACGCGGCCGCGTCGAAACCGGGCTCGTTCCAGCCGGGCATCTCCTTGCGGGCGTCGTACACTTCGCCCATGTAAATGCCCGACTCGCGGATCGGTCCGTCGGTCGTTCCCCGCCAGGAGCCCTCCGAGACGATCGACTTTCGACTGCCGTCGACCATTTCGACGTCGAGACGCAGAAGCAGCCGAAAGACGGGCGCCGGCAGCGCGGGCCGCGACATCAACCGACCGGCGTACCATCCCTCGCCCAACACCGCGCCCAGCGCGTTTTCTCCCTCGCGCAACAACTCGGTCACGTCGTACGACTGATACTGGATCCGCTTAGGGTATACTGTCCATTCCGGTGCCAGCAGGTGATCGCCCACCCGGCGGCCGCTGATCGACAGTTCGTAGACTCCCAGCCCGGTCACGTAGACCGTGGCTCTCTTGATCGGTCCCGGCAGCGTGAACTCCTTGCGGAGCATCGTGGCCGGCTGTGGGAGGACTCCCCGGTCGCCACGGTCGGGCTTCACGCGGCCGTCGACCAATCGGGATCTCGACCACGCGCCCGCCTCGATCGAATCGAGGCTCGTCACTTTGGCCCCCTTGGCCAGATTCTTGCCCTGGCCGAGTACTTCCATCTCGGCCAGCGCCAGGCCGTAGTTGCCCGGCTCTCGCCGGCGAAGCCGGGTAGCGGTCAACCGGACGTATCGCGCCTCGACCGGCGCAATCGCAAACGTCGGCGCCCGCGCGCCGGGATTCGCTTCGTCGGCCCTCGTCCGATCGAGCAGCGTCGTCGCGTCGGAAAAGTCGGCCTTCTTGGCCGCTTCAATCCTGAAACGCACTGGGAAGAGGAACCCGGGCGTATCCTTGTAATTGAACGGTCGGGCCGGATGCAGTCGGACCGCGTCGATTCGGCGGACCCGGCCGAGATCAACCGCGACCCACTTCGACGTGTCGGCCGAGGAGGCGAACTGGCTGTGGTAACCGTTGTGCGGCAATCGCGGCGTCCCACGGACCGGCTCGGCATCGGCGGCGATCCACCGGGCCTGCCAATCGGCCGGCTCGAGCAGCGCCATCGACCAACTCGCCGGACGACTCCACGGCGATGGACGTCCCTGGCGATCCCAAACGCGAACCTTCCAGTAGCACGGCTGGCCGCTTTGCAGTGGACGACCGCCGTAGACCACGTGAAGCGTTTCGTCTGACTCAACGCGTCCGCTGTCCCAAAGGTCCCCACGATCCCCGGCAAGGATTCCCGGCGACGAGGCAACGAGTACCCGATAGGCCGTCTGACGCTGACCCCGTTGGTCGCTTGACAGTTCCCAACTCAGTCGAGGACGTCGCACGTCCAGGCCGATCGGATCCGTGAGGTATTCACACCGCAGCCGCTCGACCTTGATGCCCTCGGCGCGAGCCGGGTCGGCTGTCCACAGAGTGCCCAGTAATACAAGAAACGTGAGTGGAGCTTTCATGATTTTTCTCAATAAACTAGGTACCATGCCCACGCTTGTCATCAGGATGTTTGGGAATTCGGGTGGCACGTCCCTGAGGAACGTGTTTTGAAATGGGTGCCACTGCTGGCTTGTCCAGCAGTGTTATTGTCGCAAATCCGCTTCGCACTGCTGGGCAAGCCAGCAGTGGCACCCAGCCTAAAAGACTATTGTAGCAGATTGCTACCCGCCACTGCACGTGCAACTGCAATTCTTGCATAATCCGGCCCCGTCCCAGCAATAGGTGCAGAGCTTCTCCTTCGGCAACCCGATGGCCGCGACCAGATCGTCGAGCCGTTGATACTTCAGCGTTGTGAGCCCCAGTCGTTGCCGAATCCGCTCGACCATCGCCCCATGGCGATCCGACGAAGCATCCGCGTACTCGGCCAGGTGTTCTTCGCCTTCGCCGATCTCCCGGATGGCCCGGCGGCCGGCCAGATCGAGCACGGACTTCGATCGCGAGAAATTCAGAAACTTGCAGCCGTGGATCAACGGCGGGCAGGCCGGCCGCATGTGCACCTCCTTGGCGCCGCATCGATAGAGCCGCTCGATCGTGTCTTTGAGTTGCGTGCCGCGGACGATCGAGTCTTCACAGAACAGCAGCCGCCGGTCTCGAATCAGTTCGCGGATCGGAATCAGTTTCATCCGGGCCACCAGGTCCCGGACACGCTGGTCCTGGGGCATAAAGCTCCGCGGCCAGGTGGGCGTGTATTTCACAAACGGCCGACCGTAGGGAATTTTCGCCTCATTGGCATAGCCGATCGCATGCCCGGTCCCCGAGTCGGGAATGCCCGCCACCATGTCGATCTCCTGATCGTCCGCCCTGGCCAGCGCCGCGCCGCAGCGGTTGCGGGCCACCTCGACGTTGATGCCTTCATACTCCGAGGCCGGGTAGCCGTAATAGACCCAGAGAAAGGCACAGATCTGCATCTGCTCACCCGGCGGCGCGACCGTCTCGACGCCCTCAGCGGTGATGCGCACAATTTCGCCCGGCCCGAGATGTCGAAGAATCTCGTAGTCCAGGTTGGGCAGCGCGCACGACTCGAGCGTCACCGCGTGAGAGCCTTCCTTCCGGCCGATCACCAACGGGGTGCGCCCCAGGCGGTCCCGGGCGGCGTAGAGGCAATGGTCCGTCAGCAGCAGCATCGAGCACGACCCTTCGACCGCATTCTGAACGTGCCGGATGCCGTCCTCGAACGTGCCTTCACGATTGATGAGCGTAGCCACCAGCTCGGTCGGGTTGATCGCCTCGCCGCTCATCTCCGAGAAATGGGCCGTCCGATTCTGGAACACTTCGGCGGCCAGCGCGTCGAGGTTGTCGATCCGCCCGACGGTGACCAGGGCATACGTGCCCAGGTGCGAACCGATGATCAACGGCTGGTCCTCGTAGTCGCTGATCACGCCGATGCCGATCGGCCCGTGCATCTTGCCCAGGTCGTCTTCGATCTTGCCGCGAAACTGGGCATTGGTGATGTCCTTGATGAACCGCGTAAACCCTTCTTGGTTTCGCACGGCCAGCCCACCGCGAACCGTACCCAAATGGGAATGGTAATCCGTGCCATAGAACAAATCGCCGACACAGTCGTCCTTCGAAGCAACTCCGTAGAATCCGCCCATCGTGGTTTCTCCTTCGGTCCTGGTAGGGTGCGTCGTGACGCACCAATCACTTCTATGGCGACCGCGGGCTTCCGCCCGCGGCTGTCAATCCTCAATCCTCAATCCCTAAATCCCTAAATCCCCCCTACGTAATGCCGGCGTGATAGTCCTGCAGGCTCTTCACCGGATCACGGCCGTCGCGGCAGGCCGCGATACCCTTAGCCGCTGCCAGCGCGGCGGCCAACGTGGTCACGTAGGGAATCTTGCATCGGATGGCCGTCTGGCGGATATAGGCGTCGTCGGCCTTGCTCGCC
>Ga0315543_1004541_pt1 | contig 11507 bp, 8 predicted proteins | sample SalMarSW160210MG_2_FD_203098 | JGI IMG/M metagenome (GOLD analysis project Ga0315543, IMG submission 203098) | Salt marsh sediment microbial communities from the Plum Island Ecosystem LTER, Massachusetts, United States - Salt Marsh Sediment SW1601-210 ...
CGACATGGCAGTCATGGAAATTAACGAGGCCTTTGCCTGCGTGCCGCTGGTATCCATGAAACTCGCCGTCGATAATGACGACAGCAAGTATCAAGAGCTAAAGAAAAAGATGAATATCAACGGCAGCGCCATCGCCATCGGGCATCCCAACACCGCCAGCGGCGCCAGACTCATCATGAACCTGATGTATGAGCTGCGGCGGCGGGGCGGCGGTTACGCCATGGGAGCTATCTGCGGCGGCCTGGCCCAGGCCAACGCCTGCATTATTAAAGTGGAATAGCCAGATTTTAGTTCCGTCATTGCGAGGAACGAAGTGACGAAGCAATCCATGATAACGGAACATAGAGATTGCTTCGCTCCACTCGCAATGACAGGGGGGCGGTAAAATATAGAATAAATCCATAAGGAGAGTTGCATGGACGTTTCTAAATTTTCTCTGAAAGGTAAGGTAGCCATCGTTATCGGGGGTGCCGGAGATATCGGCAAAGCTATCGCCGAGACGTATTCCGGGGCCGGAGCCGATGTGGTTATCAGCAGCCGGAAGCAGGAGAACCTGGATAAGGCCGCCGGGGAAATTAACTCCAAAACGGGCGGTAAAGTCCTGGGTATTGCCTCGCACATCGCCAAGCTGGACCAGACCAAGCCTTTTGTCGAGCAGGTGATGAAGGAATTCGGCCGGATTGATATACTGGTAAACAGCTCCGGTTCAAGCTTTATGGTACCTCTCACGGAGATGGAGGAGTGGCAGTGGGACGCGGTAATGAGTGTCAACGTTAAGGGCCCGTTCTTCCTGGCCAAGGAGTTAGCTCCCATTATGAAAGAGCAGGGGGGGGGCAGCATTATCAACATCACTTCCTACATGGGCGTCAGGGTGGAAGAATCGCTGGGCGCTTACTGTATCAGCAAGGCGGCGGTGATGCACATGACCCGCGTCATGGCCAAGGAATGGGGCAAGTGGAACATCAGAGTCAACGCCATCGCCCCGGCCTGGGTGCACAGTCGGCTGTCCGACCCGTTCCTGCAGATGCCCGGAGTAAACGATAGAATGCTTAGTCAGACCGCAATAGGGCGCTTCGGTGAGCCGGACGACGTGGCGGCGATTGCCCTCTACCTGGCATCCGATGCCGCCGCCAATCAGACGGCCGGCATCTTCCCGCTGGATTACGGTATGCTTACGTAAAGATTGCTCGTGATAGAAGAAAGGAGGCAATAAGATGTTTTTGAAGGGAAAAGTAGTTCTGGTTACCGGCGCCAGGCAGGGCCTGGGCAAGTCGATTTCCCTCGGCATGGCCGGGGAAGGGGCCGACCTGGTGATATGCGACCGCGTTACCGATGATGGTAAGCTGGACGAGACCGCCAAGGAGATAGAGGCTCTCGGCGTCAAGACTCTGACCATGGGCGGCGATATCACCGTCGAGGATGATGTTAACGAAATCGTCAACAAAGCCCTGGAGAAGTTCGGTAAAATCGACGCGCTGGTAAACAATGCCGGCGTTACTGCCCAGGACTCCTTCCTTAATTTGCCTTACCGCAGGTGGCGGCTGATTCTCTCCGTGAACCTGGACGGAACGTTCCTCTGCTCCAAGGTGGTCCTGCCGCACATGCTGGAGAAGAAAAGCGGCACAATTATAAATGTATCATCGATACTGGCCCACCAGATACGCATGAACATCGGCTACGGCGTCACCAAGGCCGGCGTGGAGCGTTTCACCCTCGGCCTGGCGCGGGAGATGCGGCGGGAGGAGGGCATTGCCATAACCTGCATCCGCCCTTACTTCGTTAAAACCGATATAGTCATGGGCTTTATGGAAGGCCGGGACACCAGCGACTTCGAAGAGCCGATTATCTGGCAGAAGTATCCGGCCATGCTGGCGGGCGCTCCTGCCCAGGACATAACCGGCAAGATATGGGATAAAGCCGCCCTGGAAGAAAAATTCGGCAAAGTTGGATAAAAAGACAGAAGTCATTTAAATTATTGAGCCCGGCCTCTTATAGCACCGGAAATTGGTGAGGCCGGGCTTTAATATTTCCTCCAGGCGGTTTTCAGGAAATCCTGTAAACGGGGCGGGCTTTTATGATAGAATCGCTTTCCTGTATTTCGATTTACCGAAGCTACGTTCTTGATTTTATAACGGCTTTCTACTTATCAGCCTTTTTATTCTTCCGGTTCCTGTAGAACTGCGGTACCAGCAGCAGGGCCGCGAACGAAGAGACGACCATCGCCACCCACATGACCGAGGCTGCTTGAGTGTGAATACGCAGCGGTGAGAAGAAGAGGGCCGAAAGCCCGATGGCCAGTCCGAAAGCGTTGGCCAGCACCGGACGCGAAACCGTGGTCAAAGCAGCATCGACGGATTCCGCACGGCTCATCCCGCGCCCTCGATAGTAGTAAATACTCGATATCAGGTGAATAGAGTAGTCCACGCCGACCCCGATGGCGATGGCGGAGAGGTTGGCAGTCATAAGATTCAGGTGAAAATTCGTTATCGACAGCATACCCATGATGGCGCAAATGGTAAGGGCGATGGGCAGCAGGCCCGCCAGGGCGGCCGTAATACGTCGCAGGGTTACCCAGAGCATGAGAAAAATTAATACCAGAGCCAGGCCGAGACTCTGTATCTGGCTCCGGATAACGAGCTTATTCATCTCGCTGAAGAGCACCGGCATTCCGGTAATTATCCTTATCGTGTCGCTGTGACCGGCGACGAAATCATCAAGTATTTCAATGTCTTCCGAGTTCAGTCCCTCGGTTTTTACTATCATTTTAAAGCCATCGGCGGACGCCCAGCCGCTCATGTCCTGGTTGTCTATCTGTGAAAGCATCATGCGGGTAAACGCGGGGTTGGATGGGTAGGCGTTCTCTCCGGTAGCCATGGAGTTTATACCCACGAGCAGGTCGAAGACAGAGAAAGCGCTTTTGATACCGTGGAGGCTTTCAAGCTCTCTCTCGGTTTCCAGGACTTTACCGGCAAATGCGGCATCCATCAAGGCCGTTTCCCCCTGGCCGGAGATTATCTCCCCGGTGAGGGGTACGGCACTGCCGAAGCTCTCTTCGATGCGGTCAAAGGTCTGCCTTATTTCCGAGCTCTCTTTAAAGTAGGTCAGCTGGTTTGATTCTACATGGAGACCGGGTATATAGACGGCGGAAACCACGAAGATGACGGCAAATATAATGAAGACGAGTATCCTTTGCCGGGAAGCTTTCAGTATGAAGCTGTGAAGCCAGGAATGATTATCCCGCGGGGCTTTCGCCGTTAGATTTAACTTGGAAAGCACCGCCGGTACGAAGAAGATAGCTATAAACCCGGCGTAGCCGATGCCCAGGGTAACGAAGATGCCCATATGCCGCATCGGGACTACTTCCGTCCAGGCGAGGGAGGCAAAGCCAGCCATGGTGGTTATCGTGGCCAGGAATATGGGCGTACCCACCATACTCAAAGTCGCTATCGTCAATTCACGGCGGTCCTTATACTTGCCGATATTGTCCAGGTAGTGACTTATATAATGCAGACCGTAAGCCGAGCCCATGACGAGGATAAAGAGGGGACTCAACACCGTCAGCAGGTTAAGGTCCCGGCCGCTCCAGAATATAGTGCCGAAAGTCCAGAGCGCAGCGAACCAGGCGGGAATCATGGAAAGGATGGTGAAGCGAAAGCTTTTTAAAACGTAGCGAAAGACCAGGAGCACCAGAATAATGGCGCACGGCGGGAGTATGCAGAGAATCATCAAGAGATATCCCCAGACGGTATCTTTTATCACCACGTTACCGGCCAGGGAAAGATTGAAATCGCTATCTTCGCCGATTTCTTCCAGCGAGTCGATAATTTTTTCAGACGGAGCGTCCACCGCCAGGCTGGCGATAATGATACCGTTGCGACCGTCTCCGGATAAAAACTGGTCGGTCATAAAATACTTGTTTTCGATGAAGTCCTTAAGCGTATCGTAGTTTTTTTCTATGAAGGCTTCGTCGACTTTCACGACACCGGCTCCAGCCATGATTTCCGGCGGGATAAAACCCTGCACCCTGGCCACACCGTCGACGGCTTCTATCTGCTTCTGGAGACGGAAGACTTCCAGCAGGCTTTCTTTATCGAGGAGGGAACCATCACGGTCGATGAGGATGGAGATAGTCTCGCCGCTCTGGTATTTGGCGTTAAGCTGGTGGTATTCGTCCGCTTTGGGGTTCCCCTTGGAGAAGAAGGCCAAAAAATCGGTGTCCATATTGAAGCGAAAGAAGGAAGCCAGAGAAACGAGGTTGAGGATGATAACCAGGACGATGATTAATTTAGCGTGGTCGTAGATAAACCCGGCGATTCTTTTCAACGGGAACCTCCTTAAAGGTTTATGTATCTATGCTTTCTGTACACCTTTGAAAATTAGCTGGGCCAGCTCGGCGGCAAGCTTCTTACGGTCGATATTATGCACAGGGCTATTTTCACCTTCGATTCGGTACAGCAACATAAAGCCGATAACCATGCCGCCTATAGCCCTGGTCACGACGGCCGGATTAATATCACGGAAAGCGCCTTCTTTCGCTTTTGAAGTCGCGTATTGCTCCATCATGTCCATAACCGGCTTAACGACCTTTTCCGCGTAGCTCCGGCGCAGTTCGGGGTCGCGCTGCACCTCGCTTAGCAGGGGCAGGAACCTGTTGATGCCCTCGAGTCCAAAGTTCAGGCGGTTTTCCAGGAGGCCGGTAATATAGGAAAAATCGTCGGCGGTGCGCGACTGACTGATAAACCGGGTGAAAGGCTGGATGACGTATTCATTGGTGATGGCTACGAGCAGGTCGCGCTTGCTCGGGTAGTAGTTATAGATGGTGCCAACGGCCACACCGGCTTCCCGCGCCACGTCGGGGACGGTTGCCCTGTCGTAGCCAAGCCGGGAAAAGATAGCGAGAGCTGCTTCTAAAATCTGCTCCCGGCGAAGCTTAGTTATCTTTTCTTTTCTCTCTTCTCTACTTGCCATTACGCTCTTGGATAGATATATGAATGAATATTCATTCATTATATATCAATAATTATGAGCTGTCAATATATTGTTATGAGAGTGTTATCCGGAGGGATGTCTCCGGTATTGGTACCTGGACTGTGAGTATCTATTTCTTTCTAAAGGATTTGAGAGCGGTTATGAAAGCCGTGCCTCCTAACAACCCGGCTGCCAGCATAATTATCCACCATGAGCTTTCCAGGAACCCTTTATCGGTTAAAGAACCGGTTACCGGCGTGGGAGTACGTTTGGCAGGTGCCGCCGGCTCTTCAAGAGTAAATGACCGTGCAATCATATTGTTGGTTTCGTTGCTTTCGAGCAATAGCCCGTCAATATCGGCGTATACGGCAATCTCATGTAAGCCTGCCTCGGCAGTCCAGGAGAACTCGCTGGTTAACGTAGCGCCCGGCTTTATCCCGGCTATATCCAGGTAAGCTACGGAAGAACCGTCAACGTGCAGAGTCAGGCGAGGGTCGGTGGCTTCATTTCTGCCCCGATTTTCCACCGTGGCAGTAATGGTGATAGTATCCCCGGGCAGGGCAGTCAGCGGCGTCCACTTTATTGATTTTACGGCAAGGTCTGGAGCACTCGTGGAGAAGGACAGGTTATTTTCATTATTGGTTTCTTCAATCTCGGTAATTTCATCATCAGGGTCGATAAGTACATCAACCGTATGAGGTCCCGACTCAAGGATTGAAATGAAGGATACTGTAAGGGTCTCTCCCGCCGGTATAGACTCTATATCTTTGGGGAGGGAGGGCGAGCCATCGATAGAATACGTCAGGTAAGAACTGCCGGCCGTATCGCTGCCCTGGTTTTTAATGGTAATGGCAAAGGTTACATCGTCGCTAGTCAGCGGATATTCCATGAGCCAGCTGATATCCTCTACAATTAAATCGGGAGTCATAGTCGAGAAAGATATCTCTTTATTGTTATTGGTCTCGTCGGACTCGGTAACCAGATTATTGGTATCGGCGGTTATACCGATGTTATGAATGCCGGCCACGGCAGCCCAATCGAAAGACCTGGTAATTGCAGCGGCGGACTCTATTTCCGGCAGGTCCAGCGAGCCTGCTAGCAGGCCATCGATATAATAAGCTGCCTCTGTAATTTGTGATTTATTGCTGCCCTGGTTTACGAGAGTTACGGTGAAGGTTACGGTATCGCCTATCGAGGCGTTTGAAGGTGACCACGTAATATCCTGCACTAAAAGGTCGGGCGGGGGTAAAGAGACCACCTTCGAATTGTTAGCTTCGTCAATCTCGTCTATCTGGTTGGTGGAATCGGCGACTATTTCGATGGTATGCGAGCCGGCCGCAGCGACCCAGACGAGGTGTTCCGTCAGCACGGCATCGGCGTTTATTTGACCGATGTCGGTATAACCGGTGAAGGCACCGTCAATATAGTAGGCAATACGCGAAGGACTGGCGTTGAGGTTGCCCCGGTTCTCAATATTGATATTAAAGGTGATTTCCCGCCCGGCGGGAATATCTGCCGGCGACCAGGTGACGGTATCCACGGCTAAATCCGGCATATTGGGGAGAATAACAACCGAGTCTTCGTTATTATTTTCATTATTTTCAGTAACACGCTTGTTGTAGTCGGCGAATGCCTTGAAGGTGTGACGCCCATTCTGCGATTGCCACGTGCAGGTTCCATTTGCGGAAGCGCCGGATTCTATAACAGGGATGAATTCCGAAGTCAGGAATATATCGTCCATGTAATAGGCAAGATAAAAGCCACTGGCCCCGCCGCCGCCCTGGTTTTCTACAACTACCGTAAAGGTTACGGTTTCACCTATGTCCGGATTTACCGGGGACCATGTAATGTCTGAAACAATAACGTCCGGAGGGATGATAGTGACAGTTCTGGTAAGCTTGTTATTATCTTCACGATTCTCAACTAAAATTTTGTTACAATCGGCGACGATACTGATTGTATTTGAACCTGTTATAGCCTGCCAATCGAGGGTTATGGTGGTTTCGGCATCGGCGCTTAAAGCCCCGATATTCAGATAGCCCTGGTAGCCTCCGCTGATATAATAGGCGACGCGTGATGTTTCAGCTTTGCCGCTGCCTTGATTTTTAATAGTGGCGGTAAAGGTTACGGTATCCCCGGAGCCGGCGTCTGCCGGCAACCAGGTAATGTCTTCGACAATGAGGTCCGGTGCCAAGGTCAGAAAGCTTACCGTTTTCTCGTTGTTGGTCTCATCGCTTTCCTTCACATTTTGATAATAGTCAACGATTACCCTTACTTTATGTTCTTTGGATAGCGCCGTCCAGCTGAAGGTGGCATTGGTCAATGCGCCGGCTTCCAGCGGGCTAACCGAAACCGAGGACAGATATTCATCGTCGATATAGTAAGCCAGGTGGCAGGAATCGGACCGGCCGCTTCCCTGGTTTTCGACTGTGGCGTTGACAGTTACTGTATCGTACTTTGATGGATTTGCCGGCGACCAGGCGATGCCCTGTATTACAAGGTCGGGGGGCGATGTTAAGAAAGGTAACGAGAGTTGATTATTGCTCTCATCACTTTCAGTAACATTGTTTATTTCGTCGATAACCGCTTCGATAATGTGCGTGCCGGACAACGCGTTCCAGTTATAGGTCTTGGTAACGGTGCCGCCGGGTTCGATGGAGGCGGCGTCCTGGTAACCCCTGGAATTACCGTCAATATAAAAATTAATCTTCGTGTAACGCGATTTACTGTTACCCTGATTTTTAACGGTAATACTGAAAACAATGCTGTCGCCTCTCGACGGGGCATCCGGCGACCATGATATCGACTGTATAATTAAATCGGGGGCCAGTGTCGAGAGGGTGAAAGTCCTGGTATTGTTGGTTTCATCAGTCTCGGTGACAGCTCCGGTGGGGTCGGCTACGGCCTTAATGGTGTGTAAGCCGGCTTGGGCCTCCCAGGTAAATGGTCTCGTCGTCATGATGCCGGCGGCGAGCGAGTCGATGGAATGCGTGGCCAGGATGGCGTTGTCAACATAGCAGGTAACCTGGCTTGGGCCGGCCGCTGCAGTACCCTGATTTTTAACGGTTAGGGTGATGGTTACCGTGTCGTCCATGGCCGGGTCCTGCGGTGATAGGGAGATATCCTGAATAATGAGGTCCGGCCCGTCATCGGCCGACGCCGGCGTATAGTCGAAGCCCGCTACGGCGGCCCCCAGTATAAAAGCCAGTAATACCATAGCGGTCCTGGCTAAAATCGCTTTTATGATTTCAGGGTGACCGGGCAAGAAAAACCCCTCCAGTTTATACCGTATTTGTGTTCCTTTCCATTGTAATAGTACCTAAGATAATAATGAATAGTCCTTTAGTAGGGGAACGACGGATAGTTTAGTACTAGCGGGTTCGTATTCGGCGAGGGCCGGGCGTCGCCGTATATCAGGAATATCCAATATTTGCACCAGGCGATTTGGGGAATCGTCTCATAATATGGCATAATCGGGAAGTGATCGGCGGCGATTTTCTTTCCGTATTCCTTATCTATCGGCCTGTCGGCGGACTGCTTCGCCGTGGCCCTGGGCGGCGGTTGCCGGCAAGAGAAGTGACTGGCATTAGTTCCCCGGTTCTGGGCTTTTGACCGACCGCGTATGGTATCCCGGATGAGGTAATATTTATAATGCTGTCCGATAGCGAGATGACAATTGAATATGACGATGAGCTTCAAAGCTACTATATTTTCTGTAATTCCATGGCCGCCGCAGGTCTTGGTGAGACGAAACAGGAAGCCCTGGCGGATTTGAGAGAGGCGGCGCATCTCGGCATAGATACTATGGTCAATCTGAAGCTGGCGGAAATCGGGGAGAAAGGAGGGTAGAGGACATGGCAAACAGGGTTGAACACAAAGAAGAAATCTGGGGGATAGAGAGGATACGTGAATACGCGAAGGCGCATAGAAAGTATGCCGGGCTCATGTACGGCGGGGTAGTCAAAGATGTGAGAGTCCTCGGTGTATCGGGTCGTTTTCTGGAAATGGGGGCGGGACCCGGCTTCCTGGCGGTCATGCTGGCGCGTAAATACCCTGATATTAACGTTACCGCCGTGGACATTTCACCGCATATGGCGACCGTAGCCAATGAGCATATAGCAGAGAATAACCTTCAGGACAGGATAAGCTATGTAGTGGGTGACGTGAATGACCGCGACTTTATGGGGAAGCTGGGCAAGTTCGATTTCGTTTATTCAACGTTTTCACTGCACGACTGGAAACCGCCGGATGATGCCATCCGTAATCTCTGGGAAGCGGTCGGCGAGAGCGGTATCCTTTATACTTACGATTTCAGGAGGCTGGGCTTTTTACGTTACCTGCCCATTAATGATGAGGGAATTAAATCCATGAAGGCCGCTTATTCGCCGGGTGAAATCAGGGCTGTCCTGGCCAAGACAGGGATAACCGACTATAGAATTAAAAACAGGTTCCCCTTTATCTTTCTAATCGCTATCGCCCGCAAGAGCGGTTAACACGGTTGGTATTTCCCGTACTTTTTTTGACAGCATGAGAACAGCCGTAATAAGATGGTTGTGATTATCAGAGTTGAAGGAGATACTACACATGGCAGGCGATAAGTATGGGAAATATGTAAAGGAACTTGATTTCCGGGATGACGGGCCGGGCTTCTACCGGCAGGTGACCAGCTTGAGCGGCGCGCCTTTCGGGCTGGATTTTCACGTTGAGTACGGGGCCTACTGGGCGCCCGGATACATGGGCGATAAGCCCTACAGTCCTCACAAGCATGATTATGACCAGGTTCTGCTCTGGCTGGGGGCGGACGCCAGTGACATGGGAGAACTGGGCGCGGAGGTGGAACTCTGCCTGGGCGAAGAAGGGGAAAAGCACATGATTACCTCGTCCACGGCGGTATCCGTGCCCGCGGGAATGCCGCATTTCCCGGCCAACATTACCCGGATGGATAAGAGGTTCGTCTTCATGACGGTTTCCTGCGCGCCGGAATGTGAAGAAATCCCGCTGCCCGCCGGCAGAAAGAGAGCCGCGAGCGTACCGGTGACGATATTTAATGCAAAGTACCGTGATAATATTATCAATATAGCGTTTACGCGGAAGGGTGCCTGGAGCTACGGCCCGAAGAACCCGGACGATTCCGGTGGGTCGCTGGCGTTCATTCGCGGGAGAGACCCGAAATTCGATTTTCTCATCATGTGTGAAAGCCTTAAAAAGGCGCCCTATCGGTTCGGCCCGGAGCCGGACAAGCCGCACGCGCATCCCATGCCGGAAATTCTCTTCTTCATCGGGACGGACCTGAACGATTTAACCAGGCTGGGCGGAGAGGCCGAGATATATCTGGGGAAGGAACTGGAGAGGCATGTTATTACCGCGCCGACGGCCGTCGTCATACCCGGGAAACTCGCGCACTGTCCGCTGGTTATCACCAGGGTGGACAGGCCCTTTATACTCTGCGACGTCCGCCCCTTCGGCACCGACATGCCTGCCATAGGCAAGATGTAATTACGAAAAACCGGCGTAATGACAACGAAAGCGACCTGTTTTTACAGGTCGCTCCTCTTTTCCTCTTTTTCAAACTAGAAAGCGAACAGTTTTCCGGCAACCTCGGCGAGTCTTATGACCAGTCCGGGGATGATGCCGAGCAGCAGTACGCCCAGACAGCAGAGGAATAATGCCAGTCTCGGCGCGCCGGAGGACGGGACCTTTTCTTGAGAGGCGGCTTCGCCGGACCACATGACCTTGACCACGCGGAGGTAGTAATAGGCCGAGATAACGCTGTTGAGTACGGCGATAATCACCAGCCAGAGAAGGTCGTTCTGCGCGGCGGCACTGAAGATGTAGAACTTGGCCATGAACCCGGCCGCCGGCGGCATGCCGATAAGCGAAATCAGGCATAAGGTCATCGCCAGTGCCAGTACCGGCGCCCGCTTGCCCATGCCGGAGTAATCGGCAATCATGTCGCTGTCAATCTTGTTGGAAATGGTGATGACGACGATAAAGGCTCCCAGGTTGGTCAGGGAGTAGCTGGCGAGGAAGAAAAGGATACCGCTCTGACCCTGAATACTTGACGACGAAGCGAAGCCCAGGGTGGCCAGTCCTACCATCAGGTAACCGGCCTGGGCGATGCTGGAGTACCCCAGCATACGCTTGATATTGGTCTGGGGAATGGCGACGACATTCCCGATAATCATGCTGATGACTGCCAGCACGGCGAATATTACGCCCCAGTTCATGCTCAACCACTCCGGTATGCCGAAGGCGGAGTAAAAGACGCGCAGGATGAGGGCGAATCCGGCGGCCTTGCTGGCCACGGAGAGATAGGCGGTTACCGGCGTCGGGGCGCCCTCATAGACATCCGGCACCCACATCTGGAAGGGGACGGCGGCAATCTTGAAGCCGAATCCGGCTATCAGCATGACGATACCCATCAGCAGCGCCGGACTGGCCAGGATGTTGTCCAGCGACATCGATTGAATGGACTGGGCAATCGCTCCCAGCTGCGTCTGTCCGGTAAAGCCGAAAACGAGCGCCATGCCGTAGAGCAG
>Ga0315543_1004549_pt1 | contig 11492 bp, 9 predicted proteins | sample SalMarSW160210MG_2_FD_203098 | JGI IMG/M metagenome (GOLD analysis project Ga0315543, IMG submission 203098) | Salt marsh sediment microbial communities from the Plum Island Ecosystem LTER, Massachusetts, United States - Salt Marsh Sediment SW1601-210 ...
ATCAGTCATTCAAGGTCGGATTATAGGGACAAGACAGAATTTCCTGGTCGGGAGACTACAATGTCAAATACTTATGGGGTATCAGCTCCCTGGGGTAGGTACTTAGTGCTTTCGGCAAATTACGGCACCTCTAACACAGAGGACCTCATTGCTTTGAACACAACTAAGTATAGATATGCGACTTTGGGTCTGGAGTATAAAATTGTCCCTGATAAGCTCAGCTTTTCTACTCAGTACAAAATGGGAAGAAAGAAGGACAGCGAAAACACGATAGATAGCAGGACGACCACTACGAACTTGACGCTCTCTTACTATCCGACCAAAAAGGATATGGTCCAATTAGGATATACTTGGCTTGGCGAGGATAACTTCATTAGCGCCAGTGCAGATACTTCTGATAACAGAAATATCTATCTTACTTCTCGCTACAGTCTTACTAAAAATCAAAGCTTAGAATTGAAATATAGTTTGACAAATGGTGAAGAGCCTGCTGGTGGCGGGATAGGTTCCGAGAATCAGAGCGTTCATTTGATTTATAACTATCGTTTTTGAAGAGGTGGGGTGCTTAATAACCAGAAAAGCAGGGCAGTTAAACCCTGCTTTTCTGGGTGATTATCTGAGACGCTACGAGTGTGGTAGCCCGGTGCGGTTCTCGACCAGGTTCGCGACCTGTCTTTTGAAGTGGAACAGCAGACTCATGTCACTGTCGCCGTCCACATCCTGCAGGGCTCTGGTCCAGGAAGTGGAGACGTTCAAGGGAGCGGCTGCGATGAAGACCAAGGGACAGAGCATGGAGCCAATCGAAAGGGTTCTTTCTCTTGTCTTGGTTAAAGCTTTAAAGGTTCTCTCTTGAACACTCCCCAAAATGGCCTCTGCTTCCTACCATCGGGTAGCAATATCACAGAAGCTTAGAGTACTCCCATAGAGCCCCGAAGATACAGCCCGTTGAGGTTGAGCGAGAGTTCCTTCTGGATACCGGAGTCACTGACCTACCCCTCAAGGGCTATATAGACCTTATTGATGACCAGCACTACATCATCGACCACAAGACCAGCAAGCGAAGCCTCCCCCAAGATGCTGCGGAAAGAGATATTCAGCTAACCGCTTATACCATGGCTTACCGAAAACTTTATGGAGAGAACGAGAAGGGTGTCAGACTTGACACGATGGTAAGAACCAAACAGCCCAAGATACAGCAGTTAAAGGCAACTAGGACGCAAGCAGATATTGAGCGGTTTCTCCGAATAACCAAAAACGTTGAACAGGGTATGAAGGCTGGCGTTTTTTATCCGAATGAGAATTATATGTGCAATATCTGCGGGTATGGGGAAATGTGCAAGGAATGGTAATTGGTCATTCATATCAATACTTTTTTTAAAGGGGAACCAACATTATATAATTCAATCTTTGTTTGAGGCATTAAATTCACTTTATATGTATTAGCAGTTGTAAGTAGATTGAAAATATTTTTAATTTCTTTTTCTGAATTGGATTCAATAAATCTAGAAGCTGAAGTTGCAAGATATTGTCTATCCTTTTCAAACGCTAACCTAATTATGTTGTTTTGAGCTTTCCTTCTTTTGGGGCTTCTCAATCTCTTCCATGGACCAACCCCTGATTTCGGAATCCTCCCACACTTTCTTGCACGCTCTGGACAAGAAATAACTTGGTTCACGTCCCCTTCCGAGTGCTTTACCCATATTACCACACTGACTTCTTGCCTTTGGACCCAAAAACTGTCTGTCCTTCAACCACTTCGCAAGTTCCCACCAAGATTTAGATCCCTTTGATTTGCAGAATTCGATAACCTCTGCCTCTGCCTTTATTCTTGGATCGTAAACATCTTTCTTCGAACCCGGAACGATATAAACTTCTTCTATTCCCTTGGGAAGTTGATAATCCGTATCTAAAAGCTTTTTCCAGCATTCTTCATTCTTGGACCATTCTGTAACATTTTTTTCTGTATTCCTGATGTGTTTATTGACAATGTAAGAAATTTCCTCAACTGCATCGATTATCTTATCATGCACGACTTGTTCTCTCCAAATCTTGCTCAAATCAATTTTATTTTTTGATAACTCGAATATCCAGGCAAGTGTATATGTTACAATGTTGTGCCTGTATCCTTCAAATGATTGCTTTCGGACAATCCGCTCAGCATTTTTCCACAATAAAACTAATGCTACTGTTTTTTTGAAGAATTCTTTCAGATCGTCTTCCTTTTGTTCTTTAAGCCACATATTAAAATTTGCAAAGTTTTTTTGAGCACCAAGACTTACTATGTAAGGTTTTCTGAGATATGTATTCCACGTCTTTCCGAACAAACTTTTGTCAAATCGCTGATTCTTCGGGTATAGAGCTTCAAAAGCTCTTCTCTTTGCCGGAGTCCTTGCCTCCAGTCTTTTTGTTTCCTCGTAACTACCCCGTGCTTTTTCATAAAACCAGTAAGTTTGTCGTGATCCCCCTGTCGGATCGGGTGCCTGCAACCGTTTTGATATCTCATGCAACTCCGGATGTGGAGGATCGTTGGCAGCTAAATCTGCCATACTAACGCGGTTCTGTGTATTTGAATACTCACTTATTCTAGGAACAAGGGTATCAATTTCATCTTTATTATTTATAACAATGAGTTTCATTTGAACTGATATTTGGGATATTTCTGCTTTCTGTTTCTTGCTCGCGTGGTAGAGTGAGGCAACCGTCTGACCACCGTTTACTATCTGGAAACCCGTGGCTTTTGATATCTCAATCAGACCATTATTTAGGGCTGTGTATTCGATTTCCCTTGCAAAAACAGTTATCCCGTTGTTGTAGGCACAGAACATTTCGGGATCGTTAACAATAGTCTCCCTTATACCTTTATTAACCTTCCCCCGTGCTGATAGGAAGACTCTGACATTCATATCAAGTAATCTCGTTCCCCACCGAGAATACATATCCGCTAAAGCTTGTCCGGTAATATATGCCAGATATACTGTGTATCTTTTATCCATAGTATCTTCAACCAAACATGGAATAGAACCACCATTTTCGATAAAATCAATAATAATTGGTTCTCTTTCACCAGTTTCTGTGAATTTCAGTATTCGCTCTATATCCCAGATTACCCTAGTTACCTCTATACCTTCAATATCAACAACTTCCGCGTGTCTTTTTGGACAAATACCATCAGTGATCAGAAATATTCTGACAGCGGCGATTTCTTTTTTTATTTCATAAATGAGATGGGCAAGATCATGAGCTTCATTGGCAATCTCTATTTTGCTAAAAAGCTCCTTCAAACTCCGGCTGAAAAAGTTTTCACATCTTTTAAAAATATTATCTATTTCCTTTGGTGTCACTCTTGATTTTGCCGGATCATTCTCATCTATCCAGTGGGACACTATGAGATTTAAAATGCCGAATTCTCCATCAAAATAATACCCGTCAACCTTTAATCCCCGTCCCTGATATGAGCATCTTACACAGTCTTCCAGCTCACCCGCGTCCACAAGAATTTCACCAACGTCCTCAACAAACTTGTGCTCTTTTAGTAGGTAAAGCTCAAGAGCCGCGGTGCTGATATCCGAATGAAATCTTTCTGACGCCTCTTTGAGATCGCCCATTCCGCTTCACCTTCCCATGAAATTGTTTATTGCTTTATCAATATTTAATTCAAAATCAGAGCAGGCCGAGATTGTTATTGTATACGTGATATCTCCCACGCCACTGGGAAGTTTAACAATTCGCGGGAACCCACTTTCTACATCAAATATTTCCTGTTTGTTTACTTTGTATTCATCTGTATACAATGAGGCGTGTACGTCCAGAAATCCGGCATCCCTGAGTGCTATCTCGAATAGATTCTCAGCAGACCTTTCGCCCTTTATCACAGCCCTGATTTCATCCACCAGTTCTGGAAGTTTCTGACCCCCTGAATCTAATCTTTGTAGAGTTAGTATGAAAAGGTAGAGGAAGTCGAATCCCTGATTATCGAGCTGCCTTTCATTGTTGATACGTACTTTCCTGGGTTCCTTTGTCATGGTTGTTTTAACTTCAATAATCCTTCCATTATACTGAAAATCATGGAAATTTCTCCTGCAACCTTTCCACGATCTGATTGCGGATGTGGAATTCATATTGCGGGATAAAATCAATCTGAGCCATGAAAGTTCCCCGAAAAGACCTCGCTGCATCTCCGGTGATAATCCTTCAGCACCATATTTTTGAAAGAAACTACTCCATCTTTCTATGCAATTCTGTAATTCCTGAATACGAAAACCCGGTTCCTGAACCTTTAGCAGCGTATCAACTATATCATAACACACAGTTGAGAATACAGATTTATGTTCCCTGTCAGAAAGAAAGAGTCTTATGTGATGTGTTGTTTTTGGAATATCCAGTGATATTATTTCAAATCTCATTCCCATCCATTTCGGGGGCGAGAAAGATTTTTCCTCATTTTCATTTATCTGTACAAGTATTTCCCTGATTTTACCGGGGGTAACCACACCAAGCCGGATGCCCGTTTCTTTATCGGAATCGAGTCTTCTGTATACCCGGTTGTGACTTGATTCTGCAGGTTCAGTTCCCTCCTCAAGCAAAGCCCATATCTTTTCTAAATCATATTTCATTATGACACTTCCTCACAGACTCCGGTCATCATTTGAATAAACTTCTGGATTAACCATATACTGGATGGGAACAGAAGTATCGCTTTCAGGAAAACTTATCCCAAAGCCAACTACTTCCTCACCCTTACCTCCGTATGATTTCCCCGGAATTTGACTATGAGGTAGGTATATCAGAAGGAGTCCTCTTTCTTTGGGACGATATTTCCTTACAATAGTCCTGATATTACGGCTGGGAGGAATTTTCTGCTTTCCCCACAGACCATCATCAATAGCTCTTTTTCTCTCATCATCAGTTAAGTCAAGCAGATCGTCAGTTGGGTTAATAAGTGTACCCAGGGAAATGATATCACCATCAGTTTTCATTGCCTTTCGGGAGACACATCCGATAGTGTAGTCACCAATATGTACAGTCTGCTTTTGTCCGGAACCTGTTTCTTTATCAACAATAACAACATCCCAATTGGAGAGTTCATTATTTTTTATCTGTTTTTCTATGTATTTCGCCAGAAGTTCCGGTTTTACTTCCCTTATTGCTGCATCCTGGATTTTATAATTGTTGAGAAAATTTATTACGGTTTCAGATGACACTCCTCGCCAGTGGCGGTTTTTCCCCTGAACTGAAGCATATTTTGATCGTTCAATTTCTCTTATCAATTTCTCCAGTGCGTCCACGTTATTTTTCAGTAAGTTTTTGTCGAATATAATTGTTGCCTTTCTCTGGCCGGCATATGAGAGGTCTATCTTTTGTGCATTTCGTGATTTCCCTGCGGATGTAACAACGAGTCTTCCGGGATGACTCCTTACTTTGAGACCGAATTTGTCAGGAGTCTCACCAATTGAGGCCATGTAGTTTATTTCCTCACGGAGTTCCAGTGTTACATTTGCTATATGCCGGTACCATGAAGCCAGTTCGAAAGTTGTATATATTCTGCACAGATCGCTGTATCCATCCTTATAACCAAACCAGCGCCCCATTTGCATGAGAGTGTCATACATTCTTGATGCACGAAGATAATAGCTTACCGTTAGACCATCTAGGGTTAATCCCCTCGAAAGTTTATCGCCTCCGATGACTATTACATTTAGTCCCTGCTCCTCCCACGGAACTTCTTCCCCGGCAGCTTTTCTGGTATTGACTTCAAGCTCAGTTTCCCTGTAATCGAGATAATCCCTTGCTGTTCCATTTATAACCTTAATTCTGACCGTTCTTGTGGTTTTGTTCAACTGGCTTAAAACATCAAACCATGAGTGTCCCATAGCATCCGGAAACTTAAGTTCTGACATCCTTTTTGTTGTCGGTACGAAGTCTGACTCCCAGATTTTCCTGAAATCATCAAGGTTTTCACCACTCATTATTCTTGCTGCCAGTTTACGAAGTTCGGATTCAACAAGGTCGGCTACAAGTCCCTGCACAGCGGTAAATCTGGTAACATGTATCAGCATTGAATTATGCGGTGTTCCTTCCTGTCGTAATGATCTGACAGCACAGCTTAAAAGAAAGCTTTTTATCGCATGCTTCATGCTTTCCGGTAATTCACCAACTACCGTGGTTTTCTTGTGCCTGTCGGGAATAATATCACTGTGATCATCAACATATCGGATTAGAGGCAGTGCTTCGATTTCATCAATACTTCTGTCTGAATCCGCCTCCAGTCCAAAGACCCTTTCGGGTCCGATATAGTTGGTTGGTGTGGGTAGGCTTATAATAAAACTTCGCGGGAACAGGTCGTCACCCCATTTGGGATGCTTCTTGTCTTTATGAATAAAAATATTTGCATAAGGAGTGGCTGTGTAACCCACATATGCAGACCTGTCAAAAATATTCAGCAACCTTCTGATAAGAAGATTGGTTTTTGTCGGGTCCCATTCAGAAAAGATATTGCCGTTTTCATCCAGTTCCGGTTCTCTGGTGTTTATCGAGGCGTAATCACATTCATCATCAATTATGAGGGTGGGTATGTTGGAAAGATGCGGTCTGCCTTTATGGTCATAGTCATCAGATATCGATGAAATCCAGTTAATCAGATTTTTCAGGATACTTACGTTTTTCTTGATAACAAGTATTATTGGCGGCCCTTCGGGTGAGGGAAATATCCCGACCTGGGAAGCGATTTGTTTATTGAAATCACCGTTCTGGTTACTGCTTGTTAGGGTATACACCACACCATGATTTGGAAATATTTTCTTTACCCCGATACGTTTTTCCATTCCAGTGAGTTTCTGAACCCTATCCAAGTCATAACCAAGAAATTCGTCATTCAATCTTGTCTGTGTTTGGCTTCGAAGGCTGTTATGAACTCCGGCCAGAACAATAAATAACTTGTAACCGGCATCGGCCGCCTTAGTAATAAGTGCCGTATAATTAGCTGTTTTCCCGGACTGAACATTTCCCATCACCATTCCACGGCGGTCCCATTCCCCGTCCCTTTTTGACTCTTCGATTCTTGACAGAATCTCACTGGAAAGCTTGTCTATACTGTTCACAACGTTCTTGGGCCAGTTTTTCGCTGTTGATACGTAACTCTTATAATCTTTCCAGAATTTCCATTCAAAGGGATTCTTAATCGGTGTATTTGTATATGGATTAAACCAGTCAATGTGGTCTGTGTTGTTGTCAAGAACATCCATTGATCCAATATTGACAGAATGCATGGTTTCAAGCTTTTGAAAGAGCCATGTTTCGTTGATTAGTTCTTCCGGGTAGAATTTCTTTGATCTGTCTATGAATTTCCTGATCTCATCAGGCGTAACCTTTTTGTCTTCGAAATATGCATAGGACATATTCAGTATCAAGTTGTGAATTTTCATATCCATATGTATTATTCCCCCTCAATCATTGAATCCAGGGCAGCCCTGTAAGCCGGGTGGGTATTGAAAGGTTCAATTGAGAGAACAATATCCGCCGCTTCTTGGTGCGTTTTATTTTTCCTTCTGTAATTATTATATAACTCTTTGCACAACTCTATTAACCCTTCGGAAGGCATATTTATTTCGGGTGGAAGATCTACGTGACAGTCCTCATGTTCGGAGTTATCAATAATGATGAGCCGGTGCGGAATTGTGGTTTCTATCACATGAAAAAGCTTTCTTATCAGGGAAGCAGGCGGATTTAATTCATCAAGTATCCTCTTGATAACAACGTTCTCCCTGTTTATATGGTATACTATTTTGTCCCCGCTTCTTTTTCTCTGCCATACATCCTGCTCATTTCTTCCTGAAATTTTTCGTGGAATCCCGGTTCGTGCCCGATATACTTTTACAGCTTCGTTCCTTGTAGCCTTTGCAACTTTTTCTATCTCGGGTCTTAGTCTGTCCGGTGGCTTTGCAGTAGCTTTCCTGACATCTATACCCCATTCCCTGTCCATTTTGTTGTCAATATCTACCATGATTCTTACTAGCTTGTAATGTTCTTCTGGTTTAATGTTCAGATCAAGATAACCCCCGGACACAATCATTCTTTTGTTCCGATACAAATAAAATCCCTGCTGTGCATTCCATCCCTTGGCTCCCGCGCCAATATCGTTTTCAGAAGAACTTCTTTTCGAAATATGTGGCAAAACGTAAGGAATCACCTTAACTGTCCCATCCTCATATTTTTCATTTGAAAGTTCCTGGGTAAACTGGTTTGATTTCAGATATGGATCCCACGGTTTTAATTTCTCTTTTCCTAAAGTAATAGATAGGTTAAACGGCGGTGAAATATACCGGTAAAAGACCATCTCCAGATATTCTCTGACGGCAATAAACTTTTCATAATAAACGTTCATTGCATTTTCATCGTCCGAATCATGCCTGCCAACGACTCTATCAAGTCCCTGCCAGAGGACAATCGTACCGCGAGGGACATTATTAATATCTGATATAATTTTAGGAGCACCGGGGGGTGCTTTTTTACTTAACTCCCATTTTTTTGAACGTTCGACGTGGTCTAAATCCCAGCTTCGTGTTGAGATTTCTCCTTCAGGTGTTTTTGTATGGACTGTGAGTATCTTGCACTGGGAAAATGAAGCGGTTTTCAATCCCAGTCCAAATCTCCCAAGGTCACCGGGGCTCCTTTCTTCATTAGGACTTTGGCTGCCAAGTATCATGGCTTCTTTGAGTTTTTTTTCTGTCATCCCGTTTCCATCATCAAGGATATATATCCATGAATCAGATCCTGCCCAGTGATATTTTATTATAATATTCTTTGCCTTCGCAAATATACTATTGTCTATTAAATCGGCGACTGCCATTGGAAGGTCATATCCAATTGCTCTCATTGATGCTATCATGGCATCAGCACGGGGGGGAGCGTTTTCATATTTAGTATTCATGGACTTCCCCTCCATGACTTTTTCTTTGATCATAATTTCGGTTCCATTTGCTCAATATGGCTTCAGCGATGGCTTTGGCCGGAATCGGGGGTACGGCATTTCCTATCTGCTGGAATTTTTTTGTTATGGGTCCTTCGAAATAGAAGCTGTCAGGAAAAGATTGAAGTCTGGCGGCTTCCCTAGGTGTAATCGTTCTTCCCTGGGAACTGTCCGGGTGAATAAAACGGTTGCCGTCTTTCTGTAGATGAGCGAATATAGTGGATGAAGGCTTCTTCCAGTGAAGTTTCTTGTATTTATCGGTGAAGCTATTCATGTCATATCTTATATATTTGCCGAGCTGACTTATTTCTGGATTACTACTTTTTATAATATCTTTTGCGGTCATTCCCTGCTTCATACCTTTGAAAAGAAGAATGTCTGTTTCCATTTGTGGCCTTGAAATGTGATGTGTGAGAGGAAGATCTTTAACCTGTCTGACAAAACTCATGAAATTTCTACCCGATTCGCCGATTCTGTTAATATGTTTCTCAAACCAAGCACTTTTGTAAATTATTTCTTCTTTACCGTAGTTTACATGTTCATTGTATCTTTCAATTTCATCATATCTCTTGACAGGTATTCCGGTTTTTGTAATTCGGGCTTTTACTTTTGGGAGATCTCCAATAGCTTCTTTAATTGTTACATATGGAAGTAAACCGTCTGCCCTTTCCCGAAGTGATTTTACATTTGGATTAAAATGAGTTTTCTGGGGAAACGGGTTTGGAATACCCAGATTGTTACCAATAATGAATACTCTTTCTCTTGTCTGTGGGACACCATAATCAGCAGCATTCAATAATAAATATTTTTCATTGTTTTCCGGATTTTCATTTTCCAGGATATAGCCCATACTTTCAACTTCTGTTATTATTATATCGATTACCTTGGCGTCTCCGTTCTTTTTGGATAAAATACCCCGGACATTTTCAAAAAGAAAAAAACTGGGCCTGAGCCTGTCCACAATTTCAATAAAATGTTTATACAATCCATCATATTTATATTTGTCCTTATAGTTATCCGGATTACCGGATCTTGGACCTATCAATGAAAATGACTGGCAGGGCGGTCCTCCGACCACCATATCTGTTTTTCCTTTACATTTATTAAGAACCCGGCCTTTGATATCCTCATCCGTGATATCTCCTTCAATAACAATATCCGGTGAAAAATTTCTTCTTAATGTTTTACATGCCCATGGGTCATTTTCCACCGCACATATAGAATTAAAAATCCGTTTTCCGTTTTCCCCTTTAAGCATTTCCAGACCAAGACTTAATCCCCCAGGGCCTGCGAAGATGTCTACAACGTTCATCATACCAGTAATTCACCTTTTTTTAGGTTATTATTCGCACAGGAGTTTATCTTGTTTTTCATATTCGCAACCATACTTCAATATGCATTTATTACATTTAGGCTTTTTCGGAAGACATATTGTTGCTCCGAAGTCAATAAGACCAAGGTTTGCCTCTTTCGCATTGTTTTCCGAACTAAATAATTTTGCCGTAGCAATAACGTGACTGTCTCTACGCCCTTCTTTTGTAGTCTGCATACCGAAATATCTTTTGAAAATCCTGACGACATTGCTGTCAACAACCCATTCATTTTTATTAAAAGCGAGTGAAAGGACAATTCCGGCTACATAGTCACCTACTCCAGGCAAATGCTTTAATTCTTCTCTATTATCAGGAACTTTACCATTATGCGATTCAACAAGGGCTTTTGATACTTCTATGAAATTTTCAAGTCTCCAGTTCAAACCGAGAGGTTGAAGAAGTTTTCTAATAATTGCTTTATCAGAGTGAAGAATTTCCTCAGGAGATTTATATTCTCTGAAAAATTCGTTGTAAATCCCTGCTACCTGATCGGCTTTTGTTCTCTGAAGCATCATCTCGGCTACTAGAATCTTGTAAGGATCATCTGTTTTTCGCCATGGATAATCCCTTCCATTTTTACTGAACCAATCGGTGATTTTTGTACGAAGTAGAATTATACGCTCCCTTTCGGGTACAGATTTCTTAGCCTTATTGTTACTTATCATATCCATTGTATTTAAATATTCTAAAATATTTAATTGTCTATATTACAGAAAGCCTTTATGGAGCCAAATACAATATTAAAACTCTCGATTCCTCAACTTTCAAATACTTAGCTACTTCCTCAACGGTCATCAACGCATCGGCCATACTCAGACTTCCTCTAATTATAGTTTACCTCGTTCTAGACAAGTATAGTGCAGTTTGAACATACCACAGCTCGTTCTCGATGTCAAACCTATTTGAAGATAGTCATAGGTAAGCCCACTAGACTGGCTCAGAGTCTTAATTAGGCGGGAACACTATATGCAGGCAATTCGAAGATCTTCGGTGGTATCCTTAAAAAGGGTTGGAACATTGTCCTGCCAAGGGATTTAGACCTGAGAGAATATATGCTTTTGAAAGGGGTTTTGTGTATAAAATGTATTCGGGAAAGAATGGTTAGGTTATCTCACGCGAGAAGAGGAAGGAGAAATCCTGATCTAGATATCTAC
>Ga0315543_1004551_pt1 | contig 11485 bp, 14 predicted proteins | sample SalMarSW160210MG_2_FD_203098 | JGI IMG/M metagenome (GOLD analysis project Ga0315543, IMG submission 203098) | Salt marsh sediment microbial communities from the Plum Island Ecosystem LTER, Massachusetts, United States - Salt Marsh Sediment SW1601-210 ...
GATTCATCACCTCGATGAGCAGTTCGCGATCCTCGATGCCGATGTGGACGTGCATGCCGAAGATCAGCAGCCGCCGTCCCACGTCCTGCAAGAAACGGGCCAGTTCGGGGTAGCGGCCAAAGGGGGAGACCTCCTGACGCGCCCAGGAGGAAAAGGGGTGTGTGCCCGCCGCCGCTACCCACAACCCCTCGCGTTCGGCCAGTTCGCAGATCGAGCGGCGCATGCGGAGCAGTTCACGGCGCGCTTCTTGAATACCGTGGCAGATGCGCGTACCCGCCTCCACCTGCGATTGCAGGAACTCAGGGCGGATCTGATCGGGCAGCACAGTCTGACCCTGCTCGAGGAACCGCTGCACGTAGGAGCGCACCTCCCGCGTGGCAGGGTCAATAATCTGGTACTCCTCTTCGATACCGATGGTCAGTGACGGGGTTATCATGTATATCAACTGTTGATTATATCACATTAGCAGATTGCTCCAAAATTGTATCCCCCCGAGGCAGGTGAAGGAATTGGATCACATTCGCTTGCCCTTCTGCCGGGACGTAGTACAATTCTGATATGCCAATGGTAAGCCTTGCCCGTTGTCCCACCTACGATCTGCCCGAACTCGAGGCCGCCCTGCACCGGCTGCTGGAACCATTGGGAGGCATCAGCGCGTTCGTCGAGCCAGGCCAGCGCGTGCTGCTCAAGCCCAACCTGTTGATACCGGCCTGGCCGGGGCGAGCGATCACGACCCACCCCGCCATCGTCGAGGCGATGATAAAATTGGTGCGGGAGGCCGGGGGAGAACCCTTCATCGCCGATAGCCCCGGTGGCCCGCTGCACAACCCACCCGGCATGCGCCGCCTGTATCGTGATACCGGCCTGAAAGAAGTGGCCGAGCGGACAGGAGTTCCACTACACTACGACGCCGCCGCCATCCAGGTGCCCACGCCCGACGGCGTGCTGCTCAAGCGGCTCGATCTGCTGAAGGTATGGCAGGAAGCCGACGTGATTATCGCACTCCCTAAACTGAAGACGCACGGCCTCACCACCATTACTGGCGCAACCAAAATTCTCTTTGGACTGGTGCCTGGCCTGACCAAATCCGGCTACCACTCCAAGTTGGCCGACCTGGACCGTTTCTGCGACATGCTGCTCGACATCGTGGCTTGCGTCCGGCCGGCACTCTTCGTGATGGATGGTGTATTGGGGATGGAGGGGAACGGCCCCAGCCTGCACGGAAGTCCCCGGCGGGTCGGCGTGCTGTTGGCCAGCCAGGATGCCGTGGCGATGGATGCGGTCGTCTGCCAGATCATCGGTTTGGACCCCGACCGGCTACCGCTGTTCCGCGCGGCGGCACGGCACGGGTGGTGGCCGATGGAGATCACGGTGGCAGGCACTCCAGTGGCCGAGGTCGCCGTGCCCGATTTCCGCCTGCCCAGTACCACCCAGGCGGCCACGAGACGCACCGGTCGCGGCTGGCTTTCACAGTTGGCGACCGATGCGCTTACCCCGCGTCCCGTCCCCCAACGTGGCCACTGCACAGCTTGTGGCACCTGCGTGCGCATCTGTCCCCGGCAGGCCATCACCATCGTGGATCGGCTGGCCGTGGTGGACGACGAGCGCTGTATCCGCTGCTACTGCTGCCACGAAATATGTCCCGAGGCCGCGATTGACCTGGAGTTCTCCTGGCTGGGGCGGCTGATACGCTGGACAGGCGTGCTCGGACGACCAGAGTAGAGAGTAGAGAATGGAGAGTAGAGATTGGATGCTGGACGTCAAGTATCGAGTATCAAGTATCGAGTATCGAGTGTCAAGTATCGAGTATCGTGATACGAGGAGGAGAAAAGTGGAAAAGACTGAGACAGAACAGGCTATACGGGTCGTGACCGACAGCAGTTGTGACCTTCCACAACGGCTGGTGGAGCGCCTTAAGATCGCAGTGGTGCCACTCATCGTGCGCTTTGGGACGGAGGTCTACTACGATGGGGAGTTGTCGGTGGAGGATTTCTGGGAGAAAGCCGCCGGGCCACACCACCCTCAGACCTCCCAGCCATCGGTCGGCACGTTCGAGGAAGTCTTTGGGCGACTGGTCGCGCAGGGGAAGCAGGTGCTGTGCCTGACTATCACCGGCAAGCACAGTGGCACGTTTAACGCAGCCCGTCTGGCCGCCCAACGCTTCGGCGAGGTGGTGAAGGTCTTCGATTCCCTTTCGCTCTCCCTGGGCCTGGGGCTGCAGGCCCTGGCAGCGGCTCAGGCTGCGCAGGCCGGGCGCTCAATGCAGGAGATTCTCGCGCTGCTGGAGGACATACGGGCGCGGATGTGTCTGACGATAGTGCTGGATACGCTGGAAAATCTGCGGCGTGGGGGCCGGGCCGATGGGTTCATCGCTGTCGCGGACCGGATGGCGCGGGCGCTCAATATCAAGATCACCATCAATGTGGTGGAGGGGCAACTGCGGTTGATGGGCGCGGCCCGCTCGTTTCGGAGCGCGCTGAAGCGCGTGACAAACCAGGTCGAGCAACTGGGGCCATTGGAGCACCTGGCGGTGGTGCACACACGCGCGCAGGAGATCGCAGAAGAGATGGCCGACCGGTTAGCGGAGCGCATCGGTTTCCCCAGGGAGCGCATCTGGGTGCGGGAGACAGGGGCAGTGCTGGCCTGCCACGCCGGTGCGGGGGTCATCGGCATCCTGGCAGTGCCCACCAAGTAGTGCCCAGTCTGTTCAATCTACACTCTCCTGCACAACGTCACCCGCCGCTCCCGTCCTTCCAGCAGCCGCCGGATGTTGGGCCGCAGCGCCCACAGCGTCAGCGCCGCAGCGCCCAGCCCGTGGATCAGGTAGGCCCACGGCGCGCCCGCCAGGTGGGCCCGTAGCGCGTAGATGGCCGGTAGTACCAACGCGACGGTGATGGAGCCCACCGAGGCATAGCGCGTGGCCGCGATCACAGCCGCCCCCACGATTATCAGGATAGCGCCGTTCCAGGGCCACAGGCCGATGGCCCCGCCGACGGTGGTCGCGGTTCCGGCACCCCCCTTGAAGCCGATGAAGATCGAGTAGTTATGGCCGACCACAGCCGCCAGGCCGGCCAGTGCCTCGACTACCGGCGTCCCCCCGACTGCCCGCGCCAGCCACACGGCCAGCAGCCCTTTCGCACCATCGCCCAATCCCGTCAGTAGTGCTGCCCAGGACCCGGCGGCCCGCAGGACGTTGGCGCCGCCAGTGCGCCCACTGGCGACCTGGCGCACATCCCGCCCGGTCGCCGCGCGCACGACCAGCAGTCCCACCGGGATCGAGCCCAGCAGATACCCGCTTACGATTACGATCACGCTCAGAAGAGTTACCACGTTCGTCTCCTCAACCAGGATTAGCACGAGTTAAAACACACCGGCCTCCGCCTGGTTACGCGAGCCTTCTGCACACACGTGAACATTGGAGGAAAGCATCACTCTGGTTGACACCTGTCCCATTATCGTATATGATTAGTGGGGAAGGCGGTGCCGGTTTCCCCGCACCGCCTCACGTTGCGTCAAGAGTGTATGTCAGGAGGAAGTGCAATGCCTGCAATCATCGTGGTGGGTGCTCAGTGGGGCGACGAGGGAAAGGGGCGCGTGGTGGACTACCTGGCACGCGAGGCCCAAATCGTCGCCCGCTTCAACGGCGGCGATAACGCCGGTCACACGGTCGTCGCCCAGGGACACACGCTCAAATTGCACCTGGTGCCTTCGGGCGTTCTCCGCCCGACCCTCACCTGCCTCATCGGCGCGGGGGTGGTGATCAATCCGGAGACATTGGTGACGGAAATGGACGAACTAGCGGCGCTCGGCGTGGACGTGGGGCCGGCGCGGCTGAAATTGAGCGCGGCTGCTCACCTCGTCCTGCCCACTCACCGCGCCCTCGACGGAGCGCGGGATGCGGCTCGCGGCAAGGGAGCCATCGGCACGACGAGACGAGGTATCGGCCCGACCTACGCTGACAAGGCAGCCCGCGTCAACCCACGCGCAGGCGACATGGCCAACCCCGAACAATTCGCCGAGCGGGTGGCCGAGCGTGTCCGGGCCCACAACCGGAGTCTGCAGGAGCACGGCGCGGAGCCGCTCTCGCCGGAGGAGATCGCGGCCGAGTACTGCGCTTACGCCAGACGGTTGGCGCCCCACTTGACCGACGGATCGGCTTTGGTGGGGGAGGCACTGGCGGCCGGCCAGACGGTGCTCTGCGAGGGAGCCCAGGGGTTGCTGCTGGATCTGGACCACGGCTCTTATCCCTACGTCACCAGTTCTTCAGTGGTGGCCGGCGGCGCGCTGACCGGACTGGGTTTCGGACCCCGGTACGTCTCCCACGTCATCGGCGTCGCCAAAGCCTACACCACCCGCGTGGGCGCAGGCCCGTTCCCGACCGAACTGCTGGACGAGGTCGGCGACCGGATACGAGAGGTCGGTGGCGAATACGGGACGACGACGGGGCGGCCGCGGAGATGCGGCTGGCTCGACCTCGTCATCCTGCGCTACGCCGCCCGGATCAATGGGCTGGATGAATTGGCGCTGACCAAACTGGACATTCTGAGCGGGCTGGAGCGGCTCAAGGTGGCAGTGGCCTACGAGCGGGCTGGGGCTCGCCCTGAGCGTAGCCGAAGGGAGCGTACCGAGTATTTCCCGGCCGAGTTCGGCATAGAAGCGCTGGCACAGTGGAGACCGGTCTACGAGGAACTGCCCGGCTGGGCGGAGGATATCAGCGGGGTGCGCAGCCATGAGGATCTGCCCCCTGCCGCGCGCGAGTATGTGGCGCGGGTCGAGGAGTGGGTCGGTGTGCCGGTGACGTTCATCGGCGTGGGGCCCGAACGGGAGCAAGCGATTGTGTAGTAGGGGCGACGCACCCTACGAGCAGGCGAACCTTCAACGACGCCCCTACAAGGGATATGTCGCCCCTACTCCGATATGGGCGGGGGTGAGGGCTGCGGCGCTAAAGGAGGAGGAGAATAGGCTGCACGTGCCGGGGATGCCTGTACCCACTGCGCCTGGCGTGTGTTCTCCTCAATGGCGAGCAGCAGGTAGATGAGTTCGCCGACGGCATACAGCAGCAGGAACCAGATGATGGTGACGATCAGGGAGACGATAAACCCGACGATGCCTCCCGCCAGGCTGAAGACCCACGAAGCCCGGGGCATCTGGCCATACTGCTGGCCGAACTGACTCAGTATCCCGCCCCCGAAGATGCTCGTCAGCAGTATGCCAATAGAGGAGAGGATGCCGACGGTGAGCGTGATCCAGGCCACTATCTTCCAGACGGTGCCGATGACACGTAGGACTTTGAACTTCTTTTCCATGAATTGCCTCCTGGGATATGATGGTGGGATTTTAGCACAAATTGGCTGTCAGGACAATTCTCCGCCGGCAGCAGCCCACACAATCTCGGCCACGCGCCGGGCAGCATTGGGTTGGGCCAGCGCCCGGGCACGGGCGGCCATCTGGGCCAAACGTGGGTTAGCCGGGGGCAGCAGTTCTTGCACCACCATCGCCACCTGTCCCGGTGCCGGTGCCCAGACTCCGGCGCCGGCCTGCACGACGTAGTCCACGTTGGGCCGCTCCTGGCCCGGCAGCGCGCCGCTCAGTACCATCGGCAGCCCCATCACCAGCGCCTCGCTGACGGTGCTGGGACCGGCCTTGGTCACCAACAGGTCCGCCGCCCGCATCCACTCGTGCATATTGCGCACGAAGCCCTCCACCCGTACCGGCAGCGGCCACGTCTCGGCGGCCAGCCTGGCCCGCAACCGTTCGTTGCGCCCCGTGACCACTATCAACTGAGCCTGTACGCCGCTATCCGCGACCGCCCTGCACAGGCGATGCAACGGCCCCATGCCCTCCGCCCCGCCCATCAGGAGCACCACCGGCAGGTCTGGTTCCAGCCCCAGCCGCCGTCGCACGGCAAAGGAGTCTTCCCGTGCGGCCACGACGAAGCACGGGCTCACCGGCAGGCCGGTCACCAGGACACGCTCCGCGGGCAGCCCGCAGGCCAGGGCCTTCTGGCGCGCCCCCTCGGTCGGCACGAGGCAGCGGGTCACCCCCGGCACGAACCAGAATGCATGGGCGGCGATCAGGTCGGTCACCAGGGTGATCAGAGGTGTCGCAACCCCCGACTCGCTTAGAAGGCGCAGGATGGGATAGTTCAAGATTGGATGGCAGGAGACGATGACATCTGCAGGATGGTCGTGCAGGAGGCGGGACGTGGCCGCGCGCACCACAGGCCACCATCCTCTCATAATCGCCGCGACCGGTCGCTGCCTGTCAGAGATGTGCCAACCGACTGCCCAGGGCCAGCCTTTCAGTTTGACCATTTGTGGGTAGAGACGTGGCAAATTGCAGAGAGGCCAGGGGGCGTAACCGGTCAGCGCGTCCACCAGTTCGATCTGGACTGCTTCACCGTGGAGTTCTCGCAGCGCCTCAGATACCGCTTGCGCCGCGCTATGGTGTCCACCACCCGTGTCGGAGAATACGAGGAGGAACCGCCTAGTGCGCCGGCTCACTGTCTCCCGCGCTCAGTATCGCTTTCACCTGCTTCTCAAACCTGCTGCGCGGGAGCATCACCCTCCGCCCGCATGTCAGGCAACGCAATCGGATGTCGGCGCCGATGCGAGTCACCTCCCACTCGTACCCGCCGCATGGGTGGGGCTTGCGCATGCGCACCCTGTCGCCAATGTGTATATCGAGGGGCACCTGCCGGCTCATAATTTCACCGCCCGCGGCCCGACGCGGCAGTGCTCGGCCTGGATAATCGCGACCACGTCGTCCACAGCCTGGTCCAGTTCCTTGTCACGGTTGACGACGACGTAGTCAAACTCAGGCAGCCGCTTCATCTCTTCGCGGGCGGTGGCGATGCGCTTCTGGAGTTGCTCGGGCGAATCGCCTCCCCGGGCGCGCAGCCGTTGCTCCAGTTCCTCCTCCGAGGAAGCGGTCAGGAAGATCAATATGGCCTCCGGCACCAGGCGGCGGATGGTGGCTGCCCCCTGCACATCAATCCGCATGATGACGTCCTTTCCAGATGCCAGCGCGTCCTGCACATGCTGCCTGGGGATGCCCTTGTGCTGGCCGTAGACCACGGCGTGCTCCAGTAGTTCGTCCTGTCCGATCATCCTGGTGAATTCCTCGGTGGTGAAGAAGAAATAATCCACGCCGTGGACCTCGCCGGGGCGCGGGAGACGGTCGGTGGCGGTGACGACGAAGTGGATCGGGTAGCCTCGCTCCTTCATCCGCTCCAACAGCGTGTCCTTCCCCACACCAGAGGGGCCAGAGATGACGACGAGCAGTGGCTGGCGCGCAAAGTTGTATAGTTCTTCCACGCATTACTCCTACTTGCGGTGCGATGATAAATTGGTATACTGGTGCTGGTAGATTGGTACATTGGTAAATTAGTAGATTGGGAACCAGTTGCCCAATCTACGAATTTACGAATCTACGAATCCACTACTATTGGAGGGTGCCGTGCCGATCTACGAGTACCATTGTCACGATTGCAAACACCGCGTCTCCATCTTCTGGCGTACCTTCTCCGAGGCCGGGGAAGGGGTGCCGGCCTGCCCCCGTTGCGGCGGGACCAAGCTCGCTCGCCTGGTGTCCCGCGTTCGCCTCGTCCGCTCCGAGGAAAGCCATCTCAATGACCTGGCCGACCCCAGCAACCTCCCCGACTTCGACGAAAACGACCCCCGCAGCCTGGGGCGCTGGATGCGCAAGATGAGCGCCGAGACCGGAGAGGACCTGGGGCCGGAGTTCGACGAGGTGGTGGGGCGGCTGGAGGCTGGCGAGAGCCCGGAAAAGATCGAGAAGACGATGCCGGAATTGCTGGGCGAGGGCGGCGAGGACTTCGGCGGCGGGATGGGTTTTTCTGAAACGTGAAGCGTGAAACGTGAAGATTATTCCCTTGAGGCCCAATCACGTTTCACGTTTTACGTGATTCAGTCTCGTCTTCACCAGCGCTCTGATTTCCGCTTGCACCTCCTCCGCTGAGGGAGCGGCGTCTATCACCACCCACCGCTCTGGCTCCAGGCCAGCCAATTCCAGGTAGCCGGCCCGCACCCGCTGATGGAATTCCAGCGTCTCTGCATCCAGACGATTCCACTCGTCCCCGCCCAGACGCCGCCGCTGCAGGCCCTCCTGGGGCACTACGTCGAGATAGAGCGTCAGGTCGGGCGTGAGGCCGCTAGTGGCGAAGGCGGTGATCGCCTGCAGCGTCTCCAGGTCGAGCCCCCGGCCGTATCCCTGGTAGGCCAGCGTGCTGTCGGCGTAGCGGTCGCTGATGACGATCTTGCCGGCCGCCAACGCCGGCCGGATACGTTGGGCCACGTGCTGAGCGCGGGAGGCGGAGTAGAGCAGGATCTCGGTCCGGGCGTCCATGGTGGTGTTGTGCGGATCGTGCAGCACGACGCGGATCTGGTCGCCGATGTCGGTGCCACCCGGCTCACGAGTCAGCACCACCTCGTACCCCTGCCCGCGCAACCACTCCGCCAGCAGGCGTGCCTGCGTGGTCTTGCCGCTGCCGTCGGGGCCTTCGAGGGTGATGAACATGCTCATTCCCTACTCCCGGTATATACGCACCCGACGGTGGGGCTCTTTTCCCCGTGACTCCGATGCCAGATCGGCAGCACGGGCCAGTTCGTGCTGGCGGCGGCGGATGTAGGCATTCCGGGGGGAGAGTTCCACCTCCGGCACGCCTCCCTGCACTTGCCGGATAGCCTCCTCCGCCTCCTGCAGCGCCTGGCGCAAGGGGTCGAGCGATCCGCTCCCCAGTTCAAAGATGTCGCTCAGACAGGCCTCCATCTGGGCGGTGGTGTTGGCCCGCAGGACATAGATGGGCAGCCCCCGCTGCTCCGCGTCCGTGACCAGGCGGGGCCGCTTGCGGTAGAAGCCTTTGGTGGTGATCAACACCTCGGCCTCTCCCAGGTCTTTCACCAGGTAAACCGGCACGCGCATGCGGCGGACCGCCCGCTCTAGCCGGTTGCGGGCGATGCCGTAGGGGAGGATCCGTACCGGCTCCCGCGCTTCCGGCACCCTATGCACGGGCCTGGGGAGCGAAGTGCCAGGCCGCCCGCTCTCCCGTTCCTCCAGAGAGGGAGGAACGGCCTTCTCAACGTGGATCTTCCCATCGGCGTCCCGATAGCGGAGTTCTGCCTGCAGTGACCGGCCACGGAGCATGGCGTCCACCGACTCTGCCACACTGTGGTGGATGAGAAGCCGCTGCCGGTCCTGAATCTCGATCAATACGTCGAAGGTGGGCGGTGCGCGCCGCTCCAGAATCGTCTTCTGAGTCCCCCGGCGGCGGGCCTCTTCGTCGGAGAGGGTCACGCTCTCAATGCCGCCCACCAGGTCGGACAGGGTGGGGTTGAGCAGGAGATTGTCCAGCGTATTGCCGTGGGCGGTAGCGATCAACTGCACCCCTCGCTCGGCGATGGTCCGTGCTGCCAGTGCCTCCAGTTCCCGTCCGATCTCGTCAATGATGATGACCTCGGGATTGTGGTTCTCTACCGCCTCGATCATCACCTCGTGCTGGAGGGAGGGCATCTCCACCTGCATGCGGCGGGAGCGACCGACGGCTGGGTGCGGGATATCCCCGTCACCGCCGATCTCGTTGGAAGTATCCACGACGACGACCCGCTTCTTCTCCGCCAGGACCCGGGCCGCCTCTCGCAGCATCGTCGTCTTGCCCACGCCGGGCCGTCCCAGCAGAAGGACGCCTTTGCCGCTCTCGATGATGTCCTGGATGATGGCGATGGTGCCGTAGACAGCGCGACCCACGCGGCAGGTGAGGCCGACGATGTCTCCCTTCCGGTTGCGGATGGCGGCGATGCGGTGGAGGGTGCGGGCGATGCCAGCCCGGTTGTCGGCGTCGAACTCTCCCACCCGGCCCACCATGTACTGGATATCCTCCTGGGTGACCTCCGTATCCCGCAGCACCACCTCCTTGTCTGTGTAGCGGGCTGTGGGCACCCGGCCCAGGTCCAAGATGGCCTCCAGCAGTTCGTCCCGCCGGCCGATGCGCCGCAAGGCAGCGCGGATGTCCTCCGGCAGGACGGCCAGCATGGCGTCCAGATCGTCGGTGATGTGATTGTAATAACTCATTCGCCTACTGCAAACTCCCCAGAATCATCTCCTGCACATCACCATTATATGAAGCATCCCTGCGCCTGGTCTGCAGGCCAGAGTGTGCCCCCGCGGCGTTGTCGTAGGCGGCTGGTTGTTACTCGCTGCTTTCGTCCCAGGGATGAGGTTCATATTCCTCGGTGTCTGAGGGTAATGGCCTCTTGAAAATGTAGAAATACTCCATGTTCGGTAATGCAGGAATTCTCCTCCATAGAATCGATTAATTTGATGCAGTCCAACTAGTTCCCAGCCATTCCGACCCAGCCAGTTCACCCCTTCCACTAGACGGTAAAACTTATCGCCGATGCGGATTAACCAAACGCCTTCATCTTCCCACTCTAGCCCGTGCTTTTGCGTGACGTGAAACCACGCATAGTGCCCCGCGTATTCCCACTTCATTGTGCACCTCCCACGCAGAGGACTGCAGAGGGCCGCTCTTTCCGCTTGGCTCCTTACTGTGCCTGGCCCGCACGGCTGGCGTGTCTGCTTGCCGGGCGACCTGGCCTGGGCTGCATTTTGGCATCACATGCTCACGGTCTCGAAAGCAATCCGCAGTTGCGCCGGAGCGGGTACTGAGAAGTTAAGTTTCTCAAAACCAATCACCCGGCCAGTTCGGTCTTTCATCAGGATAACCTCGTCACCCGTCTCTTCACAGATGTATTCGTCCTGCGGATCACCGAACCATACGGTCAATGTGTTGCCTGCACGGTCATGGAAAACCTTTACCTGCTCCATATTCGTCTACCCTCCTTAATTGCATCAGTTGGATAGGTGGTGATCAAAAAGCCCTCATCGTTAAGTCGCTTTGCTACGGCACAAATCCAGCGGCCGGAGCGCTCAAGCCGGTAGAAGAGATACACGGCTTGGTCACTGCGACCCTGCCGGATCTCGTCAGGTACCCGCAACGTGTCCTGTACATCTGCTATGCGACCACGCATCACCGGATGCTTGATGGTAACAATTAGCTCCCAGTAGTCACGTGTGGTGTGAACGCTGAAACCAAGCGGCGTAGGTACTTCAAAGAATATGTCGCCAATCATCCGTATTCCCAACCGAAGCGCTGCCTGAAGACCCCGGCGTCGTAAAGCTCAAGTTGTCACGCCAGCAAGCCCCAGGAAATACCGATGGAACCGGTCGTCGTCCGTCAGTTCGGGATGAAAGGCGGTCGCCAGCAGGTTCCCTTGCCGGACCGCCACCACCCTTCCATCCCCTTCGGCTCCGCTCAGGGCAGGCTCCAGCCGGGCCAGTACCTCTACCTCCTTCCCCACGCGCTCGATGACCGGCGCGCGGATGAAGACGGCGTGGAAGGGCTCCTCCCCCAGCACGGGTATCTCCAGATCGGCCTCGAAACTGTCCACCTGGCGGCCGAAGGCGT
>Ga0315543_1004552_pt1 | contig 11484 bp, 9 predicted proteins | sample SalMarSW160210MG_2_FD_203098 | JGI IMG/M metagenome (GOLD analysis project Ga0315543, IMG submission 203098) | Salt marsh sediment microbial communities from the Plum Island Ecosystem LTER, Massachusetts, United States - Salt Marsh Sediment SW1601-210 ...
GTTCCTTCTGTGTGAGGCCGCCATCATTGCGTAGATCATAGATCATCCGGGCAACTTGAGCGTTCACTCGCTCGGCCTCAACAGAAGCTTTCCGCTCGGGATCATCCTTCACGTACCGATTGTGAAGGAGGCGGACAGCGTCGCTGGTCTTTTCCTTCTTGGTCATCGGTCTACTCCTTGTAGGTATGCTGCTGTGGATCTCGTGCGAATTTGCCGTTCCGCGTAATTGCCAGGTCAATTTCTCCGTCTGGCACCACGCCTTCCTTTGTCAGTCCGTGGGAAATGACAGCCATCCTTTCGTTGAAGAAGTAAAGCATCCGGTAGTTCACTCGCCGGTAGCGGACTCTAAGCTCGTAGATACCATCTCGAAGAAAGTCGGCCTCCGGGCGTCGCAGTTCATGCCCCAATTCAGCCAGACGTTCGATTTTCACAAGGCACTTGTCCTGCACCTTGCTCTGCTGCTGGTCAAGCCAAGTCAACAGTGGCGATGAGCCATCGTCCTCAGCGTAGAAGACCACCGTTGTTTCAGGCATTGGTACTTCCTTGATGGTGCCATTCGATTTCCTCCACAGAGAAGTATCGCATTATTGCGATACAAAGTCAACACAATTTTGCGATATTCCTGGGAATTGCACTCTGTGGGACCAGGCACGTCTGTCGTGCTGGTGGATAATGCCGTGCCCTAAGATGTTCTCGCAAATGGCTTTACGGGATTACCAGGGCCGTTGCCCTGGACTTCATGGCCAAGCGATTTCCAAGCAGAGAATCCCTCGCTAGACACCTATGTCGAGACTGTTTCCCGCTTGCTGCCCGAGCCGAGGTCGACCATCTTCCCGACGTCGGCAAAATGGTCTAGAACCTCGTGCCCCGATACCTTACAGGCCGTTTTTGCCCTGGAAATGACGTTCTGAAAGTTGTCCCACTTTGTATAGCCCAACAGATACTGCAAATCCCGAGCGAGCCAGTACTCGATCCCCCCTTCGGTCTCCTGTGCGTGCGACTCGAACGTACCGGTAAGCGTCACTACGGTGTCGTGCTTCATCGATGTGCTCCTTGCAGAGAAGCGCCGAGGGCGCAGCCTACCTGCCTGAGTCGCAGGGACACCCGGTATAGTTCCACCAGCAACCGAGCATCGTGCCTACCGCACGCGCGCGGACGCCAGAAACGGATCCAGCCCCTGCGCAAAGATCATCTCGCCCCAACGTCGTTGTGGCCTAAGAAAAGACCCCTGCACAGCCTGGAAGACGTTCCCCTCAATATAGTGGGTCGACTACGGGCGTCAAGATGTTGCGAGACTATTCGCAATCGTCTATGGCCGCAAAGCCGGTCTGCGTGAGAGAATACCCACCTTTGAATTTCTCTTTGACCAACAGTTCCTTGTCGGTCAAGAGCGCCAGTGTCGCCTTGTTCTGCTCGAGGTTGGGACCGGAGAAGCACAACATTTGGCCCGGACTCATTAGAAATCGTCGAAAGGTGTGCAATACGCGCTGTTCAGATGTAGACAACAAGATTTTCTCCCGCATGGTGTCGCATGTCGCCTTCCGTGATCAAGAGCACCGCCACTGCCTAGGTCAACTGTCGCCCGCCGAGGGCGTGTCCGGCACGGCTTGCTCGTCCGTTTTTTCCTTCTTTCTGGAGCGATTCGCCCTCTTTTCCTCTGCCTTTCTCTTTTTTTCCATTTCTCGGCGACGTTTCTCGAAAGTGTTTTGATTTTTTGCCATGGGCATCTTTCATGTTGAGGAGCATGTCGGTCAATGCGCGTGGGCCCCCAGGGGCTCGTTCACGACCCGCGCATTCGGTACACCGGGTCAGCGGTCTTGCAGACGGTGCGCTGAGCAGAGCACGGCGTTCCCATCGGTTTATTACCGGCGGCCCCGATCGCCTCGTCCACCGCCACCTCGTCCACCGCCGCCACCGTAACCACCGCCGCCACCGTAACCGCCGCCGCCTCGTCCACCACCGCCGCCACCGCCGTAGCCGCCGCGACCTCCGCCACCGCGACCTCCGCCACCGCGATTCTCGCGCGGTTTGGCCTCGTTCACCGTGAGCGCCCGGCCGTCGTGCTCCGTTTCATTCAGGCCAGTGATCGCCGCCTGTGCCTCGGCGTCGCTGGCCATCTCCACGAAACCAAAGCCTTTGCTGCGGCCAGTATCACGGTCCATGATCACTTCCGCGCTTTCGACTGAACCGAACTGTGCAAACAACTGTTCCAAATCGGAGCTCGAGATGTCGTAGCTCAGATTTCCGCAATATAACTTCCGTCCCACGATAGATCTCCTGTGCGCGGGAATGCCGGCCCGATCTTTCACTTTCCGGGCCGAAGAGAAAGGGGCTGACATGGGAGCCCACCCGACGGGACGGACGAAAGAGCTTCCGGGGGACCGGTCTCTTGAGAACCGGCGTCGAGTAAGCGCTCATTCGACACACCGACCAAGGTCCTTTATACCCCGGAAACGCAGCGGTGTACACCGGACCCCTCTGCCGGCGGTGATGGGAGTTCCGGCGACACCATACGCAACTCCAGCAGCAATTACGTATCGTGTCTGCCCAGCGCGCGCGGACTCCGGAAACGGATCCAGTGCTTGCGCACAGAACCTCGTCGCCCCAACGTCGTTGCGGCTCAAGAAAAAGGTCCCTGTACAGCCTCCGAAGACGTTCCCCCTCAATATAGTGACTCGACGCTCCGCGTCAAGTCACTATGAAGTATGAAGGAAGAAGAGCGAAGGCAGAAGTGCGGCTCCGCCGAGGCTACGCAGAATTGGGTAGGAGGCGTTTTGAGATTTCCGCATTCTGTTGCTGCCTACTGCCCGCTGCCTACTGCCTACTGCCCGCTGCCCGCTGCCTGCTGCCTACTGCCTACTGCCTACTGCCCGCTGCCTACTGCCTGCTGCCGGCTGCTCATTGTCGTCATGACAACTTTTTGTTGTCCCCATGACAATTGTCGTCATGACAACTCCCACTTGCGCCGCCCGAGGACGACCGGCCCATCGGCGCAATGCGGTGAATCGCCGCGGTTTGCAGTAGCGCCGCGCCTGGCTGCATCGACGTAAGTAGTCCGCGCGCAAAAACCGTTTTTTTGCTTGCAGAATCACTGGGCCGTTTGCCCACGTCAACTTGCTGGCGTGCTTGAGGTTATGACAAGAAACGCGGCCGATAGCGAAACTTGGCACCCTCAGAGGGACGGTGCGTGTTCGACTATTGTACCCGGCGCAAGTTGTTGTCTGAAGGCAACTTCTTGGCCGCTCGGGCAACGCAGTGGATCAATGCGCCACGGGCCGACGTGGGCGCACAACGCACTGGCGGAGCCAGTGGCACGCAAGCGTGAGCATGGCACCCCGCGCTCTGGGCCACCGCTACGCTATGACCCAGCCACCCCGCTGCACAACGCACTGGCGGAGCGAGTGGCACGCAAATGTTTGTTGCCCGAGCCGAGTTCGACCATCTTGTTGACGTCAACAAAATGGTCCGGAATCGCATGCCGCAACACTTCACGGGCCGTTGATTCTGAAGACCTCTTGTCGCTTGCGCGACACCGATTCAGAGAATCGGTGCCACCCTGCACACTGGCGGAGCCAGTGGCACCCTGCCAATCAATCCTTCATCTGTGTCCATCGCTCCGTCGCCATAGCTTTGGAGCGTCGGCGACTGTGTTTATCTGTGGTTCCCTAATCCACTTGCGGCGCGCAGAAAGAGCCGGACGGCTCAGGGTCGCCCGGCTCATTGATGGTTTCCGGAGGGGGACAACCCCACTGCTGCTTCGCCTGGCGGCTACGCAGCAGTGGGGACAGTCCCCAAGTAGTTCACTCACGAGTCCTTAGTCCAAAAACCCGACCAGGTCCTGGCTGCGGCTGGGCTGCTGGAGCTTGCGAACGGCCTTGGCTTCGATCTGGCGGATGCGTTCGCGGGTCACCTTGAAGATGTGGCCCACCTCCTCCAGCGTGTAGCTGTAGCCGTCGCCCAGCCCATAGCGCAGCTTGATGATCTCCCGCTCGCGATAGCTGAGCGTTTTGAGCACCCGGCCGATCCGATGGCGGAGCATCTCCTGGGCCGCGCCGATCGAAGGGCTCTTGGCCGCGCCGTCGGGCAACAGGTCGCCGAAATGGCTGTCCTCGCTGTTGCCGACCGGCCGGTCAAGGCTGATCGGATAGCGACTCATCGCCAGCACGCGCCGCGTCTCGTCGATGCACGTTCCGCTCGCCCGGGCCGTCTCCTCGATCGTCGGCTCGCGACCCATCTCCTGAAGCAGCTTCCGCGAGACGTTGCGCACGCGCGACATCGTCTCGACCATGTGGACGGGAATACGGATCGTGCGGCTTTGGTCGGCCACGGCGCGGGTAATCGCCTGGCGAATCCACCAGGTGGCATAGGTGCAGAACTTGAAGCCGCGCCGGTACTCGAACTTGTCGACGGCGCGCATCAGGCCCGCGTTGCCTTCTTGGATCAAGTCGAGGAAACTCAAGCCCCGGTTGCGATACTTCTTGGCGATGGAGACGACCAGCCGCAGGTTGCCCTCGGAGAGCCCCCGCTTGGCATCCTGATACTCGGCGTGGACCGCCTTGATCTTGTTGATGCGATTGCGGAGGCTCGTCGGGGTCTCTTGCGTGGCCGCCAGGATGCTGCGAAATTCGACCAACCAAGGTTGAGCTTCGTCTTCGGGCTTTCGCATATTGCGATGATCGTCGATTCGCGCTTTGAGCTCGTCGACGCGGCGGCTGAACTCCTCAAGGTTTCGGATCATCGGCTCGATGCGCCCGGTCCGCAGACCCAACTCCTCGATCAGGCGCACGGCGCGGCGTCGCCGCAGCCCGACCCGGCTCCACGCCTCGAGGCGCTCGGCCAGCGGCATGACCCGGTTGGTGGCCTTTTGATAATCGTACCGATTGCGTTTGAGAAGCACGTCGAGCGTTTTGAGATTGTGCGGCAACCGGCCAAGAATCTGGTCTTTTTCGAGGTGATCGGTGACCGAGACCTGGACCGTACGATCAAACGGCAACTCGCCGTCGAAAACGCGGTTTAAGATACGCACCGCGTTCTGCATGACGTAGTCGCATTCGAGGACCTTGCGGCGGAACCTCGCGCGGGTGGTCTCGATTTGCTTGGCCAGGGTGATCTCCTGCTGCCGCGTCAGCAGAGGAATCTCGCCCATTTGCGTTAAATACATCCGGACCGGATCGTCGGACCACGACTCACCATCGCCCTGCCCGGCCAGCTCTCCTTCCTCGCCGTCATCAGCGTCGACGTCGGCCTCCCCGTCGCCGTCCGCATCGACAGGGTTCTCCTCCTCGTCCAACTCCTCCTCGATTGCCAGCGTGCCCGTCGATTTTCGATCCAGATCCATGCCATCGGTCTCTTCGTCATGGGCAAGAGACCGCTCTTCAATGTCATCCAAAAGTGTGTCGTACAATGCAACACTCCTCTATACCGGTTTGGTTACACTCGTATTCAGATCCTCCGGGGATCCAGTAGGCGACACGCGACGGCCGATACATCACGCCGCCCGAGGCACACCTTGCGTCTTGCGCCTCCGGGCGATTCTCGCGGTTCGGCCAAAACGAATACTTCACCCCCTCATCGATTATGTTAACGGTGACCTCTCGGAGTCACCCAATTCTACCACCGATTTTTCCAAACGCTTCTCTGCGGGATTTATTTGTAAAAGGATTCTAGCTGCGCAGAGACTAAGGATGTCGACAGAGCACGCCTAAGTTTCCTAGACTCGCGCGCGGCCACTGGAAACCAACAACCATCTGGGTCTCAAACCACATAGCCCAAGGTCTTGGCATCGCGGCGGAAGAACTCTCCTCTGGCCCATCTGACCGTTGCCCGGCAATACCGTCAACTTTGCGCCGCTGGAATTCGGCTCCGGGCGCTCGCCCTATCCCCACCGGCACTGCCAAGGTCAATAAAAACAGGGAACTTGAGTCAACCGTCAAGAAGCTCTTCTCATCGCTGGACTCTACACACTTGTCAACAGCGCATCCGGCATTGCAGGGAATCACCACCGCTCGGCGATATCCAGGCGCAACCGGCTCGAAGCCCCAGAAACTTCTCACCAGACCTTCTCAGAATGCCCCTCGCCCTTAAGAGGAAGTACGGGCGGACATGCTCTCTCACCCGTGGCCTTCTAACGAAGGCAAACGTTACGAAGGGGCCATCATATATAATTTTAGTTACCTGTCCTCGTGAGTCCAGTCCCCTCTTATGTCTTATTTTAGATGTCTTGCCACAAAAACCACTCACCAAAGCCAAAGAAATGTGAAGGTGGGCAATCTGGGAGGTTTGAGGAAAGGCATGCCTGGAATTGTTCCCGTCCCCAAACTATTGCACGCTCGCCACTAACGGCAAAAGACGGCTCACCCAACTCGCCCAACCCCATCGATCCAGGTACACTGCTACGAAGTTGGCCCATGTTGGGTGGAGGGCGTTTCGCTCGACAGTTGTTCTGGCGAAGGACTCTCCGTGCAAATGTATTCGTGACGTGCCCAATATAGTATCGCCGGCACGCACCCCCACAAGATTCCGTCCGGTTTTTTGGGAGGGCGGGTCCCTGCTGTCCGACGTTGCGACATCATCTTTCCGGCCCTTCGTGCCCACGAGACGGCGAATTCCAGGACAAGGAGAAATCTCGTGTCCACCCGATACCTGCTTCCTTGCCAGTGCGGAGAGAAGATTCCGGTCGAGGCGGCCCAGGCCGGCCAAATCGTCCAATGCCCGTGTGGTAGGAACCTCGAAGTCCCCACGATGCTGCGTTTGCGCTTCCTCGAAGCAGTCCAGGACGAGGTCGACTACGGCGCGGGCGAGGGCTGGGAGTTTCGGCAAGGTTTGACACTCGTTGGCGCCGTGGTCGCGCTGGCGGCCGTTGCCGGTGCGGTCTATTTCCACGTGAACCGGCCCAAGCCGCCCGCCGCGATCGTCGTCGAAGAGGCATTCCGAGACAGGGTCGAGGACTTGACGCTGGTGGAGACCCACAGCTGGTGGGAGGAACTCCGCTTCGGACTGTACGACAAGCGGCCGGGTTACCAAGAATACCACGATGCGATGAAGGCGTACCATATTCGTCTTGGTGTAACGTTAGTCATCCTGGGACTGGCCACCACAACGACGATCGCGGGGCTGGTGGTGATTCTCCGAGCGCGGTCTCGGGAAACGTAGCGGTTGGTCTCATCTCATGGGTGCCACGGGCATCTTACCAGCACCGTCGCATTGTAGGCTGGGTTATAACCGGCAGTACTTGCACGGCATCGCTCTGGGCCAGCGCTGCCCTATGACCCAGGCACCCTAATTGTGTTTTGACGATGGGCTCCTAGAGATCCGACTGTCTCAACTGCGCAGGGCAAATTGGTACTGCGAGGGCTCGACCACGTCCCAGCCGGATCGCAGGCGGTGGCCCGTGGCAAGCAACTTCAGTGCGAGCGAATCCTTGTCCACGACGACCAGCAGCTTCCGGAACCAGCCGTGCGCCGCCAAGTGGTAGGCCGTGGCCGACTCCGAAAGACGCCAGCGCCGCCATCGGTCCAGCAGCGGGTGTTCGTCCAAGAGTCGAGCCAGACGCGGATCTGCCTCGCTGACCGGTTCGAGATGGTCACATGCCTCGCAACGTCCTCGGCGCATGGCCGCCGGCGCGACGTTCTGGCGACAGAGGCTGCAGCAAACCATTTCGGCCGGCAGGACGGTCTGGCCGGTGACGGGGCACGTTTCGACAAACTCTCTGAGGACCCGTTGTCCCGTGGCGGCGCAGGTCACCAGATCGCCGAAGAGCACTTGCTTCCCACTCTGCTCGCAAGCCGCGACCTCTTCGGCCGCGACGATGCGTCCGTCATCGATCGCCGCCAGGTGATGGGTCATCCGGCCCGAATGAGAGCAAGTGAAAGGGGGCGGCGCCAACGGGCGAGCCCAATCGGCGAAGGACAAGTCGATCGAATGCTCGCCGATGGCAAATCGCAGTTTCCCCTGTGCGAATTTGCACCAGACGGCGGCCACGTCGATCGCGTGCGGGGGATCTTGCTGGGAGAACCGTCGGGCAACCATCCGCTTGGCCAACGTGGACAGACGGCGGATCGTTTCTTGGGCCTGCTCGGAGGGGCGCTCGATCTGGAGCGTGTTGTTCATTCCCAGCGTTTTGACCAGGCCCGGCTCGACTTCTCCGCCATGACCGTCCAGAAAAAGCTCGATCGACTCTCCGGCGTGTTGCGCGCCGGCGCGGAGAAAGAGCCGATCTTCGAGCAGGCACCCGGCAAGATGAACCGAGCCGCCGTCGACGGTATAGGCGGGAAGAAGACGCTCGGCCACCTCATGGACCGTGCTGGGCTGGTCCGCAGGCGCGAGATTAAGCAGTTTGTCGTCGGGCGCCCGATCGGGCGAAACGTCATCGCGGCAGTGCACGTGCGATGCCCCCCGAGTCGACTTGCAGTAGACCCCTGGGCATTCTACCACACCGGGCGGTTGAGAAAACCGAGAAAAGGGGTTTGGAATCAATTATTGCGGCCCCAATGGCAGATTGGGCAAACTGGCTCCTTGTGCCGCTTCCGCCAATGCTCGCGCCTATTGCGAGTCTGACGTCTTCGATTCACTCGAAGAGTTTCAGTTGGCGCTCAGCTGCTATGAGTTGGCGATTAGCCGCTATAAATCGACGACGAATGAAACCACTGAACATGGGCACGGCAAAACAATATTTGCCAAGGCGATTCTTATAGACCAACCCCTTTTCAATCAACCGCGGCAGGATCTGACTGACATCACCCGGCCCAAAGGGTTTGACGTCCAATTGCTTCGAGATTTCAACAATTTCACTGATCGTGAATTCCTCGTCGGCGTGTTCGAGCTTTGCGGCACAAAAAAGCAAGTCTCGTTGTCGATCAGTAACACTTTCCCACCTGCCAGCAAAAAAGTCGGAATCCAGCTTTCTGATAATGGCATTCAGGGGGATGGACAAGTCATGGGGATTTGCGACAAGATGGTCGTAAGTGTCTCGACAGATGAACTGAATGAAAAACGGATAACCGTCCGATGCCTCCATGATTGTTTTGACCCCTTCGGACGTGAACTGCCACGGTCGCTCCCGCAAAGGCATTTCGATGGCGTTCTTTGCCGCGTCCGGTGAAAGGCGGCCGAGCTCCTGCACGGCGAACATTCGTTCGGCGTACGTGCGCGACTCGACGAGTTTCGGAAACAGCGTGGGAAGACCGGTAAGAAGCACGAGATACTTGGCTCCTCGCCGCTGCAGTGACTGAAAAGTCTCAAGGAGCACAGCCAAGGGATACTGATCTTTCTCTTCACGATCTCGCACAACTTGAGCTTCGTCATACGCAAAGACAATCCCCCGAGTGCCACGATCTTTCGCCACTTTCCAGACGAACTCAAGGGTTGATCGCAACTTGTCAACAATCAGTCCCGGTTGGGCTGTAAAATGGGTCCCTAGGAAATCGTACGAGAGAGACTCCTGTCGATTCTGTTTTGTCTCGAATCCAAGAGTCCCGTCCGGCTTGCTCGTGGAAAGGCTTGACGTGAAAACCGCCAAGTCCGTCAGAAGTCGGATACAGAGATTCTGCTCGCTGAGAAAGGAGGATTCCGCAAAGTCCGAGCCGACCCAAACCCAACCGGCTTCCTGAGCGGCAACCTTGTACTTGTCGTCCATCAAGACGGTTTTTCCGGTGCCGCGAAGCCCCGTCAGGATGACGTTCTTCAGAATCAGGTCTTGCTTGAGGTGCTCGCAAAAGACCGCGACTTCCTCGTCACGGCCAGCCAGGTACGGAGGCGAGTGGCCAGCTCCCGGGGTGTAGGGATTCGCGTCGATCTGCTTCATGGCAACCTCAATACATTACGGCCAATTACGTCACATCGTAAGCTTACGCGCAGCCATAATATTATTCTATCGCGTAATCTTATGTCAAGGCATAATTGGTCGTAACCTCAGGGGATTTTGGGGATTTTTCAGAAAATCCCAGCCATACTAACCCCCATCATGGGTGCCATGCTCCGGACAACAGGCCCCAAACCCCAATCTCGAATCCCTGTCTCAGTCAATTCTTTCCTTCGGTCAGCCACTTCCAGTCGTCGGTGCGAAACGGTGAGGCAGGCAGACCCTCCTTGTTCATCAGATTCGGCTCCGAGGTTTCCTCCGGCGCGAAACGGACCGCCACGGGCCGCTTGACGACGTCGCTGGCGACGACAATCGTGTCGCCCTCGATCTTGGCCACGGCCGGGTGAAATTCCTGGTCGGCACCGGCGACGACGAAGTGGGTCAGCGGCTTGCCGTCGCGCGAGACGAGCCCGCCGCCGACGTGGTCGAAACTGAGACGGATCTTGTCCCCTTCGACTTTCATTGACCGGTAGATTGGTCCCGAGTAAACGCGGTCTTTTCCATACACGGTCGCCAGCGCCCAAAGTGCTAACCGATGGCCTACATCCTGTTTGTTCGTCGGATGGATATTTGTCAGGTTGCCGATGTCCGTGGTCACGGCCATGCCCGTGTTGGGTACATTCTTGAGGGTCGAGAGCTGGGCCTCCCAGAGTTCGGTGCACGAGCGGGGATCTCTTTTGTTCTTTTTCGTGGTGTATTTGAACGGAGCGATCTGGACAAAGCCAAACGGCAAGTCCGGCTGCCTGAAGCCCCGGCGCCAGTCGGCGATCATCGTCGGGAAGACGGTCCGATACTGATGGGCGCGGGTGACGTTCGACTCGCCCTGGTACCAGATTGCGCCTCGAATCGCATAGGGCAGAATCGGTGCGATCATCGCGTTGTAGAGATTAGCTGGGCGATGCGGCGAGCGGGCCTGTTTCTTGTTCTTGCGAATGGCCTTGCCCCAACGTGCCCGCAGCGGCTTAAGCGATGGTTTGGCCGCCAGGGCCTTGCGGCTGGTCCAGGCCTCGGCCGGCGTCCCGCCCCAGTCGCTTTGGATCAGGCCGACCGGAACCTTCAACTCCTTGAACAACTCACGCCCAAAAAAGTAGCCTACGGCCGTACACGTGGCCACCGTCTTGGGACTGCACACGATCCAACGGCCCTGGCAGTCCTGTTGCGGTTTTGCGGCCGTCACGTTTTTTACCTGGAAGAACCGGATCCCGGGATAGTCGGCCGCGGCAATTTCCTTTTTGGCGTCGTTGACCTTCGCGACGGGCCATTCCATGTTCGACTGGCCTGAGCAAAGCCAGACCTCGCCGACAAGGATGTTCTTAATGGTCGTCTTCTCACCGGACGAGTCCTCAATCTCGATCCATCTCCCATCGTCGGGCTTCAGTGCGTCGAGCGTCACTTGCCAACGGCCCACCTCGTCGGCCTTGGTCTTGGCGATTCGCATGGGCACACCATCTGTCATTCCTCCTTCGGCGTCTTCTACGGCCACCCACGTCATCTTTCCAGTGAGAATTACCCTGATTGCTTCCCCCGGCTCGGCCCAGCCCCAGATTGTCACGGGCCGGCCCTGTTGCAGGACCATGTTGTCGCTGATGATCGAAGGCAGCTTGATTTTGGCCTGGGCGATCGAG
>Ga0315543_1004555_pt1 | contig 11482 bp, 14 predicted proteins | sample SalMarSW160210MG_2_FD_203098 | JGI IMG/M metagenome (GOLD analysis project Ga0315543, IMG submission 203098) | Salt marsh sediment microbial communities from the Plum Island Ecosystem LTER, Massachusetts, United States - Salt Marsh Sediment SW1601-210 ...
ATATCGTCTTCCCAAGTCCGGTAGTTCCAGGACTCATACATATCTGCAATTGCTCCTGATGATTGTGCTGAACTTAACGGTGCCATGCTAGCAACACAGACCAAAAGAAGAACATAAAACAACAGAATTGCCTTTACTTTCACGCAACTCACTCCGCAACATTATTTATTCATAGTTCAATTTTTATAATTTGCGGAAGAAATTCTGATTGGATTCCAATATTCTGGACACTTAAATCTTCTTCTCGCTCAAAACAACTTTCCACACCTCTGATACAGAACAAGCATTTTCGATTCTTCATACCAGAAAATTGGGAAAGCGGAAGCCTAGTCAGAAGTCTGGTTGTGCGTGCGACATAGACTTAGGTCTACTTATTTTGGAAGAAATAGCAGTCATATTCTATTATCTTAGAGGGCTGATGACTGTTGGTGGATTGGTGTTTTGAATGGCCTCCGTCTGTAGATGAAGATAGCTACTGCAAGCGCAAACAATACAAGCAGCATTGATGTCCAAGTGGGAAACTCTGGGATGACCACAGGTATCTGAGTTTCATAGTTATCAACCACGTAAACCTTGCCAGTTTCACAGTTCACCGCCACCGCATCGGGGGATAATGAAACCCCCTCGTCTAGCTCCAAACTAGTCAATATGGCATGTGTAGTGCCGTTAAGAGCATACAGCTTGTTATATCCCGTGGTATAGAGAATGTTATTAACCGGGTCAACTGCTTTGAGATCACCTTGGTAGTCCGAGGTCACCTCCTCCAAAGTCTCTCCATCCAGAACCACGTTCCCAACATAGACATAATTGGTGTGGGGGTTAATAGTCACATCCCGGCTGAAGGAGGAAGGCGAAACGGTTTCCAAGATTTCATGAGTATCTCCGTCGATTACGTGTAAAGTGTTATCTCCGCTCCAAGTAGTGTATACGCGGTTTGTCTCGGGGTTAACGGCTACACCAACCCTTTCGATATATGTGTGTTCGTCGCTGCCCGGTATGTTCACTTGAGTCATCTCTGTGAGAGTTTGCCCATCGTAAACTAATACGCAATCATAATCCCCCTGGATGGTATGCCAATCCGCAATATACACAAGGTTTGTGACTGGATTAACCGCAATCTCGTACGAGTTGTAATTTCCTTCAGGTATTTCCCCAACTACCTGGTTAGTGGTGCCGTCGATAACAACTATCTTTTCTCCATAAACGACGGCGTATATGCGATTGGTTTGAGGGTTAACTGTGAGAGCTACAACATTAGTGTCTGGGAGGATTTCTGTTATTACCGTGTCTGTCTCGCCATCTATGATCAACAGTCCGTCTTCGACACCAATATATACTCGGTTTGTCTCCTCATTGACAGCTATACATTTAGGCTCCTTATCCAATGTAATTGTAGCAACAATCTGCAAAGGACCAACAGATGCTATGACAAAAGGCACAAGCATCGACAATGTCAAGAGTGTTAGTGCAAAAGTTAACAAAACATTCTTCTTCATATTCGATCAGAATACTAGTTTCTATGTTTCTGTTATATAAATTATACCTCAAATCAGCACCCAACGTTAGATTTTAACCCCAAAACCCAAACGCGCGTCTTATTAAATCTAGAAGCTAATATTTTAAATGGAATTGTGCTATTTGTCGTTGATTTTATAGTTACTGTTTTTTTGTGTTGCTCTACATATTCTTCTCTGTTCGATAGTTGTTTCTGTTGGAATAAAGAGTTCTGAACTGGCTTTTGTCTTTTTGCTGTTTTTCTTGGAGGGTTAACCCTATCTTAAGCGGTTCTTTGTCGTCTCTTCTAAGCTTCATTGGCTTGTGTAGTGTTTTATGCCTCTTATGAGGCTTGGCTTACGCTGCCTAACAGCTGTCAAAGCTACGACTAACATAAGATAGCCCAAACAACAAATTAATTTCTAAACAGCCTAGTGCGCATGCGATTATCCAAGTCCTATGGCTGTGAAGTTGAGTTTTTTGCTGAATTGTTTTGGGTTGATTATTCTTCTTTCGTCGATTAGGATGGGGTGTTGCATGTTTTGGATGATGTCTTTGGGTGTTTTCCTAAATTGTTGGAGGGTTTCTAATGGGGGAGTGGAAGGTTTAAGTATTACTTTTTTGAAGTTGTACTTGTGATTAAGTATGACTGAGGTTTCGGTTACTAGGAAGGGGCAGATAACTATACCTGTAGAGTTGAGGAGGAAGTTTGGCATAGATGAGGGTTCCAAGATTGAGGTTGTAGAGGAGGAGGGCATTATTGTGATAAGGAAGCTTCGAAGCATATTTGACCTTGCGGGAAACGGCGCTGGAAAGGGTGATGTAGAGGAGTTAAAGAAAATGTTGGATCAGATGAGGGAGGACGATGCGTGAGAGGAGCGTGTATGACACTCGTTTCTTCGTCGAGTATTTTTATTCAGGGGACGCGGGGTTTCTGAGAAAACTTAAGGAAGACTTGAGAGCGGTTAGGGAGAGGATGGTTTCTGCGTTAACGATCCATGAGATCTATCATGTTAATTTGGAGAGGGAGGGCAGGGAGGTTGCGATCTTGAGGAGTGAGACGATAAGGAGGGACTTCAATGTTGTTGATGTAGACTATAAAATTGCTGTGAGAAGCGCGGAGCTGAGGAGTAAGCACAGGATACCGATGGCTGACAGTGTAATCGCAGCTACGGCTCAAATTCATGGGTGCCCTCTGGTTTCAGATGATGCGCATTTCAAACAAATACCCGATCTTAAAACAAGATGGTACACCACACTTTAATTCAAAACATAACAATGTTTAGCATATTGCTTCATCAAAAAACATGTTTATGAAACAGAAACTTGTCTGACCCTTAACTTAGTTTAGTGCCTTCGGTTTTTTAGTAGGGTTTGATGTTTGGCTGCAAATATGATTATGGCTTTTGGAAGATGGTTGTTATTTTTTCGATGAGGTTTAGTGGGATTTTGAGTATGTATGAGAGGGGGCCAAATCCTTCTAGGGTTTCTTGTAGGTTTTGTATGTCTGTTTTGTTGATGGCGCCCGTCAGTGGTGCAGCTACAGTGTAGGTGGCTAGGAAAATTAGGGTTCCGGTGATTAGTACGATCCACGAGGATTGGGAGAGTTGTGATGTGGCTATGTAGGTGATTGTGGCAGCTAGTGTTGATGCTAATAGGATTCTTGTTGATGAAGAAAGGTCTATTTTGGCTGCGAGATGTCTTTTTATCCACCAGAGGCTTATGATTGTGCTTGGGAATCTGCTGACTAAAGTTGTGATGATTAGTCCGGTTATTCCGTAGGTTGGTATGAGGATTATGCTTAGTGGGAGTGCAGTGGCTAAGGTTGCAAGGGTTATTTTCAGGTTTACTTTGGTTTGGCCTTGGCTATTAATGAGGGCTCCAACGCTTAGGCTTCCGAATGCAGAAAAAAGGTAGATCATGGCATATAACGATAGATAGAGTGGGGCATCTGCATATTTCTCGCCGAAAAGGGTGAAAACTGCTGGCTGCGACAAAACTATTATCAGTGTTGTTGCTGGCACAACAAGGAGCGCTGCGTATTTTACGGAAAACTGGAAAACGTTTCCCAGCATTTCTTTCTCCTTTTGCACATTGAGCTTAGAGAAGGCAGGGAAGAGTATAGTGGAGCATCCTTTTGGCACGATGAAGAGGGCGTTTAATCAGGGTTATTTGCTGCTGAAAGGGTTAAGGAAGACTGCTGGCGAGGCCGGATTCACCATGCTAGCTTACAACATGAGAAGGGTTTTGAACATTCTTGGACCGAATGCTATTATGGCGTTACTTGTTTAACAGTTCGGAGAAAAGAAAAAAGAGCGACAAGAGGAAACAAGTCTTCATTGTCAATTTACAGAATGATTCACGTGTGAGTTCAGGTTCTGTGAGGACATCGCAAACGACTTTCTCACACAGTCTCGACAAACCAGCGTGCATCGGTTTTTGGAAAGAATCTGAGAGTTAGAAAAGAAGCAGGCGCAAACGTCGAGGCCGGGGATTCACGAAGGGTGAAATCAACAGGATAGTAGACGCTATTTTTTATCAGCGTTTTTCCGAAAACTTGGGATTCATCATCCTAGAAGGGATTCTGCATGCTGGTGTTGATAGTAATCCGAAGGAGAGTGTCCACAAGTTTATGAGGTATAATATTCCAGCACTGATCATTGAGGCAGTTCGCAAAAAATGAGTGAACGGCAGGTGAATCTACAAAGGAAAAAACTCTTTGCACCTGCATTCACAATAAATTAAAACTGATAAAACTTGATAAATTATAATCCAGTTATTAGATCGGTGGTGGCCTTTATTATTGTTTGTTTACTGTTATGTTTGGGTTTCCATCCTAAGCACTTGAGTTTGCTAACGTCTAATAACACGTTCTTGACATCTCCAACCCATCCTCTTCCGCCATCAACTCCTCCTGTGAAAGTCTGCTTCACATTTTTAAGAGCCATTTCTTCGATAACAATTTGAGCTATAGTTTTAACGCTGATTTGATCCTCGGAGCCGACATTATAAATTTCAACTTGAGCCTTCGATTTTTCTAGTGCTAAAATCAAAGCTTAGAGTCTTCGTGAATTTGAACCTTGCAACCTCATGACTCTTAATAGGATTGTTCCATTTGTATCTGGTCCAGTCACGTACCTTAAAATCGTGCACATGAATATGAAAACCGTTTTTGCCACTAAAGACCACAGAAACATTACTATAATATTTCTCCAATGCAAAGCATGCTTCAATAGTTAAGAATTTGGCCGCTTCCAAGCATTCATTACAGACATTCCATGATTTGCTGAGACGGTGTCTATGCCATTGATGAAGAAGGTAAGAGTCAATGTCAATTACATATTCGCCACTTATTGGTAACGCACGGTTTGCCTTGCATTTTTTTCCTACGCGTTCAGGGAAAAGCCAATCTAATACGCTAAAATAAACATGGACTGGAGAACATCTCATACAATATTTTCTGAGTTCACGTTCATTGATTCTGTTTTCAAAGCGGTTTAACTTTACAAATCTGCCATTCAAACTCTTTAATCTAAAGTGTTTTCTTGCTAACTTCCAATCTTTAGGCACGTGTAATGACTGATTCTTATAAAAACTATTGATTAACCAATAATTCAACATGCTCTACAATTTTGGAAAATTGGTATTTAGAAGTAGGGATTGAAAGCATGACAAAAAAGGTGAGAGACTCGGACGAAACTAATCCTTCTCAGTATATTATTCAACCTAGTATTTCACAGCATCAATTGATTGACAAATCACATATCTTAAAAAGTTGATAATGTTTTTACCTGTTTTATTATTTGATTAGCGAATCTTTCAGCTTCCCTTTCTTCCTTCTTTTCGGGTATTTCAAATCCCAAGTTCTCTACGATATGATGGTAAAGCTCATGCAAAACATTCCGTTTGTTTAACCCGCTCTTGGTAAAACAGGCAACACCTTCAAAGTAAATACCATCACAACCTCTTGTCACTCGTCTACCATTAACTATTAGCGTCATCTTTGGAATTCGGTAGTAATCAGTTAGAACATTCACTGCTTTCTGTGCTCCCTCTAATTCATAGGTTAAGCGAAATCTTTCTAAAACTCGTTTTGAAGGAACACGGATTCGCATTACTGTTCCCTCAGAGCTTTGCTATTCTAGGGACCCAACTCTTCCGTTCATCTCGAAGATATTTCGCTAAAAGTAATGCCTCTTCATCAATTAGAGTTTCAAGTTTCTGTCTTTTACCAACTTTGATTCTTGGGATTTCTACTGTCATTTCAAAATATGCATTTAATTTTTTGATAAGCTTGTTAGTTAGTTCTTCATTGAGGTATTCTCTTTTTCCTTTTCTTCTCTTGGAGTAGTCTTCAGATTTTATGATAAAATCTTTGGGCGTTAGATTTCTGGCATAGCCAACAAGAAAATTATCCACTTGATACCGGTACAATTCTATAAAATCACAAACAAGAGAAGGCTTTCCAAATTGTATACCATGAAGAAAGCCCAAGAAAGGTTCGAGTTTAGCTTTGATCAGGGCAACATGAACTTTAGAAGTGAGAATTCTGTAAGCTAAATTAAACAGATTGTTAACTCCATCAAAAGCTTTGAATTTCTTTCGACAGGAAGGCCTGATTGATTCTTGAAACAGATCAAAAATTTGGCTAAAGTATTTCTCTGAACATTTTCCCTCTATGCCCATTATTCGTCTTCTGAGGGATTGATAGTTGTCTGTTTCCAAGTTCTTGATAGTTTTCATTATTGAGAAATCAATTCTTTTCATTCCATATTTTTTTAAGAGTTGGTTTTGTCCTTCAATTTTTCCAAGAACAAACTTTTTGGCAAGCTCAGGAGCTTTACCGTTTTCTAATGCTCTGTATTGAGATACTCTTGTTTCGACATGGCTATCGTCATACATGCTTTTTAAAACTGCGACTGGCGAACCACGACCAGTTAGCAATATTACCTCAATGCCCCAGTAGCCACAAGTGACAAGTGCACCACTTGAAATTCCATTCCCACTTCGGATTTGAATCTCTTTAAGTTGATTGTCAAAGAGCGGATAGCGTTTCTCTGTTTTTCCTTTTTTTCTAACAACTAAACAACCTTCTTCACGACCAACAAACTCGCCAAATCCATTCACGTACAATTTATCAGGTTTCGCTTTTAACATCAAAAACACCTATAGATACTATAGTTTAATATAACATCCATAGCATATAAACGTTATGACTGCCATAGTAATATATAATAACACATAATTACACTTAGTTGATTGTTGTATTCAAATGGTGAAAAATGAAGAAATCACAACTATTCAGATAACTAAAGCTACAAGGGATGAACTTAAGAAACATGGAATAAAAGGCGATACCTACGATGAAATAATCAGAAGACTTTTGGAACTTGCAAAGAAAACCTCGAAGACATACAAGATCTGACAGATCAAACAAGAAAAATATCTAAAATTTTCTCAAAAAAAGGGAAATGAATCCTGTTATGTGCAAACTAGGTTCTCCTAGTTCACACCGCATCTGTTTCTGTTGACTCCGGCTCTTCTTCAACTCTTTTTCCAGTATTGTAGGATATTGATTCAATTTCGTTTGGGCCGTAAGGTCGTTTGAGGTCAATTTTTACTCCAAAGTTCATCAGATAATTGGCGTGTCCTAATGACTGCAGGTTTTTGCCTTCATGAGGCGATTCGCCCTTGTAGATGTATTTTGGTGCGTCTCGATTTTTTCCTTTCTTTGTATATCTCAGCACCCAAGAGCGATATTCGTTGAGGCGAGGACCTTTTTTGTAAGCCAAGTCGCATGAACTATAGTCAACAATGTCTTTTACATCGCGAAATCGTAACGCATCAATGCAAACCGCATGTCTTCCGTTTCTTCGCGTTTGGAAAACGTAAAAGTTACCGATCTTTTTCTCTTCCTGAATGATCTCTAATTCAGTTAACAGTCGATAATCATCAATATCATCATAATCCAAAAATGTAACATGTCTGATAGAATTTACTACTCGGGATGCTGCGCCTTCAGCCCTTGTTTCTAGCTTTTTCAGAATCTGGAGTTTCAGAAATACCGTATAGTTGAGGAACATAAATAGATGTGACCAACGCATTTTTGCTTTCACCTCCGTTTTCTTTTATATTTGCGATCCAAACGCCATTCACTTAGCTGTTTGAACTTTGCTTCGGCTTTGTCTCTTCCATGGCGTAGATATTGCGCAATTAGACCAGTGGGTTTTGCGTGTGCTTCAGCAATCACCTTTACACCAAAAGCTGGAACCAATCTTCGATATTTGCCTGATGTACTTGCTGCGCGCAGTATATCCAACGGGTCATCGCGTGGAACATAGCTGTCTTCTTTATCTTTCTGCATAAGTCGCCCGTTAACGTCTGCTGGAGTTCTACAACCCTCGAAAGAAACTCTTCTCGCAATCCTTCGAAAAACGCGATGCCACTCTTTATCAACCATGTCCAAATCATTTTTCCTCCATAAGAAAACTTTGAACGACGGTTCACCAAAATGGGTAATCAGCTTTCAACGGATTCATCCGTAAGTTCAGCCAGTGAGAAAGGTAGGTAATGCGGTCTACATCACGGGAGTTAACGATTCTTCGTCCATCTCTGAGAGCACTTGCTTTGACTAAAGCGATGAGAATTTTTTGGAGTCTGAAACCGGTAAGCGTATGGTCTTTGAGGTTTTTACTGTATTCTTCCGCTACTTTAACTGTAAGATCCCTGATTTTTTTTGCGTACTTTTTTGGCAGTTTCACTTGATGTCTTTTCTTAGGAAAATTTTCAATGATCTCATCCTTGAACTTTTTATCTGGTCGGTAGTCACCTCGAGTTATGCTATCAAATATTCTATTTTTCTGTTCGTTTGAATTTGTAAATGACGCTACTGGTATTCTACTGATGCATCCTCCTTTGTACAAATTTGCTTTGACGTTTCTTGTTTTTTCTGACGTGAAAAAGCCAAAAGGATTAGTGGCAGCAATTATTCCTCCTTTTAGATCCAAAAATTCTTCAAGAGCATCTCCCTCTATCCAATAGGAGCTTTCGTTTGCTAGTCCCTCTTCTGTAAGTGCATTGAGCATTTCAATTGTAGAGTTGACAGAATCTGATTTGTAAGTAAAAGTGTTCGCGAATTCGTAATTTAATATATGACCAAGGATCTTCGATTTCTTGAACAGCATTACCATTCTACCTGCCAACAGGTCTTTTATGAAGCCGCAAGCTGTGAATCGACGCAAAACATGGACGCCTCTGTTATTTCGGAATTTTTTCATTAACGCCGTTTTTCCTGATTCTGGTGGTGCCAAGATTAAAAGGCTGCTGATTTTTTCACCAAGAACATATGGTGTCCAGAGAACGAGTATTATCAGATCTAAAATTGCTTCCAAACCTTTCAGTTCTGTCTCTGGAACATTATATCCAGAGGTTCGTTTTTTCTTTCTAAATTTCTTTTTCATATACCTCGCCAGATTTATGTTGTTGAAAACCTTTATATGAACCAAGATAATGAATAATTACCTATCGTGAATAGGTTAATGGTCTTTACCTTGACTGAAAAAAAACCAGTTCCAGAAGATCCTCATTTAGATTTACGTTGTAGAGAAATTCTAGTTTCTTTACTCGTAATTGGAAAAAAGATTCGTTTTAAGAACTTGCAGAATTTTTTAATAAAAAATAGCTGTCTAATTTCCAAACCAACCTTATCAAAACACCTCAAGCATTTGAGAGATAAGGGTTTGATAAAACGCAATATTCCAGAACCGCATCATACAACGTATGAAATCAATCATAAAATATTTGGTGATCTAAAAAAAATATCTAATTTAGTACAAGAATCTTTGAAAACAATTGCGGAAGAAGAGAAAATTTTTAACTCCATTCCTTTAGATCATCAAATCACCATCATTATTGAAAAAATTATCTTAAGGAATCTTCGTCGATTAAAAACAAATATTGAATTAGAGTTAAATCCATCTAAGAAATGGGAAAAATTAGTAGAACTTGAATGGTTAGCAAATCCCATTTTTAAACATCATGAAGATCTCCTTATTTCTAAATGTAAAAAAGATAAAAAATATAGAGAATTAGTGATACAAAAATTAGATGAAAATATTGAACAGATAAAGGAGTTGAATACTTCAAATGGTTAATTGCCCTTACTGCAATCGCAATATGAATTCTACAGGTCGAATAGATAACCCGGGAGTTGAATTTAGATGTAATAACTGTGGGGGTGTTTGGCTTTATGTTGAAAACCCTGAACCTGAAATTATTAATATGAAACACGGCATCTTAATAGAAAACAGCGTTTTCTTTCCGGTATATTATCCAAAAGTTTTAGAAGATATTGTAGAACAGCAACATGATAAGAAACAAAAAAAGTAACGAGACAATATATGAAGCAAAGTTGTTTCTGTCGGTATCAATGCACGCATTGCTGTTTACCGAATTGCCATATTCTGAGTACCGAAATAACTATTTTTAAATGATTTTTTCGTCAGTAATAAATGGAGAAGCTTTCAGAAAACCGTGAACCTTGATGAAGCAGGAACGATGGCGGACATAAATCCAGTAAGACCAACAAAATGGCATGGTAGTCATAAGACCTTAGTTAACCCCGTCATGACCGATGAGGTGTCGGCTGTCAGCTTCTCTATCAATTATCTTGTTATTCTCTTTTTGAGGTGCAATTTTTCTCTTTTGAGTTTTTACCCCTCACGTATTTTTACCCCCCCATCATACAATAATTACCCCCCGTACATCCATGTACATTCCTATTCCATATGGTACCATTCCATTAACGGGGGGTAAAAAGTGGTATACTACCCGTCGTCCGTCGTATGGCCCGTCCGTTGTTGTTGTTGGTTAAAATTTAACCCCCAAACCCACTTTACTAAAAACATGATGCGCTTTTTATGTTATATTCTGTAGAAATATGATAGATGAAACATCTTTTACTGTCCGGATACTCAAAAGGGTTCGAGTGAAATCTTTTTCTGTCTCCGTTTTGATTAGTGCAATAATATCATATTCTCCATTAAGCATGTGAGCCTCTTTCACAAATTCGATTTCTTTCACCCTCTCCAGAACGGGAACTATTTGATCCGGTACGGTGTTAATCATCACAAAAGCCATAGGCACATCGCTAACTCCAAACCGGTATTTGATTGAACCCCCATAAAAAGTGCGCGCATTGTTTTCAAAAAAGCTAAATCAACGGTATCCATGTTTTCCACGAAAAACCAGCGAAATCTCAAAAAAACCTTATGCGAGTTTGGGTAAACACCATCATTTTCTTCCTTTTATTAAGGGTAATTTCTTTCATATTTTACCCCTCGTATTTTTGTTTAATGAGGGGTAACTTTTCATGCATTTTTTACCCCTCGTAGCACTTCTTTATGAGTGGTAAGTTTTCTCTGATTTTTTACCCCTCACTCTCTATTCCATCCTTCCTTATTCCTATTCCATTAAGATCCTATAGGAATAAGGGGTATACATGGTATAGGTCCGTCCATTAACCGTGTCCCCGTCGTCCATTAACCGTCGTTGGCCCGTCGTTGTCCCCGTCCGTTGGTTGGGTTAAAATTTAACTGCTATTTTTGAAAAGATGGAGTTTACTAAAGTTTTCACACTAGTTTTTCATGGTAAAGGGTTTTATTTTGGGGTTCATGTCAGATATTGGATTGGTAAGTGGTGAGTGTGTGTTGAGGCTTGCTTTTCAAGGGGAGCTTGGTGCTTATAGTGAGAGTGCAGTTTACAGCTTTTTTGGTCAGTCTGTAGACGTGAAGCCCTGCAAAAACTTTGGCGAAGTCTTCGAAAGCGTCAAAACCGGAGACGTAAACTATGGAGTTGTTCCCATCGAAAACTCCATTGAAGGCAGCGTAAACCGCACCTACGACCTGTTTCTGGAATATGATCTTAAGGTCTGTGGGGAAATTATTCTCAGAATCAGCCACTGCCTCATAGCCCACAAAGGCACCAAACT